>Ga0326726_10001603_pt1 | contig 21057 bp, 18 predicted proteins | sample MHFenrmetagenome_2_FD_207603 | JGI IMG/M metagenome (GOLD analysis project Ga0326726, IMG submission 207603) | Lab enriched peat soil microbial communities from Michigan Hollow, Ithaca, NY, United States - MHF15MN | ecosystem: Environmental > Terrestrial > Soil > Wetlands > Peat | place: USA... | reverse complement strand
GCGGCGCGCTCAGCACCGGCGCGATCACCGCCATCAGGCTGTTGAGGCCTCCCACCGCGCCCATCGCCTTGCCCTGGCCGCGCGCGTCGGCGGCGCCGGAGATGATGCTCTGGATGGACGCGGCGACTGTGGCGCCAAGCAGGTTGACGAAGATCACCGCGAACATCATCCAGCCTTGCGTGGCGGCGCCCCACAAGAGGTAGGCGAGAGTGGAAGACACCAGCCCGAGCACCGCCAGCCGGCGCGGGCTGAACCAGCGCAGCAGGCGCCCGAGGAGGAAACCCTGCACCACGACCGACACGACACCCACCGCCGCCAGCGTCCAGCCGTTCTCCAGCGGCCCCCAGCCGAACTTGAACGTCGTATACAGCACCCAGCTGGTGTAGAGCACGAACTGCGCGAGCCCGCTGCAGGCGACGACGGCGACGAGCGGCCCCGCGCCTTTCAGCTGCGCGAGGCCGCGCAGCGAGCTGGCCGGGTTGGCCGCCTTCCAGGCGAAGGCGTGCCGCCGTGCCGCGGGCAGGGATTCGGGCAGCACGAAATACCCGTAGAGCAGGTTGAGCAGCGCGAGGCTGCCGGCGACGAAGAACGGCAGGCGCAGGTCGATCGCCCCCAGCAGCCCGCCCATCACCGGCCCGATGATGAAACCCAGGCCGAACATCGCGCCCAGCATGCCGAATCGCCTGGCGCGCTCTTCGGGGGGCGTGATGTCGGCGACGTAGGCGTTGCCGACCGACATGTTGGCCTGCATCGCCCCGCTCGCCACCCGGATGGCGACCAGCACCCACAATGTGGGTGCCAGCGTCGTCGCAAGAAAGCTCAGCGCGAGGCCACAGAATCCGAGCAACAGCACCGGACGGCGGCCGTGCGCGTCGGAGAGCGCTCCCAGGACCGGCGAGGCGAAGAAGTTCGCCAGCCCGAAGGCAAAGGTCACCACGCCGTACCAGAAGGCCTGATCGGCCTGCGAGCCGGTGAAGCTGCCCACCAGTGCCGGCAGCACCGGAATGATCAACCCGATCGACATCATGTCGATCAGCGTCGCCAGCATGATGAACGGCATCGCCGCCGCGCGGTCGTGGCGGGCCGAAGAGAGCTTGAACAACGGGCGTTCCTTCGTCCCCGTCAGGCGGGGGACAGGATGTGAATCGTGCGACTCGCGATCATTTCCTTCACCTTGGCGGCGTAGGCCGCCATGTGCGGCGCGGCCGCGTGCGCCTTCAGGGCGTCCATGCTCGCCCATTTCTCGATGACGAGAAAGGTGTCGGGCCCGCACTTGGTCTGGAAGCCGAGCGCGTTCTCGGCATCCACCGCCGGTCCGTACTCGATGCAACCCTGCTCAGCCATGACTGCGGGCACATTGGCGCGAAAGTGCTTGAGGATTTCCTCACGCTTGCCGGGCTTGGCGGTGATGACAGCGACGACATGAATCATGGAAGTCTCCTAGAAAATCGGGGTCAGGGCCGCATTTCGCTTGCGAGACAAAATGCGGCCCTGACCCCGATTTTCTACCAGGCGATGGCGAAAGAGGGGAAGCATTCCGATTTCGATCCGCGCGGGTCGCAGCCGGCCTCGATGAGGCCGGTGTCCTCGTCGAACGCCGCGCAGGACACGAAGCCTTCGCTCCAGTCCGGCGCTACGTCGAGCTCGTGGCCGCGGCGGCGCAGTTCCTCCAGCACCTTGGCGCCGAAGCGCGGCTCGATCCTCGTGCGGTTGGGCTCGGACGCGTGCGGCGCGAAAAAGCCCGGCGTGTGCTCCGAGGACAGGCGCGGCGCTTCGATCGCCTCCGGTATCGACATGCCGAAGGCGGCGCGGCACAGGTAGAACTGCAGCAGCCACTGTCCCTGGTTGTCGCCGCCCATGGTGCCGAAGGCCATCCAGGGCTTCCCGTTGCGGAACGCCATCGAGGGCGTCAGCGTGGTGCGCGGACGCTTGCCCGGTGCCACCACGTTCGGGTGATGCGCCGGCGCGAGATAGAAGGTCATCATGCGCACCGAGAGCGGAAAGCCGAGCGGCGCGATCACGTCGGCCGACGAAATCCACGCCCCGCTCGGCGTGAAGGACGCCATGTTGCCTTTGGCGTCCACCGCGTCCACGTGCACCGTGCCCGGTCCCCAGTCCTTGGGCGTGAGCTTCTCGTCCTCCGGCAGCAGCGCCGCGTTGCGGCGCGCGTCGCCCGGGCGCAGCTCCCGGCTCGCGTGGCGCATGTCGATCAGTGCCGCACGGCGCTTCGTGTACTCGGCCGAGAGCAGGATCTCGGCCGGCACCATCGTCTGCGCGGGATCGCCGTAGTACTGCTCGCGGTCCGCGTACGCGAGCTTCATCGCTTCGATGAGCAGGTGGCAGTAATCCGGCGTGCCAAAGCCGATCGCCGTCAGGTCGAATTGCCACATGAGCGCGAGCGCCTGCAGCTCGGCCGGCCCCTGCGACCAGAACCCCGTCTTGAAGAGCTCCGTGTCGCCCAGGCGGAGCGAGGCCGGCGCCTCGATCCGCGTCTCGAACGCAGCGAGGTCTTCGCGCGCCAGCAGCCCGTCGCGCTCCTTCGAGAACTTCGCGATCTCGGCGGAGACGTCGCCCTGGTAGAACGCGGCAAGGGGGTCTTTCGCCGCAGCCAGGTACTCGAAGGTGCGCGCGAGCGCCGGGTTGCGGAAGCGGTCGCCCACTTCCGGCACGCGTCCGCCCGGCAGGTAGAGCTGCGCGCTGCCGGGCCACTCGGCCTCGAAGCGCGCGCGCATCGGCACGATGCCGTACTTGTGCTGGTTGCGCAGCCCTTCGGAGAGCGGGAAGCCCTCTTTCGCGAGCCGGATCGCCGGCGCCACCACCGTCGCGAGCGGCATCGTGCCCCACTTCCGCAAGGCGGTGACGAGCGCGCCGAACGCCGCAGGCACGCCCGCGGCGAGGATGCCGGAATCGGGGATGTCCGCGAGGCCGCGCGCGCGGAACGCCTCGGGCGTCGCCTTCGCCGGCGCGGCCATGTTGCCGTTCACCGCGATGACGCGCGACTCGCCCGCAAGGCGCACGAGGAGCGGGCACTCGCCGCCGATGGTGTGCATCTGCGGATTGACCATGCCCTCGACGAAGCTCGCCGCCACTGCCGCGTCGATTGCGTTGCCGCCCGCCTTGAGCACGTCCGCGCCGGCATCAGCCGACAGATTGCTGTTCGACGCCACCGCGCCGCGCGTGCCCATCAGGCGTGGATGGAACGTGCGCGCTTCGGTCGGCAGGATGCGGTAGGCGCGGCGGCTCATCTGGGAAATTGGGGTCAGGGCCGAATTTTCGTCGCAAAAGAAAACTCGGCCCTGACCCTAATTTTCAGGAGGGGTGCGCCAGGTCGGCGCGGGTGTAGGGGATCGAGTAAGCCGCGTCGGCCGGCATCGCCGGTATCGAAGCCTCCCATGCTTCATACTTCGCGCGCATCTCGGCGAGCTTCGACGGCTCGCGCTTGGCGAGGTTCGCGCGCTCGCGCGCGTCGTGCGCGAGATTGAAGAGGAATTCCCCGTCCTCGCTGGCGAAGTACTTCCAGTCGCCCGCGCGCGCGGCACGCTGGCCGCGGTACTTCATGCGCCAGAAGAGATCGCGCGCGAAGGTCGCCGAGGGGTCCTGCAGTACCTTGAGAAGGCTCAGCCCGTCGAGCGGATAGTCCGGGTGCATTCGCGCGCCCGCCGCCTCGAGAAACGTCGCTACCCAGTCCATGGTGATGGCGTGCTGCGCAGTCACGCCGCCCGGCTTCACGCGAGCCGGCCAGCGAACGATGTAGGGCACGCGAATGCCGCCCTCCAGCAGGTCCATCTTCTTGCCCACCAGCGGCCAGGTGTCCGAGAAGCGCTCGCCGCCGTTGTCGCTGGTAAAGACCACGAGCGTGTTCTCCGGGTCCGGCAGCGCGGCGAGCACCGCGCCGATGCCCTCGTCCATTTGGTGGATCATCGTCTGGTACGCGCGCACCGAGCCGCCGTCGGTGTGCCAGATCTTCTCGATGCGCTTCGCCTCGGCCTCGTCGGCGCGCGTCTCCCACGGCCAATGCGGCGCGTTGTAATGCAAGGAAAGGAGGAACGGCTCCTTGCGCCTGCGCTTCACGTAGTCCGCCGCACGCGCCGAGATGAGGTCGGTGAGATAGCCTGTCCGATGCACTTCCGCCTCGCCGTCCCACAGGTCGTGCACGCCCGCGGTGTCGCGATGCGTGAAGTAGTCCATGCCGCCCGAGAGCGCGCCGAAGAATTCCTGGTAGCCGCTCTTGAGCGGATGAAAGTGCGGCGGGTAGCCGAGATGCCACTTGCCCACGAGCCCCGTGGCATAGCCCGCGTCGCGCAGCAGCGATGGCAGCGTCGGGTGCGCAGGCGGCAGCCCGAGCACCGGGCTGCCGCGCGAGCGGCTGGAGATCGGCTCGTCCGCGCCGCCGCGCAGCCGGTGCTGCCAGCGACCGGTCATCAGCGCGAAGCGCGTCGGCGAGCAGACCGAGGAGTTGGCGTAGCCGTCGGTGAAGCGCAGGCCCTCGCGCGCCATGCGGTCCAGCATTGGCGAGCAGGACGCCCGCCCCGCTTCTCCTGCGCCCGCGGCGCGCCCGCCTGCGACAGCGCGGCCGCCGTAACAGCCCAGGTCGGCGTAGCCGAGGTCGTCGGCGAGGATGAAGAGGAAATTCGGCCGCACGGGCGGAGTGTATCCGCCCGCGCACCGGCTGGAGTCTCCCTACTGCTTCTGTTTCGCCTCGTAGTCGGCGACCGCCTTCTTCAGGTCGCTGTATTGCGAGCAGGGGAAAAAGCACAGCTTGTCGAGTTGGGCGAGGTGCTCCTTCGCCTTGGGGAGGTTGCCCACCATGAGGTAGGCCTCGCCGATGTACTCGTGCGCGTTTCGGCTCTTCGGCTCCAGGCGCAGCGCCTCGTTGTAGTGCTTGAACACCAGGTCCATGTCGGGATTGGGGCCCTTGCGCAACGCGTAGGCGTAGAGGTTGTGATAGTCGGCGTTGTCCGGGGACTTCGCCAGCGCCTCGCGCAGCATCGCAGCGGATGCTGCCCAATCCTTGCGCCCGTTCAATTCGTTTGCTTTCTGGATCACCGGGTCGTCGGGGACGGAGCTGCCGCCCGGTTCGCCTGCGCCAAGCGCCTGGGTGGACAGCGCCAACAGGACTATCATCAATGGACGAAAAATGCCTTTCATGCGTTTTCCTTTCATGACCAAGACCCTCCTTGTCCTGCTCGCGCTAACACTGGCTGCGGGCGCCGCATTCCCGGCCCCGCCTGCCTCGCGCGCGGAGGCGCTCGCCGCCCTGGAGCATCCTGCCACCGAGCAGCGCGCCGAAGCCGTGGTGTGGGTCGCCAACCACGGTCGCATGGAAGATACGCAGCTGCTGCTCAAACGGTTGCACGACGAAAGCGCATTTGTGCGCGATTTCGCCGAGCAAGGGCTCTGGCTGCTGTGGAGCCGCTCTGGGGAAGCGGACATCGACCGCATCATGGCGCGGGGCGTGGAGGACATGCAGGCCGGACGCCACGATAAGGCCATCGCCGCCTTTTCCGCGGTGATCGGGCGCCGCCCGGACTTCGCCGAAGCCTGGAACAAGCGCGCCACCGCCTACTACCTCGCCGGCGAGTACCGCCGCTCGCTTGCCGACTGTGAAGAGGTCATCAAGCGCAATCCGAATCATTTCGGCGCGCTTTCGGGGTACGGCCAGATCTACTTCCACCTCGAGGAGTACGAGAAGGCCATCGCCTGGTGGCGGCGCGCGCTCGAGGTCAACCCCAACATGCTCGGGGTGGAAATCAACATCAAGGGCACGGAGGAGCTGCTAAAGGAGCGGCGCGGGCGCAGCACCTGAGGGGAGGACGTACGCGCCGCTGGGCGTGGCGCGCCGCCCGTCAGGCGCGTGCCGGCAGCGCAGCCAGCAGCTCCGTCACCGCCGCAGCCGCGGCAAGCGGCTGCTCGAAGGGAAACAGGTGCCCGCCTGGCACGCGCCGCTTCAGGAACCGCGGGCCGCGCATGGCGCGCATGCCGAGGCGCCGCAACACCTCGGATTCCGTGCCGCCGACGAAGCCCGCCGGCACCTCGAGCTGGCGCAGGTATCGGCTCATGTCGTGCGGGATGGTACGGTAGATGCGGTATTCGATCTCGGGATCGATGCGCAGGCGGTAGCGGCCGGGGCGCCCCGTGAGGCCGTGCCGCACGTAATCCTCCAGGCACTGGTCGGTGAAATGGCGGAACAGCCGGCGCGTGCGGAAATGCGCTTTCGCCTCGTCGCGGCTCGGCCACTCGCGCCGGCGCTCGCGCGTCATGCCCGCGGGCGTCACGCGATCGACGATGCCGAGCTTCTTCACCGCGCCGAGCGCGCGGCCACGCAAGGGCCCGATAACCGGCGCATCGAGCATGACGATGCCGCGGAAGAGCTCCGGGCGCTGCGCCGCCGCGAGAAAGTTCAGGTACGCGCCGAGCGAGTGGCCGACGCCGTACACCGGCTCGCCGCGGTACTCGTGCTCGAGCCTGTCGATGAGCTGCGCGACCAGCAGCGGCCAGCCCTCGGTCGGCGGGTAGCGCGGGTCGGTGCCGATGGCCTCGATCCAGCCGATGCGGTAGCGCCGCGCGAGCGGCGCGAGCATCGCTGCGTAGCAGGGCGCGGGAAACCCGTTTGCGTGCGAGAAATGCAGGACCGGCCGCTGCATGCGCCCACTATAATCCGGCGCCATGCCGCACAAGGCGATCGACATCCACACGCACATCCTGCCGCCGGGCTGGGAGGATTGGGCGGCGCGCTACGGCGTCTCCGGCTGGCCCTCCTGCCGCCTGCACGACGCCTGCAACGCGACGATCTACCTGGGGGAGAAGGAATTCAGGAAGATCGACGAGCGCTCGTTTGCGCCCGTGCGGCGCATCGCCGACATGGACGCCGAGCGCATCGGCCTGCAGCTCCTGTCGCCCGTGCCCGTGATGCTGTGCTACTGGGGGCCGGCCGAGGCGACCGACGCCTTCGCGCGCATGCAGAACGACTTCATCGCCGGCGTGGTGCAGAAGCATCCCGGGCGCTTCGCGCCCGCGGGCACCGTGGCGCTGCAGGACGTGAAGCTCGCCGTGCGCGAGCTGGAGCGGCTCAAGGGCATGGGCTTCGCGGCAGTCGAGATCGGCTCGCAGGTCAACGGCCGCGACTTCGACGACCCCCAGCTCTTCGACTTTTTCGCTGCGGCGCAATCGCTCGATTTGCCGCTGTTCGTGCATCCGCAGGGCCCCTCGGTCGGACAGGAGCGGCTTGGCCAGTACTACCTGCCGTTCATGGTGGGCTACCCCGCGGATTCGGCGCTTGCCGCCGCGCGCCTGATTCTCGGCGGCGTGCTTGCGCGCCTGCCAGCCCTGCGCATCTGCTTCGCGCACGGCGGCGGCGGCTTCCCCGCCGTGCTCGGACGCCTGGACCACGGCCACCGTGTGCGCCCCGAGGCGAAGAAATTCATCGCCGAGCTGCCGTCGCGCTATGCGAAGAGCCTTTACTTCGATACGCTCACGCACGATTCGCGGCTCCTCGCCTTCAACCTGGAGAAGTTCGGCTCGCAACGCATCATGGTCGGCAGCGACTATCCTTTCGACATGGGCGTTGAGCACCCCCTCGCGCAGCTCGAAGGGCTCGCGCTCTCGGCCGAGGACCTCGACAACATCACCCACCAGAGCGCGCGGCGCTTCCTGCGCCTCGCCTAGGAGGAAGAACTATGCGACTCATTGCCGCCCTGCTGCTTTCCTGCGCCACGCTCGCCCACGCGCAGACCTGGCCCGCGCGCCCCGTGAAGTTCGTCGTGCCCTTCGGCGCCGGCGGCCCGGCGGACATCTACGCGCGCTTTCTCGGGCAGCGCCTGCAGCAGCCGCTCGGGCAGCCGTTCGTGGTGGAGGACCGTCCCGGCGGCGGCTCGGTCGTGGGCTCGGACTACGTCGCCAAGTCGACGCCGGATGGCTACACATTCCTTGTCATGTCGAACACGCACACCGTCAACGAGACTCTGATCCCGAAGAAGCCTTTCCAGCTGATGCGCGACTTCGTGCCGGTGTCGCCGATCAACTACTCCGACCTGCTGCTGGTGGTGCATCCCTCCGTGCCCGCCAACAACCTCGCCGAGCTGATCGCGCTGGCGAAGAGCCAGCCGGGCAAGATGAACTACGCTTCCTCCGGGCCGGGCACGCCGTATCACATGGCGGGCGAGCTCTTCAAATCGATGGCCGGCATCGACGTGGTGCACGTGCCCTACAAGGGCAGCGACGGCGCGCGCGTCGGCATCCTCGGCGGGCAGGTGCAGATGATGTTCGACGCCATCACCACCATGGCGCCCAACGTGCGCGCCGGGAAGCTGAAGGGCTTCGGCACCAGCGGCCGCGCGCGCTCGAGCGTGCTGCCGGACATGCCGACCGTGGCCGAGGCGGGGGTGCCGGGGTACGAGGCCACCATTTGGCTCGGCGTGGTCGCGCCTTCGGGCACGCCCTCGGCGATCGTCGAGCGCCTCAACGCCGAGATCCGCAAGATCGCCGACAGCGCGGAGGTCAGGGAAGCCTGGGGCAAGCAAGGCGCCACGCCGCTCGTCATGACGCCGGCGCAGTTTACCCAGTACCTGCACGAGGACATCGCGAAGTGGGCGAAAGTGATCGCCCAGGCCGGCATCAAGCTGGACTAGGGATGGCCTGAGCGCGTAGCCGTCATCGCGGAGCCAGGCGGCGGCGCGTTCCTACAGGGCTACCAGACGTGCTGTGTGCGTTCGGGGTTCGATGGACGTTCATGCTTCCGGTTCGTCAGTAGGCATATCCGATTTTCAGGTAGACACCATAGTTCGAGTCCTTGCCTGCCGCGTATTCCAGGTTCAGGACGATCCCTTCCTTCGGCTTGAGGATGTACTGGACGCCGACGCCGCCGGCCGGGTAGAGGTTTGTGCTATCGGAACAGCTCCTGCTCCCTCCATAGGTGCAGGCGATTCCGAGGAAAAGCGAGGCGGTAAATTTTTCAGCGAACCTGTACCGCTCCTCTACCTCGATTTGGGACATGTAATCGCCGTTGTACTGACCAATCTTATAGCCGCGAAGCTGAACCGGGGCTTTCACCTGGGTCGGTGCGTCATCGGTGAAATGGTTCAGCTGGCGCACGGCCAGCACGTTGCCCTTTCCGTGCGGCATGTAATAGCGGAAATCGGCCCGGACGACGTCGAAGTCATTCTGGCCACCCAGCGATTCCCGATACGCCATATTGTTGAGGGTGGCCAGCCAACCTTGGGTAGGCAAGTTCTCGTTGTCGCGCGAGTCGTACTGGGCCACGAGACCCAGCCCGCCTGACTTGTAGGGCGCGACCCCCAAGACGTCGAGCACCATGTCGTCGAATGCCGTCTCACCGCCGATGCCGAAGTTCTGATAGAGGCCCTGCACGCCAACGAACCAGTTGCCGTGAACCCGGTACGTATAACGACCAATCATTCCCTTGACGTCCGAATTGGATTGCAGCGGTATTCCGGTGCCGAGATAATCGCTGTAGTCATTCTTGATGTAGCCGTACACCATCCCAGCGATCACCCGCTGCCGGTCCTCATCGAAGGAAGCTCTGGCCTGCACTCCGGCCACGGTCGACTCGGTACTGGTGTACTGACCCAACGCGGCGAATATGGAGGGCCGCGAGTTCTCGTCGAAATAATGCACGTAGCCAGCGATTGCGCCCAGCGAAGTCCCGAGCTTCGGGTTTGACTGGAATATAGGGGCGAGAAGCCACGGGGATTTTTCGAGTTTGGTTACGGCATCCTCTTTTGTTGACGCCGTAGTCTCTTTCGGCTCAGTCTGTGCGAACGCCCCAGAGCAGCTCATCGCAAGTGCAGCGCAGGATGCAACCCCAACGCGAACGGCCCGCCGCGACGGCGCGTGCCTATGGCGAGGTGCCCATCTTTGTCGCCGCACGTTCCCTCCAATAGGGTGGTACCAACCTTGACAATTGCCAGCGAATAGTACGCGGTCGCGTCGTTCGCGGTGCCTAGCGTGTATTGGTTGACAACAAAGTGAACGATGGCGGCAAGGCGCCCGGCGGCGGCGCAAGGGGGTCCCCATCGCGACGCGCCGAGCCGGACCGAGAGCGGAGGGAGCAGGCCGAGGACTGCCCGAGCCCGCAAATGCAGGAAGGGCGAGTTCCGCAGGCCTCCGACGCCCAAAAAAATGGGGTCAGGGCCGAATTTCGTCTCGCAAGCGAAATTCGGCGCTGACCCCATTTTTTTTCTCGCTGGGGAACGCGCCGCCGCCATGCTCCGCGCCGCTGCCCGCGCGCTCGCGATATCTCGCACCGCGATGGATACGGGGCCGATGCGCTCCAACTGCGCGAGTCAAATCTTCTTCGCGACTGCGGTGGCGACCGCGCGCCTGTCGAGAATTCCTAGCCGTGCGGGAGCGGGAACCCGTCGCGAACGTGCTCAGCGAGCATCTCGCAGAACACCTTCGCATAGCGGGGCAGCGGGCGGCGCTTGTCGGAAAGCACGGTCAGCGGCTCGTTCAGCGGCTTGCCGCGATACTTGACCCGCAGGACGCGCACGCGGTACCGGTGAATGCGCAGAGCCGATGGGATGATGGCCACTCCGTGGCCCGCCTCCGCCATGGCCAGCAGCCCGTGCGGGGCGCGGCACTCGAGCACGTTGTTCGGCGTGAAGCCGGCGAGCCGGCACGCCGCGTCGAAGTTCCTGCGCATGGCAAAGTCCGGCGTCGCCTGCAGCAGCGGATGCGGCGCGAGGCGGGAAATCTCGACCGCGCCGTCGGCTCCGAGCCTGAGCTTCGGGTGACACGCCGCGAGCATCTCCATCGGGGCGAGTGGGTGGCTCGCGAAACGCTGTTCATCCGGCTTGATCGCGCGCACGACGGTCTGCACGAGATGGATCTCGCCCCGCTCGAGCATCGCGAACGCCTCCCCGCCTGCCGCCGCGTCCACCAGCCTGACCTTCACGTTGGGATAGCGCGCCGCGTAGTGGTGCAGGAATTCGGGGAAGATGCCTTCGATGAGGTGGGGCGAGGCTGACACGCGCAGCACGCCGACGTCGCCGCGCCGCAGGACCTGCGCCTGCTCGCCCACCGCGCGGGCGTAGTTGAGCAGTCCGCGGCAGTCATTGAGTAGCTGCTCGCCTTCGCTTGTCAGGAGAAGCCGCCGGCCGACGCGGTCGAAGAGCTTCAGGCCGAGCTCGTTCTCGAGAATGGCGATCTGGCGCGAAAGCGCCGGCTGCGCGACGTGCAGGCGTTCGGCGGCCTTGGAGACGGTGCCCACCTCGGCCACCGTGACAAAGGTGCGGACAAGGCGCAGGTCCATGAATTCCTTCTAATGCCGAGCCGGCATGAAGATCTAGAGAAACTATATATTGGACCTATCAAGGGCGCGATTCCAGAATCGGCGCGGCATTCGACGGAGGTGACCATGAAACGTGCCTTGCTGCTGCTTCTCTCCCTTGCCGCATTCGACGTCTCGTCCCAGGGCTGGCCGGCGAAGCCGATCCGCGCCATCGTGCCCGTGGGCGCCGGCAGCTCGACCGACATCGTCCATCGTCTCGTACTCGAGCAGCTTTCCGCGCAGCTCGGGCAGCCGATCGTGGTGGAGAACCGCGTGGGCGCGGGCGGCACAATAGGCAGCGGAGTCGTGGCCAAAGCGCAGCCGGACGGCTACACGCTACTCGCGCACGGCTCGGCACACACTATTGCCCCCGCGCTCTACAGGAGCCTGCCCTATGACCCGGCGCGCGACTTCGCGGCCGTCGCGCCGGTCGGAATCTCGCCGAGCGTGCTGGTGGTCTCGCCTGCGAGTGGTATGAAGACCGCCGCAGACCTCGTCACCGCCGCCAAGGCGCGCCCCAATGCGCTCAACTTCTCCTCGGTGGGCATCGGCACGGCGACGCACCTGAGCGCCGAGCGGTTCCGGTCAAGCGCCGGAGTGCAGGCGGTCCATATCCCGTTCAAGGGCGGCGCGGAGGCGATGACCGAAGTGATCGCCGGCCGCGTGGACTTCTTCTTCGGTCCGGTCGCGCTCGTGCTGCCGCACATCCGGGAAGGCAAGCTGGCCGCGCTGGCGGTGAACACGGACAAGCGCTCGGCGGCCCTGCCCGACGTGCCCACGATGCGCGAGGCCGGCTTCCGCGACGCCGAGTATCCGATCTGGTTCGGCCTCTTCGCGCCGGCCCGAACGCCGCGGGAGATCGTCGAGCAGCTCAACCGCGAAACCCTGAAGGCGCTGCAGGCCCCCAGGGTGCGTGAGAAGCTCGCCTCACTCGGTGTCGATCCGATGCCGATGTCGCCCGACGAGTTCGCGGCGCACGTGGAGCGCGAGGTAGCGCTCAACACGGCGCTCGCGCAGAAGGCCGGTCTGAAGGCCGAGTGACGTGGCGGAAGCGGCCCTGGCGTTCGACGACAGCGCGGCCTACGAGCGTTTCATGGGCCGCTGGAGCCGAGCCGTCGCGACGGTGTTCCTCGACTGGCTCGGCGCGCGGCAACGCGCAAGCTGGCTCGATGTGGGTTGCGGCACCGGCATCCTCGCGGAAACGCTCCTGGAGCTGTGCGCGCCGACGAGCGTGGATGCGATCGATCCCGCGCCGGCGCAAGTGGAGGCCGCCGCGCGAGGGCCCGCGGCCGGACGCGCGGCGTTCCAGGTCGCAGACGCGCGCAAGCTTCCCTTTCCCGACGCCTCGTTCGACGTCGTCGCCTCCGCGCTCGTCATCAACTTCATTCCCGAACGTCTGTCGGCCCTCGCCGAGATGCGCCGTGTCGCGCGCGCGGGGGAATTGGTCGCCGCCTACGTTTGGGACTTCGCCGCAGAGCTCTCGCCAAGCGGCCCGCTTCGGCGCGCCATGCGTCGCTTCGGCGCCGAGGTCCCCGGGATTCCGGGCACCGAGGCTTCGCGCCTGGAGGCTCTGCGGTCGCTCTTCCAGGCTGGCGGGCTCGAGCAGATCGAGACGCGGACGATCGACGTCTGCCTCACCTACGCCGGTTTCGACGACTTCTGGCAAGCGCAGACGCCCGGCTACGCACCCACCACGAGGATCATCGCCGCCATGAAGGACAGCGAGCGCACGCGCCTAATGCGCGCTGTCCAATCCGCCTTGCCCTCCGGGCCGAACGGCTCGATCGAGTATTGCGCGCGCGCCAACGCCATCAAGGCGCGCGTGCCGCGCTAAACGCTCCGCCTCGTCCGAGAATTGGCAAATTTGCGGCCTATCCTAGAGCTGTTGGTCTCTGCCTGCTCTCAACTTTGCTTGCCCGCGGCGCCATCGCGCGCGAGCGTGCTGTCGACGGCGCAAAGCCCGGCGGCGGCGCAAGGGGTCCCCATCGCGACGCGCCGCGACGGGCCGAGGGCGGAGGGAGCAGGCCGAGCACTGCTCGAGCCCGCAAATGCAGGAAGGGCGAGTTGCGCAGGCCTCCGACACCCGAGGACCGACGGCGAGGAGCCTTCGCGTCGCTGGGGAGAGCGCCGCTGCCGGGCTTCGCGCCGCCCACCGACATACCGACGAGGCGACGTGCCGCCTGGCGACACGCGATGCAGCGACTAGCGAAGGATGTTCAGACGTAGCCGGCGGAGGCGCTGTCGGCGTCCACCGGCTTGCCGATGAAGTAGCCCTGCGCGGAATCGCAGCCGAGCGCGGCGAGCAAATCGCGCTGCGCCTCGGTCTCGACGCCCTCCGCGATCACTTTCTGCCCGAGCGCGTGCGCCAGGCCGACGATGCCGCCGGCGAGCGCCTTGGCATGCTCGTCGGCGGGCAGGTCGGCGACGATTGAGCGGTCGATCTTGAGCGCATCCACCTCGAAGCGCCGCAGCGAGGCGAGGTTGGAGTAGCCGGTGCCGAAATCGTCGATCGCCAGCGCCACCCCCAGCTCCTTGAGCTTCGCCAGCGTGCTCGCCGCGACATCGGTCTGGTGCATCACCGTGGTTTCCGCCACCTCGAGCATCAGCAGGCGCGGCGGCAGGCCGCTGTCGGCGAGCACGCGCCGCACCAGCTCGATCAGCTTGGGATCGTTGAACTGGCGCAGCGACAGGTTGACCGACACCTGCACGCCGCGCTCGGTGCCGATGAAGGTCGCCCAGCGGCAGGCTTCGCGCAGCACCCACTCGCCGATGCCGATGATCAGCCCGGTGTCCTCGGCGAGCTGCAGGAAATCGGCCGGCTGCACCATGCCGCGCACCGGGTGCTGCCAGCGCACCAGCGCCTCGTGCGCGAGCACCGTGCCCCCCTGCAGCTGCACGACCGGCTGGTAGTGCACCACCAGCTCGCCCTTGGCCAGGGCGCGGCGCAGGTCCTGCTCGAGCGCGATGCGCCGCGACGCCACCTGGTTCATCTGCTCGGTAAAGAACTGGTAGTTGGCGCGGCCCGATATCTTGGCGTGGTACATCGCCGCGTCCGCGTTGCGGATCAGCGACTCGGCGTCGCGGCCGTCGTCCGGGAACACGGCGATGCCGATCGAGGGCGTGACGACGAGCTCGCGGTCGGCGACGCGCACCGGGTACGACAGGGTCTCGATGATCTTCTGCGCCACGTTGGCCGCATCCGAGGAGCGCTTCGCCTCGGGCAGCACGACGACGAACTCGTCGCCGCCGACGCGGCACACCGTGTCGCCGATGCGCAGCTGCCGCACCAGGCGCTGCGCCACTTCCTTCAGCACCTCGTCGCCCGCGGCGTGGCCGAGGGAGTCGTTGATCGCCTTGAAGCGGTCCAGGTCCACGAACATCACCGCGGTCTGCTTGCGATTGCGCTGGCTCAGGGCCAGCGCCTGCGTCAAGCGGTCCTCCAGCAGCCGCCGGTTGGGCAGCCCGGTGAGCGCGTCGTGGTCCGCGAGGTGCTGCGCGCGCTCCTCCGCCTGCCGGCGGTCGCCGATCTCGGCGCCAAGTCGCTCGTTCGCCGACTTCAGCTCCGCGGTGCGCTCGGCCACCGCGCGCTCGAGCGACTCGCGCGTCGCGTGCTCGGCTGAAATGTCGTCGTAGATCCAGATCGCCCCCTCGGCGGGGTGCTCCAGGTCCACCGCCTTGCCGACCACCTTGCACCAGAAGGTGCTGCCGTCCTTGCGCAGCACCTGGCGTTCCTCGGTATAGGACTCGCCGCGCGCCATGGCGGCGTAGCCGATGCGGCCGACTTCCTCGAACGCCTCCGGCGACACGTGCAGCCGCTCGGTGCTCTTGCCGATCAGCTCGCCGGGGTCGTAGCTGAACATTTCCTCCATGCGGCGGTTGCAGCTCAGGAACCGGCGATCGCGCATGAAGGCGATGCCGATGGTGGCGTTGTCGAGGATCAGCTGCTGCTCGGCCAGGGTGCGGCGCACGTCCTCGCTCGCGCGCCTGGACTCCGTGATGTCCTCGAACAGCCAGACGTAGCCCTTGTCGGCGTTGCCGGGCTCGAGCGCGTGGCCCGTCATGCGGCACCAGAAGCCCGAGCCGTCGCGCCGGCGCATCCACTGCTCGCGCGAGTGGGTCTTGCCGGCGTCGAGGTCGCGGTAGTGCTTCACCGCTCGCTCGTAATCCTCGTCGCTGAAGTAGAACTGGCGCGTCGAGGCGCCCGTCACCTCGCCCGGGCCGTAGCCGAACAGCTCCTCGAACCTGCGGTTGCAGCGCAGCACCTTGCGGCCGCGCGCGAAGGAGATGCCCACCACCACGTTGTTGAGCAGCGCCTCCTGCTCGGCGAGCAGGCGCTCGAGCTGCTCGCTCGCGCGCTGCTGCTCGGTGATGTCCTCGTTGGTCCACACCGAGCCGCGCTGCGGCTCGCGCGGGTCGATGGCGCGGCCCACGGTGCGCACCAGGATCACGCTGCCGTCCTTGCGCTTGCGCGGCACCGCTTCCTCGACGTGCACGCCGCTGCGCAGCTTCGGGTAGACCTCATCCGCCTTGCGGTAGTCCTCGTCGGAGGCGAAAAACACCGTGGTCGGCTTGCCGTTCAATTCGCCCGGCGCGTAACCGTACATCTGCTCCAGGCGCGCATTGCAGCGCACGATGCGCCGGTCCCGCAGGAACACGATGCCGATCGAGGCGGTCTCAAAGATCGCCTCCTGCTCGCGCAGCAGGCGCGCCACCTCGTCGCCGTGGCGGCGTTCGGCGGTCACGTCCTCCACGATCCACACCGTGCCGCGGCGCGGGTCGGCGCTCGAGATCGCCTTGGCGATGATGCGGGCGAGGAACGTGGTGCCGTCCTTCCGCTTCACCTCCCAGTCGAGGTCCACCTGCTTGCCGGCGGTCAGCACCGGCACGGCGATGTGGCCGAGCGCCTCGTAGCTCTCCTTCGTCGGGTAGACCACCTCGCCGGGCTGGCCGATCAGCTCGTCGGGCTGCCAGCCGAACATCTCGGCGAACTTCGGATTGCAGAGGAAGAACTTGCGATCGCGTGTGAAGGCGATGCCGATCGACGCGTTCGCCAGCACCGCCTCGTACTCGAGCTGCGTGAAGCGCGTGCGGCCGGCGTAGCTCGCCGGCGGCTGCCCCAGGGTCCCCTCGGGAACGGTGCGGTCGTTCATCGCGCGGCCGGCGCGCCCTGCGCCACCCTTGCAGAGGCGAGCAGCTGGAAGTCGCGCGCATGCTCGCGCAGCCGCGCAACGGCCAGCGCGCGCTGTTGCGGGCTCAACGTCCGCTCGAGCCCGGCGAGCATGGCAAGCAGGCCATCGGTGAATTCGCGGTTCGCGCGGGCAAACGCCGGTTCGCGCCCGCGGTCCCACTCCGCCGCCCAGTCGGCGAGGCGCCGCGCGCTCTCTCGCGCGCGCACCATGGCAAGCAGCTCCGCCTGGCGCCGGCGGCGCTCGCGGTCGCGCATCTCGGCGTTGAGCGGCGCGGCTTCATTGAATTGCCGAACGCGCTCGCGTTGCGCATCGCTCAGCTCTCCCAGCCAGTCCTCCAGCGTGTGCGTCAGCCGCTTCAGGCGCCGCGTGCGCTGCTCTTCCGGCGTGCCCTCGAGCCACTCGCCCGCGAACTTGGCATTGTCCTCCGCGAAGCGCCGCTCGAGGTTCTCGATCTGCGCCGGCGTCAGTCGGTCGAGGAAGTTCCCGGTGTCCGCGCCGGCGCGGCGCAGCCCCTCCCGGGCCTGCTGCCGGATGGCATCGTAACCCCAAACCATGTCCGCCAGCGAGGCGCCGCGCTCCAGGCGCGCGCCCGCTTCGCTGGCGAGGCGCGCATACTGCGGCAGCGCGGTGGACCGGTGCCACACGAGGAACGCCGCGAGGCGCGCGTTGAACTCCTCCGCCTGCGGGTTCTTCAGGTCGAGGTAGCGCCCCGCCTGCCAGCGAATGAGTGTGTCGGCGTTGTTGTACGCCAGCTCCGTGGCGCTGCAGCCGGCGAGGAGCAGCGCGAGGCAAGCGGCGGCGAAGCGCAGGACCCTCACCAGTAGGTCTCCAGCGTGATGTGGCCCGGCGCGCGCCGCCGGTGCTTGCGCATGCCGCGCGCGCCGAGTGCCGCGGTAACGTCGCTCACCATGGCCGGATTGCCGCAGAGCATCGCGTGCGAGCGCGCCTCCGAGAGCTCGGTGCGCGCGGCGCGCTCCAGGCGCCCGTCGCCGATGGCCGCGGGGATGCGGCCCTCGAGCGCGCCCGCGGCGCGCTCGCGGCTGACGAAGGCGACCCGGCGGAAGCGCTCGCCATGCGCTGCGCCGATGGCTGAGAGCGTATCGCCGTAGGACTGCTCGGCGGCAAGGCGCGTTGCGTGCACCAGCACGACCTGCGCAAACCGTTGCCAGGGAGCCTCGGTGCGCAGGATGGAGAGGAAAGGCCCGAGGCCGGTGCCGGTGGCGATGAGCCACAAATTCTCCGCCGCGGGCAATTCCGAGAGCACGAGGAAGCCGGCGACGTTCACGGCGACGTGCACCGTGTCGCCCCCGGCAAGCGCCGCGAGGCGCGGCGACAGCGGTCCCTGCGCCACGACGTTGTAGTAGAACTCCAGCGGCTGCATGTCCGGCGGGTTGACGAGCGAATAGGGACGCGCGATGCGCTCGCCGCCGACGTCGAGCGCGAGCTTCACGAATTGCCCGGCTTCGAAGGGGCCGAGCGGCGCCGCCACCTGCAGGCTGAACAGCCGGTCGGTCCAGCGCTTCTGGCCGACAACCCGGCCTTCGAGCCACTTGCTCATGAGGCTTCGATTATATTCGGGCGGTGAGCGCGCTCATCCCGTTTGCTGCCGGAAATTACGCTTTTCTCGAGGGCGTATTCCCCTATTCGCAGGGCGTCGTCGCGCTTCCGGGTTACGCCATCGAGCGGGCGCGCTTCGCGCGGCCAGTGCCGCTGGCCGAGGGCTTCCGGCGCATCGCCGATCTTCTCGCCTCCTGCGGCCGGCCGCGCACGGCGCTATGCGCGGCGGAGCTGCGCTCGCCCAGCCCCTTCAGCTTCGGCGGTTTCGGCGACTTCAACCGCGGCTACGTCGCCGTGCTGGAGGACTGGGAGATCTTCCGCGACGGCCGCAACCCCGTAGCGCGCTCCAACGTCGCGCCCGAGATCGATCCGCCAGCAGAGCCGGGATTCCATGCCTTCTGCTACACGGTGCCCGCAGCGCGCGCCGCCGCGAGCTTCGTCGTCGCTGGAAGCGGCGAATGGCCCGAAGGCAGCCGCTTTCCCGAGGACATCGTCGCGCGCGGCGATCTCTCGCCAGCGGGCCTGGCGGCCAAGGCGCTCTGGGTGCTCGACATGATGTCCAGCCGCCTGCGTGGCCTGGGCGCATCCTGGGACGCAGCCGGGGTCACGCAGGTGTATACGGTGCACGACTTCCATCCGCTGGTGCGCGAAATCGCCGCGCGCGCCAGCGCCAGCTCGTTGGTGTGGCACTACTGCCGGCCGCCGATCGCGGAGATCGAGTTCGAGATGGACGTGCGCCGGGTCAGCGTGGAGCAGATGCTGGCTTAGGGCTGCGCCCGCCCCACGCCTCGAGGGCCGCGCCCAGGATGCCCTTGGGCATGTAGATGATGAACATCACCAGCATCAGACCGTAGATCGCCAGGTCCAGGGCCGGAAACTGCTTGAATGCGTCGCCGAGCGCAAGGCGCAGGCCCTCCTGCAGCAGCAGCGTGAACACCGCGCCTACGGTCGGGCCGAGCAGCACGAACATTCCGCCAGCGATGACGCCGAACACCATTTGCAGCGACACCGCGATCCCGGATACCGTCTCGGGGTTGATGTAGGTCTGGTACTGCGCGTAGAGCACGCCGCCCAGGCTCGTCATCACGGCCGAGATCAGCGTGACAAGGAGCTTCGACTTGGTGACGTTGATGCCGATCGAGGCGGCGGCATCCTCCTCCTGGCTGATCGCCTCCAGCGCCAGCCGCGTCATGCTGCGGTCCACGCGCACCCAGACCCAGAGCGCCGCGAGCCAGAACGCGAGGATGACGTAGAACCAGACGGTCTTGTCGGAGAACTGCAGCGCGGCGAAAGACCAGGTGTTGCCCTGCGCGAGCGCGGTGTTCGGCGTCGCGCCCAGCGAGCCGCCGGTCTGGTCGCGCAGCGCGACGATGATCAGGCGGGTGACTTCCGACAGGGCGAGCGTCACCAGCGCGAAATAGTGGCCGACGATCTTGAAGCGAAAGCACGGGATGCCGATCACCAGCGCGACGACCACCGACGCCAGGACCCCGGCGAGCGCGCCGATGCAGGGCGAGAGTCCGAAATGGTTCCACAGCATCACCACCGCATAGGCGCCGATGCCGAGGAAGGCGCCGTGGCCGAAGCTCACCATGCCCAGCCGCCCCATGATGGACCAGCTGGTATACACATACGCCCACAGCAGGCACATGATGACCAGGTGCAGCGGATAGTTGCCGATACCGGAGAGCGGCACCGCCGCCAGCGCCGCGAGCCCGATCCAGGCGAGCATCCTCATCGTGTCTTGCCGCCCAGCAGGCCCTGCGGACGCCAGAACATCACCGCAATGAAGAACACGAAAGCGATCACGTAGCCCCATTCGATGTGGAAGAAGAACCCGCCCACTGAAATGAACTGGGCGAAGATGAAGGCCGCGATCAGCCCGCCCAGCATGTTGCCCAGGCCGCCGAGCACGCAGATGAGGAAGGTGATCGGCCCGAACGACAGTCCGATGGCCGGATGGATGTCGTACTGCAGCACCAGCAGGCAGCCGCCCAGGCCCGCCAGCGCGCCGCCGAGCGCCGAGGTGATGGTGAAGATGCGGCCCGGGTTGACGCCCATCAGCGGCATGATCTGCCGGTCCTGGCTGATGGCGCGGATCGCGGTACCAACGTAGGTGCGAGTGAGGAACAGGTAGGTAGCGGCGACGCCCGCCACCGCCACCGCGAACGCGATCAGGCGCGGCGCCGAAAAGGACATCTCGCCGATCGCGATCGGCGTCATCTTCACGCCGAGGTTCTTGAACTCGATGCCGAAGGCGAGCGTCGCCGCCGCCTGCAGGAAGAACAGCATGCCGCCCGTCACCAGCAGCTGGTTGATCGGCTCGGCGGCGAGCACCGGCCGGATGACGAGTTGGTGCATGAGCGCACCGAGCAGGGCGACGATGGCGATGCCCCCCGCCATTGCAGCGAGCAGCGGCCAGTGCTGCTGGACGTGCAGCGCGTAAACCGCATACATGCCGATCATGATCATCTCGGCGTAGCAGATCCACACCACGTCGATGACGCCGAAGATCAGGTTCAAGCCGAGCGACAGCAGGGCGAGCAGGCCGCCCAGCAGGATGCCGTTGAGCACTGCCTCGAGGAGAAAGACGTCGAAGATTTCCATCAGATCCCCAGGTAGGCCCTGCGTATCTCGTCACTTCCCAGCAGCTCGGCGGAGCTGCCGCTCGACTTGATGCGCCCGGTCTCGAGCAGGTAGGCACGGTCCACGACCTTGAGCACCTGGCGGATGTTCTGCTCGACGATCAGCACGGTGTAGCCTTCGGCGCAGATGCGCTTGACCAGCGCGAAGATGGACTGCACCACCACCGGCGCGAGCCCGGCCGAAGGCTCGTCCAGCAGCAGGAGCTTCGGCCCGCTCATCAGCGCGCGCCCGATGGCGCACATCTGCTGCTCGCCGCCGGAGAGCGTGCCGGCCGGCTGCGCGCGGCGTTCCTTCATGCGCGGGAACAGCGAGTAGACGAATCGCAGGCGCTCGGCGAAGCGCGCCCGCGCCGCCGGCAGGAACGCGCCCATGCGCAGG
>Ga0326726_10001602_pt1 | contig 21058 bp, 24 predicted proteins | sample MHFenrmetagenome_2_FD_207603 | JGI IMG/M metagenome (GOLD analysis project Ga0326726, IMG submission 207603) | Lab enriched peat soil microbial communities from Michigan Hollow, Ithaca, NY, United States - MHF15MN | ecosystem: Environmental > Terrestrial > Soil > Wetlands > Peat | place: USA... | reverse complement strand
GGAGAGGCGCGCCGGGCGGCGGCGCGAGGGGCCCCATCGTGCCGCGCCGAGACGGGCTGCGGGCGGAGGGAGAAGGCCGAGCATTGTCTGAGCCCGTAAGAGCAGGAGGGCGAGTTGCGCAGGCCTGCGACGCATCGCGGCGATGAGGCGAGGGACTTTCGCGGCACTGGGGAGCGCGCCGCCGCCCGGCGCGCCTCATCGCCGCGCTAAGGGCTAGGCTGCCACTCTCGCCGGATCGAGGGGCGTGACGCGCTGCGCGGGGAAGACGGCGCGGAAGACTGAGCCTTTGCCGAGTTCGCTGTGCACTTCCAGGCTCGCCTGGTGGCGCGTGAGCACGTGCTTCACGATCGCAAGCCCCAAGCCCGTGCCGCCGGACTCGCGCGAGCGGCCCTGGTCCACGCGGTAGAAGCGCTCGGTGAGCCGGGGGATGTGGCGCGGCTCGACGCCGATGCCGGTGTCCTGCACGCCGAACACGCCGCGCCCGCCCTCCAGCGCCCAGGAGAGCGTCACCGTGCCTCCCTCGGGCGTATAGCGCACGGCGTTGGACACCAGGTTGGAGAACGCGCTGTGCAGCTCCTTTTCGCTGCCCGTGATGCGGCAATCGCGCTCCACGCGCACGACCAGCTTGTGGCGGCCGCCCGAGAGCGCGCGCGCCTCCTCGGCGAGCTGCTCGACGAGCGGCCCGACGTCGATCGGCCGCTCCTCTTCGGGCGCCGCGCTCGCCTCGAGCGCCGAGAGCGTGAGCAGGTCCTCGATCAGCCGCTGCATGCGGCGCGCCTGCTCCGCCATCAGGGCGAGGTAGCGCTTGCGCTGCGGCGCGCTCATCTCGATCGCGGTGTCCCCCAGCGTCTCGACGAACCCCGCGAGCACTGTCACCGGGGTCTTCAGCTCGTGCGACACGTTGGCGACGAAGTCGCGCCGCATGTTCTCGAGCCGCTCCTCGGTCGTGACGTCGCGCGCGCTGAGGAGCTTTCGCTCCTCGCCGAACTCGATGAGCCGCAGCTGCAGCACCGAGTCGCTGCGCGGCAGCCGCAACGTGACGGGCTCGCCGTACTCGCCCTTGTCCATGTAGGCGACGAAGTCCGGGTGGCGCACGAAGTGGGTCACCGGCTGGCCGAGGTCGCGGCGTGCGTCGATGCCGAAGTGGCGCTCGGCAGTGGGGTTGCACCACTCCATGCGCAGCTCCCGGTCGAGAATCACCACGCCGTCGGGCAGCGCGCGGCCTGCGGCGCGGAAGCGCTCCAGCGCCTCCGCGAGGCGCGCGTGTTCCTCGCCCCTGCCCTTGAGGTGGCGGTGCAGGCCGGCGAGCATCTCCTCCCACACGCCGCTGCCCGCCGGTAGCGTCTCCAGCGCAGGTCGCCGCAGCCAGCGGAACAGCGCTCCGAGGTGTTTCGCGTGGTACGCCGCGCGCAGCGCGAGCACCGCGGCGACCGCGGCCCAGCCCCACGCGGCGCCTGCGATGCGCCAGGCGACAAGCCCCGCGGCGGCGGCTACCAGCGCGACGGCCAGCGTGCTCGCCCAGGCGGGGTTCAAGCGGGATTGGCGGTGAAGCGGTAGCCGGAGCCGCGCACCGTCTCGACCAGGCGGTCGTGGCCGGTCGGCTCCAGTGCCTTGCGCAGGCGCCGGATGTGCACGTCCACCGTGCGCTCCTCGACGAACACGTGGTCGCCCCACACCTGGTCGAGGAGCTGCGTGCGCGAGTGCACGCGCTCGGCGTGTGTCATCAGGAAGTGCAGCAGCCGGAACTCGGTGGGGCCGAGCTCCAGCGGCCGCTCGGCGCCGAACACGCGGTGCGTCGCCGGTTCCAGGCGCAGCCCTCCCGCAGCCACAGGGTCGTCGGTCATCTGCGGGGCGCGCCGGCGCAGCACGGCCTTGATGCGCGCGAGCAGCTCGCGCGGCGAGAAGGGCTTGGTTACGTAGTCGTCGGCGCCCGCCTCGAGCCCGGCGATCTTGTCGGTCTCGGCGCTGCGCGCGGTCAGCAGGATGATCGGGATCTGCTTGGTGCGCTCCTCCTGGCGCAGCTGGCGCGCGAGGGCGACGCCCGACATGCCGGGCAGCATCCAGTCGATGAGCATCAGGTCCGGAAGCGCGTCCTTGACGATGTCGAGGGCGCGTTCCGCGTCCTTGCTGCGGATCACGTGGTGTCCGGCGTGCTCGAGGTTGACGGCGATCAGCTCCTGGATCGCGGGCTCGTCCTCGACCACGAGAATGTTGACGGGCATGGTGACGATTTTAAGAAGCTTCCGTGACGGAAATGTTGCAACTCGAGGGGTTATCATCGCCCCCCTGTGCCGACCCCCACCGAAATCAAGCTCCACCAGAAGTCGCGGGTGATGGAAATCGCCTTCGACGACGGCCGCACCTTCCGGCTGCCCTACGAGTACTTGCGCGTCTTCTCGCCCTCGGCCGAGGTGCGCGGCCACGGGCCGGGGCAGGAGGTGCTGCAATTCGGCAAGCGGGATGTCGAGATCCGCAGCCTGGAGCCCGTGGGCTCCTACGCAGTCCAGCCTACCTTCTCCGACGGCCATGCCACGGGGATTTACTCTTGGGAATACCTCTACGAGCTAGGCACCGGGCAGGATGCTCGGTGGGCGGCCTATTTGCAGCATCTAGAGGCCGCTGGCAAGAGTCGTTAGAGAAAGCCGGCACTCACTTATGTCCGAGACCGACTTCGGTTACCAGCGTATTCCGGAGGGCGAGAAGCGCGCGCGTGTGGGCGAGGTCTTTGACCGCGTCGCGCAGCGCTACGATCTGATGAACGACCTGATGTCGCTCGGGCTGCATCGGGTCTGGAAGGCCTTTGCCGTGAGCATCGCGCGCGTGCGGCTGGGCGAGCGCGTGCTCGATGTTGCCTCGGGCAGCGGGGATCTGGCGCGGGCGTTCGCCAGGCGCGTGGGGCCCTCGGGCCTGGTGTGCGCGACCGACATCAATGGCGCGATGCTGGCGCGTGGCCGCGACCGCCTGCTCGATGCCGGTTGCCTCGCGCCGGCGGCGAAGTGCGACGCGGAACGGCTGCCCTTTCCGCCGGCGAGCTTCGACTGCGTGAGCGTGGGCTTCGGCCTGCGCAACATGACGCGCAAGGACGTGGCGCTCGCCGAGATGGCGCGCGTGCTCAAGCCTGGCGGACGGCTCATCGTGCTCGAGTTCTCGAAGGTCGCCAAGGCGCTGGAGAAACCCTACGACGTCTATTCGTTCCGCGTGCTGCCCTGGCTCGGCGAGCGCATCGCGGGAGACGCGGACGCCTACCGCTACCTCGCGGAATCCATCCGCATGCACCCGGACCAGGCGACGCTCGCCGCGATGATGGAACGCGCGGGTTTTGCGCAGGTCGAATATTTCAACCTCAGCGCGGGCGTCGCCGCTGTTCATCGCGGCGTCAAACTGGGGTAGGATGATCCGATAAATCGGGTAACGGAGGATGATTGTCATGAGCAGGGTGTGGGTGGCGGTAGCGGCGGTGGTCTTGGGAATTGTGCTTGCGCTGCCCGAGGCGGACGCAGCGCGACTGGGCGGCGGTCGCACGATCGGCGCGCAGCGCAACGTCACCGCGCCGCCGAAACAGGCGGTTCCCGCGAAGCCTGCGCAGGCCGCACCCGCCACGGCGCCCGCCACGGCTGCAGCGCCCGCGAGCGCGGGCAGCAAGTGGATGCCGATCCTCGGCGGCCTCGCGCTCGGCGGACTGCTTGGCGCAATGTTCGCCGGCAGCCCGATCCTCTCGACAATCGTCTCCGCGATGCTGATCGGGCTGCTGGTCTTCGCCGCGCTCGCGCTTATCCGCATGCTGCGCGCGCCGCGCGCACAGCCGCGCCCGCTGCAGTACGCGGGCCTGGGTAGCGAGACCGTGGCGGCGCCGCCGCCTTCGCAGGCCGCGGGCTTCGAGATGCCGGCAGGCGGCAGGGCGCAGCGCCCGGGCGTGCCGGCGGGCTTCGACGTCGATGGTTTCCTGCGCGCGGCAAAGACCAACTTCATCCGCCTGCAGGTGGCGAACGACGCGGGCAACGTGGAAGAGCTGCGCGAGTTCGCCACGCCCGAGATGTACGCGGTGCTCGCCGAGGACCTGCGCAGCCGCGGCGCGCAGCAGACCGACGTGGTGACGCTCAATGCCGACCTGCTGGAAGTCGCCACCGAGGGCGACCGGCACTGGGCGAGCGTGCGCTTCTCGGGGCTGGTGAGCGAGGCGCCGGGCGCGGCCCCCGCCGGCTTCGAGGAGGTCTGGAACCTCGTCAAGCCGGTGAACGGCGCGAGCGGCTGGCAGCTCGCCGGCATCCAGCAGATGCACTGAACGCTCTATACTCACACCCCGGGGCCACCACAAGGTGGCCCTTTTGTTTTCATGGCCGCGTTCGAGACGCCCTTCGCTTTCGCGCTGAACCGCCTGCTCGAAGCCGAGCCTTGGGCGCGCGAGCGGCTGGCGCCGTTCGCGGGCGAGACCGTCGAGCTGCGCGCGCCGTGGCTGCCGGCCGTGCGCTTCGCCATCGTGGAAGGCGGGCGCCTCGCGCCGGGCTGCGAGCCCAGCCTCAGGATCTCGCTGCGCGCGGGCGCGCTCGGTGCGCTCGGGCGCGGCGAGGACCACTTCATGCGCGCAGTGGACATCGACGGCAACGCGCGGCTCGCGCAGGAAGTGCTCCACCTCGCGCGCCACTTGCGCTGGGACTTCGAGGAAGACCTGTCCAGGCTCGTCGGTGACGCGCCGGCGCACGCGCTCGCGCAAGGGCTGCGGGGATTTGCCGCATGGCATGCGCAAGCGGCGCGGCGGCTCGCCGAGGGCCTGATGGAGTACGCGCTCGAGGAAGGCCGGCTGCTCGCGCCGCGCGCGCGGTTCGCGGCGTTCTCGGACGAGGTGGCGCGGCTGCGCGATGCGATCGAGCGGCTGGAAAAGCGGCTCGAGCGGCTGGCATGAGCAGTCTCGAGCAACGGACAGCGGCATGAGGCGGCTCGCGCGCATCCTCATCATCGCGCTGCGCTTCCGGCTCTACCGGTTCCTGCCGCGCTTTGCGGGAGGAGGGGACGGCACGAGTGCCGTGGCGGACCCCGGTCGCGCGGTGCGCCTGCGCCAGGCGCTGGAGACGCTGGGGCCGATCTTCGTCAAATTCGGGCAGGTGCTGTCCACGCGCCGGGACCTGCTGCCGCTGGACATCGCCGACGAACTCGCGAAGCTGCAGGACGAGGTGCCGCCGTTCGCCTCCGATCTGGCGATCGCCGAAATCGAGCACGGCATCGGCAAGCCGGTGGCGGAGGTGTTCTCCTCCATCGAGCGCGAGCCCGTGGCGAGCGCCTCGGTCGCGCAGGTGCATCTCGCGCGCCTGCAGGACGGCCGCGAGGTGGCGGTGAAGGTGCTGCGCCCGGGCGTGGAAAAGGCGATTGCCAAGGACGTGGCGCTGCTCGACACCGCGGCAGCGCTCCTGGAGCTGCTGTGGGCCGACGGCCGGCGCCTGAAGCCGCGCGAGGTGGTGGCGGAGTTCGCGCACCACCTCGAAGACGAGCTGGATCTGATGCGCGAAGCGGCCAACGCCAGCCAGCTGCGGCGCAACTTCGAGCATTCGCCGCTGCTCGCCGTGCCGCAGGTTTACTGGGATTGGTGCTCGCAGCGCGTGATGGTGATGGAGCGCATGCACGGCACGCCCGTGTCGCAGGTGGCCACGCTGCGCGAGCGCGGCGTGGACGTTCCCAGGCTCGCGCACGCGGGCGTCGAGATCTTCTTCACGCAGGTGTTTCGCCACGGGTTCTTCCACGCCGACATGCACCCCGGCAACATCTTCGTCGCCACCGAGGGCGAGGCGCGCGGCCGGTACATCGCGCTCGACTTCGGCATCATGGGCACACTCACCGAGGTCGACCAGCACTACCTGGCGCAGAATTTCCTCGCCTTCTTCAACCGCGACTACCGCCGCGTGGCGCAGGCGCACCTGGACGCCGGCTGGGTGCCGGCGGGCACGCGCGTGGACGAGTTCGAGTCCGCGATCCGCGCCGTGTGCGAGCCGATCTTCGCGCGGCCGCTGAAGGAAATCTCCTTCGGCAGGTTCCTGCTGCGCCTGTTCCAGACCTCGCGCCGCTTCGGCGTCGAGATCCAGCCGCAGCTCGTGATGCTGCAGAAGACGCTGCTCAACATCGAGGGCCTGGGGCGCCAGCTCGATCCGGACCTCGACCTCTGGCAGACGGCGAAGCCGTTCCTCGAGCGCTGGATGGCCGAGCAGGTTGGCTGGCGCGGCTTGGTGCGCACCATCCGGCAGGAGGCGCCATTCTGGGCCGCGACGCTGCCGCAGCTGCCGCGCCTCGCGCACCGGCTGCTCGCGGAGGATCGCATCGGCACCGTGCAGCGGACGATCGAGCGCCTCGCCGCGCAGAACGCGCGCCGCAACCGCCTGCTCGCCGCGCTGGTGGTCCTCGGCGCCGCCGGCCTGCTGATCCTGCTTCTCGCCTGAGTTAACATTCGGCGGCCTGCGCCGCGATTCCGCGCCTCAGGCGGGAACAAGGCGAGCATGGCGCTTCTCGAGATCCGCAATGTGACGCGGCGGTTCGGTCCGCTGGTCGCGGTCGACGACGTCAGCCTTTCGGTGGAGGCGGGCGAATTCTTCACGCTGCTCGGGCCTTCGGGCTGCGGCAAGACCACGCTGCTGCGCATGATTGCAGGGTTCGACCAACCCGATGGCGGCGCGATTGCGCTCGACGGTGTGGACATGGCCGATACGCCGCCCGAAAAGCGCCCCATCCACACGGTGTTCCAGAGCTACGCGTTGTTCCCGCACATGACGGTGGCGCAGAACATCGCCTTTCCCCTGCGCATGGCGCGGCGCACTGAGGGCGAGATCGCGGCCAAGGTCAAGGAGGCTCTCGCCATGGTGCACCTGGAGGACAAGGGCCAGCACCTGCCGCACGAGCTCTCGGGCGGGCAGAAGCAGCGCGTCGCGCTGGCGCGAAGCCTCGTCAACCGCCCGCGCCTGCTGCTGCTCGACGAGCCGCTCGGCGCGCTCGATGCCAAGCTGCGCGAGGAGATGCAGATCGAGCTCATCAGCATGCAGCGCGAAGTCGGCATCACCTTCGTGTTCGTGACCCACTCGCAGTCCGAGGCGCTGGCGCTCTCGACGCGCATCGCGGTGATGAACCTCGGCCGCGTCGAGCAGGTCGACTTGCCCGAGCGCATCTACGGCGCGCCCAGGAACCGCTTCGTCGCGGATTTCATCGGCAAGATCAACATGCTCGAGGGCGAGCTGGTCGGGGCTGGCGGCGGGGCGCGCGTGCGCGTGCCGGGCCTGGGCGACGTCGCCGTGGGCGGCGACCCGGGTCTGCCCGCGGGCACTCGGGTGGCGCTCGCGCTGCGACCCGAGCAGGTGCAGATCGTTGCGCCGGGCACGCCGGGCGCGCTGGCCAACCGGTTCGACGGCAAAGTGCGTGATTTCCTCTACATCGGCGAGGTCACCACCTACCTCGTCGACCTGCCGAACGGGCAGCACATCAAGGCGCTCCTGCCCAATTCCGCGGCGGGACGCGCGAAATTCTTCGACATGGGCGACTCCGTGGTGCTGGCCTGGCCCGCCGAGGCCGGCGTGCTCCTGGCGCAATAGGGCGCGCGGGCAATGCGCTCGCAACGAACGCTGCAGTGGCTGGTCGGCGGCCCGCCGTTCCTGTTCCTGGTCGTATTCTTCCTGCTGCCGGCGCTGATCATGCTGGTGGCCTCCTTTCGCTACCCGGGCGATTTCGGCGGGCTCGCGCCGCTGGTGGCTTCGCAGCCCGGCGAAGAGGCGGGGCTCACCGCGGAAAGCTATGCCGTGTTCCTCAGCGACTGGGTGTACGCGGAGATTTTCGCCAAGTCTTTCGGCGTCGCCGCCCTGACGACGTTCGTCTGCCTGGTGATGGCGTATCCGGTGGCGCTGCTCATCGCCAGGAGCCCCAAGCGCAACCGCGATCTCATGGTGCTGCTGGTGGTGCTGCCCTTCGCCTCGAACTTCCTGGTGCGGGTCTACGCCTGGATGATCATCCTCGGGCCTTTCGAGCTGCTGTTCAGCCGCTTCGCGGTCATCGTCGGCATGGTCTACGTGCACCTGCCGTTCATGATCCTGCCGCTGTACACCAACCTGGAGAAGCACGATCCGGCGCTGCTCGACGCAGCGCAGGACCTCGGCGCCAACGCCTGGCGGCGCTTCTGGCGCGTCACCTTCCCGCTGTCGCTGCCGGGCGTCTTCTCCGGCGCGGCGCTGGTGTTCATCCCGGTGCTGGGCATGTTCGCGATTCCCGAGATCCTCGGCGGCAAGGACGACTGGATCGTCGGCAACATGATCAAGGAATCCTTCCTCGGCACGCGCGACTGGCCCTTCGGCAGCATGCTGTCGCTGATGCTGACCCTCGCGGTGCTCGCGGTGGCGGGCGGCACGAGCTGGCTTGCGGCACGGGGAATGAAGGGGACATGACGCGCCGCCTTGCCCTCGGCGTCGAGGCGCTCGGCATTGCCGTGCTGTTCGCGAGCTTTCTTGCCTCGGGCGGCAAGTACGTGCTCGCCGGCGCGGCGTTCGCGCTGGTCGGGGCAGCGGGATTGCTCGGCGCGCTCGGCGGGCGGCGCGAGCTGCCGAATTTCTGGCTCTGGTATGCGAGCCTGCTGGTCTACGCGTTCCTCTACATCCCGCTGCTGATCGTCGTCATCTTCTCGTTCAACGACTCGAAGCTGAACGCCGAATGGGTCGGCTTCACGACCAGCTGGTACGGGAAGCTGTTCGCCGACGAGGCGATGCTGCAGGCGGCCGTCAATTCGATCCTCATCGCCTGCGTCGCGGCGGCGATCGCCACCGTGCTCGGCACCATGGCCGGCATCGCCATGCATCGCTTCCGGCCGCGCATCCTGCCGTTGCTCGTGTTCACGCCGGTGGCGATGCCGGAGATCCTGCTCGGCGTGTCGCTGCTCATCTTCTTCCTCAACGCGGCGCAGCCGGTGCTCGGCCGGCTCGGCATTGAGTTCACGCTCGGCCTTGGCACGGTGGTGATCGCGCATGTCACCTTCTGCATCGGGTTTGTCGCCATCATCGTGCGCGCACGGCTCGCCGGAATGGACGAATCGGTCTTCGAGGCCGCGCGCGACCTGGGCGCATCGCCCTGGCAGACGTTCCGCCTGGTCACGCTGCCGCTCATCATGCCCGGCGTGCTCGCGGGCGCGCTGATGGCGTTCACGCTGTCGATCGACGACTTCGTCATCACCTTCTTCACCTCCGGCGTCGGCACGCGCACCTTGCCCCTGGAGATCTACACCATGATCAAGGTCGCGGTGACGCCGGAGGTGAATGCCATCTCGGCGCTCCTGATGGCGCTCACCCTCGCCCTGATCGTGCTGGCGAGCAGGCTCGCGCCCGACCTGATGCGGGCGAAGGCCGAGTGAAGCGCGCCGCATTCGCCGCCGTCATCGCGCTCGCCGCGGGCGCCGCCTTCGCGGGGCCGCAGGACGTGCTGCGCATGTTCAACTGGAATAACTACATGACCGAGCAGACGGTGGCGCGCTTCGAGCGCCGCTGCGGCTGCCGCCTGGCGCAGGACTACTACTCCGACAACGAGGAGATGCTCGCCAAGCTCGCCGCGGGCGCCGCCGGCTACGACCTGCTCGTGCCGACCGGCAACGCGGTCGAGGCGCTCACCAAGTCGGGGCAGCTGCGGCCGCTCGACAGGGCGAAGATCGGCAACCTGGCGAACGTCAAGCCGCAGTTCCTGGACACCTGGTTCGACCCCGGCAACCAGTACTCGGTGCCGTACGCGTATTCGCTCACCATCCTCGGCTACAACGTGCAGAAGATGCGCGAGCTGGGCCTGCCCACCGACACCTGGGCGGTGATCTTCGAGCCGCAGTACCTGGAGAAGGTCAGGGGCAAGGTGACCGTGCTCGACTCGCAGCGCGAGCTGTTCGCCGCCGCGCTCAAGTACCTTGGATACTCGGCCAACGAAGCCGACGAGGCGAAACTCAAGCAGGCGCGCGACCTGATCCTGCGCGCCAAGCCCTACTGGGCGGCGTTCAATGCCGCCTCCTACTTCAAGGAGCTGACCGTGGGCAACATCTGGCTCGCCCACGGCTACTCGAACGATTTCTTCACCGCGCAGCAGGACGCAGCGAAGGCCGGCCGCCGATTCGCCGTCGCCTACACGACGCCGAAGGAAGGCGCCGTGTTCGCGCTCGACAACCTGGTGATGCACAAGTCCGGCAAGCGGCCCGACCTGGCATTGCAATTCATCGCCTTCTGGCTCGAGGGCGAACCGTCGGCGGAGCTGACCAATACCATCGGCGCCGGCAATCCCAACCGGGCCGCGATGCCCCTGATCGACCCGGCGATTGCTGCGAACGAAGCGATTTTCCCCAGTACCGAGAAGTTCAGCCGGCTCGAGATGCTGCGCGACTACGACCGCCGGACCAGGCGCCGGCTGAACCGCCTCTGGGTAGAGATCAAGGTCAGGTGATGGCGCCCGCGCGCGACCCGCTCCTGTCGCGTGTTCTCGTCGCCATCTACGTTCTCCTGGTCGTCTACGCGTCGCTGTACCCGCTCACCGGGTGGCGCAACCACGGCGGCTCGCCCTTGGAGTTCCTCGGCGCGCCGTTTCCCCGGCAAGTCCTCAATTTCGATGCCCTGGTCAACGTGGCCGCCTACCTGGTGCTGGGGCTGCTCGCGGTGCTCGCCTGGCGTCCGACGCTGCGGGGCGGGGCGGCCCTCGTCGCCGCGCTCGCGCTCGGCGCGGGCCTCTCGCTCGCCATGGAGGCGTTGCAGAGCTATTTGCCCACGCGCACGCCCTCGAGCCTCGACCTCGCGTGCAACGCGGCCGGCGCGCTGCTTGGCGCGCTTATCGGTCTGCGCGCCTCGCCCTGGGAGGAGCCGATGCGCCATTGGCGCGCGCGCGTCCTGGTACCCGGCGCGCAAGCGGATTTCGGGCTCGCGCTGCTGGGCCTGTGGCTGTTCACGCAACTCAATCCGGCGATGCTGCTCTTCGGCGTGGGCGACCTGCGGGACCTGTTCGTCGGTCCGGCCGGCCCGGCGCGCGCGCCGGAGCTTTTCGTCGCCATCGAGGCGGTCACCGCGGCGGCCAACCTCGCGGCGGTGGCGCTGCTCGCGTCCGCGATCGCCGTGCCCGGCGCGCCGGTGCGCGCCATGGTGGCGGCGCTGGTGCTCGCCGCGCTCATCGTCAAGACCTTCGCCTTCGCGGTCATCCTGCGCGCGCAGGACGGCCTGGCCTGGCTCACCCCCGGCGCGCTGCAGGGTATCGTCGCGGGACTCTTGGTGGCGCTCCTCGCCGTGGGCCTCCCGCGCGTGGCGCGGCTCGCGCTCGCGGCAGTCCTGCTGATGGCGGCCGCAGTGCTCGTCAATCTCGCGCCGCAGAACCCCTACATGGCGGCGATGCTCAAGCTCTGGCAGCAGGGGCACTTTCTCAATTTCAACGGCATGACGCGCCTGGTGGCGGTGCTCTGGCCTTTCGTCGCCACCGGATTTCTCATCTACCTTGCGGCGCGCAGGCGCGAGGATGCGCTGCTGTAGAATGCGCGCCCCATGTCCTACTACGAGCGCCACGTCTTCTTCTGCTGCAACCAGCGCGATGCCTCCGATCCGCGCCCCTGCTGCAACGGCAAGGGCGCATCCGAGATGCGCGACTATGCCAAGCAGCGCGTGAAGGCGCTCGGCCTTGCCGGCGCGGGCAAGGTGCGCGTCAACCAGGCCGGGTGCCTGGACCGTTGCGAGGAAGGCCCCTGCGTGGTGGTGTACCCGGATGCGGTCTGGTACACCTACGTGGACCGCGCCGACGTCGACGAGATTATCGAGGAACACCTCCGGCACGGCCGCACCGTCGAGCGGCTGAGGATCTGATGCGCGCAGCAACGCGGCGCGAGACGGTCCCGGGACCGGCCGGCCGCATCGAGTGCGCGGTGGACGATCCCGCCGGCAGCCCGCGCGGCATCGCGCTCATCGCGCATCCGCACCCGCTGTTCGGCGGCACGCTGGACAACAAGGTCGTGCAGACGCTCGCGCGCGCGTTCGTCGAGCTTGGCTACACGGTATGGCGGCCGAACTTCCGCGGCGTGGGCGCAAGCGAAGGCCGCCACGACGAGGGCCGGGGCGAGGTCGACGACCTCGCGGCCGTGCTCGGGCACACGCGCGCAGCGCGCCCGGTGCTCGCTGGCTTTTCCTTCGGTGCCGCGATGACGGCGAAGCTCGGCGCGCGCGTTCACGCCGAGCGCATGGTGCTGGTCGGCACCGCGGTGACGAGCCACGAGCTGCCGCCGGTCGCAGCCGGAACGCTGGTGATCCACGGCGACGCCGACGAGACGATTCCCCTGGCGGCACTGCTGGACTGGGCGCGGACGCAGGAATTGCCGGTGCTGGTGCTGCCCGGGGCGGATCACTTCTTCCACCGCAAGCTGCCGATGCTCAAGCTCGCGGTCACGGCGAACTGGAAGTGACGCTTGCGGCGAAGGGCCTGCGCAAGAGCTTCGGCGCGACCGAAGTCCTCGCCGGGGTGGACCTGGAGGTCGCGCGCGGAGAGTGCTTCGGTCTCCTTGGCCCCAATGGCGCGGGCAAGACCACCACGCTGAAGATCTGCCTGGGGCTCACTGAGGCCAATGCGGGCACGGTCCGGCTGCTCGACCATGAGGTGCCACGCGAGGCGCGCGTGGCGCGACAGCGCGTCGGCGTGGTGCCGCAGTTCGACAATCTCGACCCGGATTTCACCGTCGCCGAGAACCTGGTGGTCTATGGGCGCTACTTCGGCTTGAAGGACCGCGACATCAAGGCGCGCATCCCGCAGCTGCTGGCGTTCGCGGGGCTCGGCGGGCGCGCGGATGCACGCATCCAGACGCTCTCGGGCGGCATGAAGCGGCGCCTCACGCTCGCGCGCGCGCTGGTGAACGACCCGCAGCTGGTGTTCATGGACGAGCCCACCACCGGGCTCGACCCGCAGGCGCGCCACCTGATCTGGGAGCGGCTGCGCCAGCTGACGCAGGAGGGCAAGACGCTGATCCTCACCACGCATTTCATGGAGGAGGCCGAGCGCCTGTGCTCGCGCATCGCCATCATGGACCGCGGCCGCATCATCGCCGAGGGTCCGCCGCGCGCGCTGATCGCGAGCCACATCGAGCCGCAGGTGGTGGAAGTCCACGGCAACGGCGTCGAGCAATGGATGGAGCGCGCGCGCAGCCTTGCGCCGCGCGTCGAGCGCGCGGGCGAGACCGTATTCTGCTACGCGGCGGACGTCGAGCCGGTGATCGGCGCGCTGCGCGGCCAGCACGAGCTCGCCTACCTGCACCGCCCAGCGAACCTGGAAGACCTGTTCCTCAAGCTCACCGGCCGGGACCTGAGGGACTAGCGGCGTGAGTCTTCGCTTCATCGCCGTCTGGCGCCGCAACTTCCTGGTGTGGAGGAAGCTCGCGATCCCCTCCATCCTGGGAAACCTCGCGGATCCCCTGATCATGCTGTTCGGCCTGGGCTACGGTCTGGGCGCCGTGCTCGGCAACATGGGCGGCACGAGCTACTTCGCCTACCTGGCCGCGGGCTTCGTCGCCTCCTCGACCATGTATGCGGCCACCTTCGAGTCGCTGTTCTCGGCGTTCTCGCGTATGCACGTGCAAAAGACCTGGGACGCGATCCTCAACGCGCCGATGACGCTCGAGGACGTCGTCGCGGGCGAATGGGTGTGGGCGGCGACCAAGGCGCTCGCCGCCGGCGTCTGCATGCTGGCGGTGATCGCGGCCTTCGGCTACGCGGCCACGCCGCTCGCGCTCGCTGCCGTCCTCGTCGTGGCGCTGGTGGGCCTCGCCTTCGCCGGGCTCGGGCTGGCGGTCAACGCGCTCGCCACGGGGTACGACTTCTTCAGCTACTACATGACGCTGGTGCTTACCCCGATGATGATGCTCTCGGGGGTGTTCTTCCCGGTGGCGCAGCTGCCCGCGGCGGTGCAGGCCGTGGCGCAGGCGCTGCCGCTATATCACGGCGTGGCGCTCGCGCGGCCGCTGCTGCTGGGGGAGGCGCCGCAGGCGATCCTGCTGCATGTCGCGGTGCTGCTTGCCTACGCGTTCGGGGGCTTCTATCTTGCGGTCGTGCTCACGCGCAGGAGGCTCCTGACCTGACATGCTCTGGGTGAAGGCGCTGCATATCGTGTTCGTGGTGACCTGGTTCGCGGGCCTCTTCTACCTGCCGCGGCTCTTCGTCTACCACGCGCTCGCCGAGGACGCGGTCTCGCGCGAGCGCTTCAAGGTGATGGAGCGCAAGCTCTTCTGGGGCATCATGACCCCGAGCGGCGCGCTCACGCTGGTGTTCGGCACGTGGCTGTGGCTCGGCTGGGGCTTTTCCGGGGCCTGGCTGCAGGCGAAGCTCGCGCTCGTCGCCGCGCTCATCGCCTATCACCTGTGGTGCGCGAAGCTGATGCTCGATTTCCGCGCCGACCGCAATAGCCGGTCGCACGTCTGGTTCCGCTGGTTCAATGAATTCCCGGTGCTCGTGCTCATCGCCGTCGTCTTCCTTGTCGTCCTCAAGCCGGCCTGAGCAGTTCTTCGCCCCGTGTCCCCGCGGGCTGGAGGCATTGCTCGCCGAGGAGCTGGAGTCCTTTGGCGCCGGGGCCGCCGAGCCCACCGCAGGCGGCGTGGGCTTCGCCGGCAGCCTGGAGACCTGTTACCGCGCCAACCTCTGGTCGCGCCTCGCTTCCCGGATCCTCTGGCGGGTTTCCGAGTTCGAATACCGCAACGAGGACGACGTCTACGCGGCCGCCCGCGCAGTGGACTGGTTCTCGCTTTTCGACGTCAACCGCACGCTGCGCGTCTACGTCACCGCGCAGAAGAGCCCGCTGAAAAGCCTGGAGTTCGTCACGCTGCGCGTGAAGGACGCGGTGTGCGACCGCTTCCGCGACGACGTGGGCCGGCGCCCGAATGTCGCGCGCGCCGACCCGGAGGTGCGCGTGCACGTGTTCCTGGAGGAGGCGCGCGGCGCGCTCTACCTCGACACTTCGGGCGAGGCGCTCTTCAAGCGCGGCTGGAGGGCGGACGTGGTGGAGGCGCCGCTGCGCGAGAACCTCGCGGCGGGCATCCTGAAGCTGACGGGCTGGACCTTCGATGAGCCGCTGCTCGATCCGATGTGCGGCGGGGCGACGCTGCTCGTCGAGGCGGCGGCCATGGCGCGCGGGCGTGCGCCTGGCCTGAAGCGCGCCTTCGGTTTCGAGAAGCTCGATACCTACAACGCCGCGCTATGGAAATCGCTGCGCGAAGAGGCGGCGCAGCCCGCGGCCAAGGGGCCGAAGCTGCAGCTCTTCGGCAGCGACGCCGATGCGCGGGCGCTCAATGCGGCGCGGCGCAACCTGGCGGCGGCCGGGGTCGAGCGCTGGGTGTCGCTGGAGGCGAGCGACGTGCTCTCGCGCACGGCGCCGGCGGACTCGGGCGTGATGGTGGCGAATCCGCCCTACGGCGAGCGCATCGGCGAGGCCGAGGAGCTGGCGCGCTTCTACCCCAAGCTGGGGGACGCGCTGAAGAAGAACTTCGCCGGCTGGAACTGCTTCTTCTTCACCGCCGACCGGCGCATGGAGAAGCTGATCCGGCTACAGACCTCGCGCCGCACGCCGCTCTACAACGGCGCGCTCGAGTGCCGGCTGTACGAGTTCAGGATCGTGGCGGGGAGCCACCGGGGCTAGCGCCGCCTGGGATCCTTCAGCCTGGGATCGAGCCGCTCGATGTCGGCGCGCACCTGTTCCTGGCTGCGTTCATAGACAATCTCGCGCCCCATCGCGTTGCCGGCGTATGCGAGGCCGTTGCGCGTCGGGGTGAGCGAGCAGCGCACGCTGTGCACGCCCTCGCCGAGCACCACGGTGATCACCTCGGGGCGTTTGCTGAACACCAGCACCTCCAGGGCCTGACCCGTGGACGTGACGCGCACCTTGATCTTCTCGTCGGTCATGCGATCGCCTGCTCTATAGCCTTGCCCGGAACTGCAGGTAGTCCAGCGCGCTCCTCTCAGGCTGCTCGAGCATCGGCACGTGCCCGACGCCCTGCATCAGGATGACCTCCGAGCGCGTGAGCAGCATTTGCAGGATACCCGCGCTCCCGGGATGCAGCACGCGGTCCTGCGCGCCCCAGACGACCAGGGCCGGGACCGCCAGGCCGCGGATGCGCTGCTCGACCGAGTCCTCCGCCAGCTGCTTGAAGATGCGCTGCTCGAGCTCGTGGTTCCGGATCCGCTCCTGGGCCAGTACGTCGAGGAAGCGGCGTGGAATCGGCAGCGGCACTGCGGTCACGCCGACGACGAGCTGGGCGAACTCCTCCTCGTTGTTCACGATCATCGGATTGCGGCCGGTGGCGTCGATGCGCTTGCGCATCTCGCTGTGCGGCGCGCTCCACACCCCGCCCGGCGCGAGGAGCCACAGGCTCGAGACTTCGGCGGGATACAGCGCCGCGTAGGTGAGGGCGATGTGGCCGCCCATCGAGTTGCCGCCCAGGTGCAGCTTCTGCGCGCCGAGGCTGCGGGCGAGCGCGCGCAGGCGCTCGGCCTGGGCGCGCGGCGAGTAGTCGGCCTTGGCGGGCTTCGCCGACTCGCCGAAGCCGAGGAGGTCCGGGATGATCACGCGGTAGCGGGGCGTCAGGTACTTGGCCACGCGCACGAAGCTGTCCTTGTTCGCGCCGAAGCCGTGCAGGAGCATGAGCGGCTCGCCGCGCCCGCCCTCCAGGTAGACGAAGCGCGCCCCGCCGGGCAGCTCCGCCTCTTTGCGCACGAGCCCAGCGAGCCCGCGCTCGAAATCGAGCGCGCGGCGCACCGCGCGCTCCGGTGAGAAATAGAAGTAGAGCCCGAGGCCCAGCGCCGCGGCCGCGAGCAGGCCGAGGACCGCGAGCGCGATGACCCAGAGCTTGAAAGCGCGCATCAGCGAAAGCTGCCGCGTCCGCGAGCCGTCACCGCGGCACCGCTCGCGCTACTTTCTTCTGCCGGCGACGATGAGGAGGATGCCGACGATTCTTGCCACTCAGACGATGTCCAGGTGCTCGATGCCCTTGGACAGGTCGCGGTCCTTGGCTTCCTTGCCGTGCAGCTTGATCGCCAGGCGCACTTCGTTGGTGGAGTCGGCGAAGCGCAGGGCGTCCTCGTACCCGATGCGGCCCTGCTCGTAGAGGTCGAACAGTGCCTGGTCGAATGTCTGCATGCCGAGTTCCCGCGACTTCTTCATGATCTCCTTGATGCCGTGTACCTCGCCCTTGAAAATCAGGTCGCTGATCAGCGGCGAGTTGAGCAGGATCTCCACCGCCGCCGTGCGCCCGCGGCCCTCCTTGGCCGGGATCAGGCGCTGCGAGATCACGCCCTTCAGGTTGAGCGACAGGTCCATCAGCAGCTGCTGGCGCCGCTCCTCGGGGAAGAAGTTGATGATGCGGTCCATCGCCTGGTTGGAGTTGTTGGCATGTAGCGTGCCCAGGCACAGGTGGCCGGTCTCGGAGAAGGCGATGGCGTGCTCCATCACCTCGCGGTCGCGGATCTCGCCGATCAGGATCACGTCCGGGGCCTGGCGCAGGGTGTTCTTCAGCGCCGCCTCCCAGGAATCGGTGTCCACGCCCACCTCGCGCTGCGTGACGATGCAGTTCTTGTGCGGGTGCACGTACTCCACCGGGTCCTCGATGGTGATGATGTGCCCGTGCGAGTTCTCGTTGCGGTAGCCGATCATCGCGGCAAGCGAGGTCGACTTGCCCGAGCCGGTGCCGCCGACGAACAGCACCAGGCCGCGCTTGGTCATCGCCACGTCCCTGAGCACGGGCGGGAGCTTCAGGTCCTCGAAATTGGGGATGGTGGTGGTGATCACGCGCAGAACCATGCCGACGTAGCCCTGCTGCACGAAGCAGTTGACGCGGAAGCGCCCGATGCCCGCGGGGTGGATGGCGAAATTGCACTCCTTCTTCGCCTCGAACTCCGCGGCCTGCTTGTCGTTCATGATCGAGCGCGCCAGCATCGAGGTGTGCTGCGGCGTAAGGCCCTGCTGCGACACCGGGGTCACCTTGTTGTCGATCTTCAGCGCCGGCGGGTAGCCGGTGGTGATGAACAGGTCGGAGCCGCGCTTGGTCACCAGGGCGCGCAGCAGGTCGTACATGAATTTGGTTGCTTGTTCGCGTTCCATCGTTTCCTCCTGCCGGTGCTAGCCGGCAAAATTGTGGCTGCGGCTCACGTTGTGCTGCGCAAAACGTGACCCTGCGCCGCAACTGCGCGGGCTTCAGCCCGCGAAGTTGTCCTTATTCGCCGCTTTGCCACGCGCCTCGCTCATCGACACGACGTTGCGGCGCACCAGGTCCTGCAGGTTCTGGTCGAGCGTTTGCATGCCGATCTGCGCGCCGGTCTGGATCGCAGAATACATCTGCGCGATCTTGTTCTCGCGGATCAGGTTCCTGATCGCGGGCGTGCCGATCATGATCTCGTGCGCCGCGACGCGGCCCGCGCCGTCCTTGGTCTTCAGCAGCGTCTGCGAGATCACCGCGCGCAGGGACTCCGAGAGCATCGCGCGCACCATTTCCTTCTCCGCCGCCGGAAACACGTCGACCACGCGGTCGATGGTCTTGGCCGCCGACGAGGTGTGCAGGGTGCCGAACACCAGGTGGCCGGTTTCCGCGCCGGTCAGCGCGAGGCGGATGGTCTCCAGGTCGCGCATCTCGCCCACCAGGATCGAGTCGGGGTCCTCCCGCAGCGCGCTGCGCAGCGCGTTGGCGAAGGACAGCGTGTGCGGGCCGACTTCGCGCTGGTTGATCAGGCACTTCTTGGACTCGTGGACGAACTCGATCGGGTCCTCGATGGTGAGGATGTGCCCTTCCTCGTTGTCGTTGATGTGGTTGATCATCGCAGCCAGCGTGGTGGACTTGCCCGAGCCCGTGGGCCCGGTGACCAGCACGATGCCGCGCGGGTACTCGGAGATCTCGGTGAAGATCTTGGGCGTCTTGAGCTCCTCGAGCGACAGCACCTTGGTCGGAATGGTCCGCATCACCGCGGCGGCGCCGCGCTGCTGCACGAAGGCGTTGACGCGGAAGCGCGCGAGGTTGGGCACGGCGAAGGAGAAGTCGCACTCCAGGTTCTCTTCGTAGAACTTGCGCTGCCCGTCATTCATGATGTCGTACATCATCGCGTGCACGTCCTTGTGCTCCAGCGGCGGCACGTTGATGCGCTTGACGTCGCCGTGTACGCGCACCATCGGCGGCAGCCCCGCCGACAGGTGCAGGTCGGAAGCCTTGTTCTTCACGACAAACGCAAGCAATTCAGTGAGATCCATTACAATCCCCCGCGATACGGATGGGCAAAGTATGGGGTCAATCGCCGACAACTTGCAAGCCGTGAGAGGACGTATTTCCTCTGCTGCCCGCGCCGCCGCGCGCGAGCCCGGCGCGGTGCGCCTGCTCGCCGTGTCGAAGACGCACGCGCCGGCGCTGATCCGCGAGGCATACGCCGCCGGCCAGCGTGCCTTCGGCGAGAATTACGTGCAGGAAGCCGAGGAGAAGATGGCGCAGCTCGCCGACCTGCCGCTGGAATGGCATCTGGTGGGACCGCTCCAGAGCAACAAGACGCGCATAGTCGCCGAGCGATTCCACTGGGTGCAGACCATCGACCGTGAAAAAGTTGCGCGGCGCCTGTCCGAACAGCGGCCGGAGGGCATGCCGCCGCTCGAGGTGCTCGTGCAGGTGAACGTTTCGGGCGAGGCTTCCAAGAGTGGCGTGGCGCCGGGCGATGCGGCGGCGCTCGCGCGCGCAGTGGCCTCACTGCCGCGCCTGCGCCTGCGCGGCCTGATGGCGGTGCCCGAACCCACCCCGGACGCGAGCCTGCTGCACGCGCGCTTTTGCGAGCTGCGGCGCATCTGGGAGTCGCTCAGGCGCGAGGGCCTGGCGCTCGATACGCTTTCCATGGGCATGAGCGACGACATGGAGGCGGCGATCGCCGAGGGCTCGACCATGGTCCGGATCGGCACGGCCATCTTCGGCAGGAGGGGTGCAGCGGGATCTTCGGCGCCGCGCGATCCCCCCGCATCCCCCTTGGTGAAGGACGCGGCATGAAGCTCGCCTTCATCGGCGGAGGCAACATGGCGAGCGCCCTGATCGGCGGGCTGATCGCGAAAGGCGTGCGCCCGGCCGCGATTGCGGTGGTCGAAACGGTGCCGGCCGCGCGGCGCCGGCTGGCGGCGAAGTTCAAGGTACGCGCAAGTGCCGCAGCCGATGCGCGCACCTTCGCAGCGGACACGCTGGTGCTCGCCGTGAAGCCCCAGGACATGCGTGCCGCGCTCGCGCCGCTTGCCGGCCGGCTGACGGGCAAGCTCGTGGTGAGCGTCGCCGCAGGGATCCGCCTGAAGGACCTGTCGCGCTGGCTGGGCGGGCACGCGAAGCTCGTGCGCTGCATGCCCAATACCCCCGCGCTGATCGGCGCGGGCATTGCCGGCCTCTACGCGCCGCCCGGCGTGAGCGCCGCGGAGAAGCGCCGCGCCGAGCGTATCCTCGCCGCGGTGGGCAAGGTCGTCTGGGTGCGCGACGAGGCACTCCTCGACCCGGTCACTGCGGTGTCCGCCAGCGGCCCCGCCTACGTTTTCTGGTTCATCGAGCAGCTGGCGGCCTCCGGCACGGCACTCGGCCTGCCCGCTGAGGTGGCCGCGCGCCTCGCGCTGGAGACCGTGCTCGGCTCGGCCCGGCTCGCCGCGCAAAGCAAGGAACCGCCGACGGTGCTGCGCGAGCGCGTCACCTCGCGCGGCGGCACCACGGCGGCCGCGCTGCAAGTGTTCGCCGACGAGGGGCTCGCCGAGCGCTTTCGCCGAGCCGTCGAGGCGGCGAGCCGCCGCGGCGCTGAGATGGGCGAGCAGATGGGCAAAGACTGATGCTCGTCCAGATCGGCCAGCTGCTGGTGGACGTGGCGGCGAGCTTCGTCGTGTTCCTCTTGCTCGCGCGCTTTCACTTCCAGTGGCTGCGCGTGCCGTTCCGCAACCCGATCGGCGAGTTCCTGGTCGCCGGCACCAACTGGCTGGTACTGCCGGCGCGCCGGATCGTGCCGCCGCTCGCGGGGTTCGACCTGGCGACGCTCCTCGCCGCCTTGCTGGTGCAGGCGCTGGCGCTCTATCTGCTCGGCGCGATCGC
>Ga0326726_10001601_pt1 | contig 21061 bp, 16 predicted proteins | sample MHFenrmetagenome_2_FD_207603 | JGI IMG/M metagenome (GOLD analysis project Ga0326726, IMG submission 207603) | Lab enriched peat soil microbial communities from Michigan Hollow, Ithaca, NY, United States - MHF15MN | ecosystem: Environmental > Terrestrial > Soil > Wetlands > Peat | place: USA... | reverse complement strand
ATAACCGACCGGCGACTGTTCACTGCCGAAGGTGAGTTGCGCCAGGAAGTCAGCGAAGAAGAAGTTTCAACCTCGAAACCGGTCCCGCCAGCGGCCGCAGAGGCGAAGCCTGTTGCGACTGAACCTTCGCCTCTGGATGCATCGTCGCTGGATCCATCCGTGCCGCCCACTCCGACCGCGGCGGAGCAGAAGGAGCAGGCCGATGCTTACGCCAAGTCGGCCCGCGAGCTGGATGCCCGGGTCGAACTCAGCGGCCATTCCGCCAGAGAAATGGAGATGACCTTCGAGCGCTTCATGGCCTCTCTGTACATGACCGCCATGCTGCAACTCGGTCTCATGCAGGAAGAGCGAGGGCAGCCGCGTATTGATCTCCTGGGTGCGCGCCAGACGGTTGACACACTCAGCCTGCTGGCGGAAAAGGCCAAGGGCAATCTAACGCCCGCAGAAGAAAACTTTTTGCAAAACTGTCTTTACGAGCTGCGCATGGCCTATGTGGAAGTGACCAACGCTCTGGCCCGGCCGCCGCAGGCGACGGGCACGAACCCTGCGAAACGATGAGAGCCACGCTGACGGTGCTGGGGAGCGGCACGTCCATGGGCGTGCCCACCATTGGCTGCGACTGCGCCGTCTGCCGCTCTTCCGACCCGCGTGACCGCCGCACCCGGCCCTCCGTGTTGATTGAGTATGGGGGGCGAAGTGTGCTCATCGACACTACGCCCGATTTTCGCGAGCAGGCAATAAGGGAAAATATTCGCAGCCTGGACGCGGTGCTTTACACTCACGCTCACGCCGATCATATTCTTGGCATTGACGACTTGCGGCCATTGAGCTTTCGCCACAAGCCGGGCCGGCTGCCGCTCTACGCCCGTCCCGATGTGGTTGCGTTTGTCCGCAATATGTTTCGCTACATCTTTGACGCAGACTACAAGTTTGGCGGATTGCCCCAGGTGGAACTCAAACCCCTGGAAGGACCGCTGGAATTGTTCGGCGCACGCTTCGAACCGGTGATCGTGATTCACGGGGAAACCGAGATCTACGGCTTTCGTTTCGGCGCAGCGGCCTACCTTACCGATCACAGCTCCGTGCCTGAGGCCTCTTTCGAGCAGCTGCAGAACCTCGACATCCTGTTTCTCGATGCGCTACGGCACAAGCCTCATCCCACGCATTCGACGGTAGAAAATTCGCTTCGCATCGTGGAGAGAGTTAAGCCCAAGCGCGCATTTTTCACTCATATTTGTCACGATTTGCCGCATGCGGAGACTAACGCGTCGCTCCCGCCGCATGTGCAGCTCTCGTATGACGGGATGAAACTGGAATTTGAGATTTAGGAAGGAAAACATTTAACCGCAAAAGTCGCAAAGAGATGCCGCAAGGTTCGCAAAGGATCCCGTGATTTCTTTGCCCCCGTTACCGTGAATGGGTCTTGGATTTTAGCTAAGAGACAGGAGCTAACAGCTGGAAGCTGCCCTTGATGCAAGTGTTCCACAAACTCGAAGACGTTCCCGCAAACTTCGGCCCGACGCTGGTAAGCATCGGGAACTTTGACGGGGTTCACCGCGCTCACAGCCATGTACTCAAAGAGATCGTGGACCGCGCGCGGCAGCAGGGTGCCAAGGCGATGGCGGTCACATTCGAGCCTCATCCGGTCCGCATCCTGAAACCCGATTCCGGGCTGAAGCTGATCACACCCACGCCGGAGAAACTTCGCCTTCTCGATGCCAGCGGCCTGGACGCAGTGCTGCTCCTGGCTTTCGGACGCGACCTCTCGCTGATGACTCCGCGCCAGTTCGCGGAAAAGATCTTGAAGAAACGGCTCCATGCCCGCGAGGTGCACGAAGGCTACAATTTTCATTTCGGCCATAAAGCTGCAGGCAACGTGGATATGCTGGGCGAGTTCGGACGCGAGATGGGCTTCGAGGTCAAGGTGTATCCGGAGATGAAACTGCGCGGCGAGCCGGTCTCCAGCAGCCACGTGCGCCGGCTTCTGAGCCAGGGCCGGATCAGTCGCGCCCGGCATCTGCTGGGGCATCCTTTCAGCATGCTCTCGACCCCAGGCCGCGGACGCGGATACGGCTCCAAGTACACGGTTCCCACCATTAACCTGGCTCGTTACGAAGAATTCGTGCCCAAGGACGGCGTGTATATCAGCCGCACGCGCGTGGGGAAGGAGTGCTTCGACTCAGTCACCAACGTGGGCGGACGTCCCACGTTTGGGACGGAATCATTCGCGGTCGAAACTCACCTTCTGAACTTCCATCCCATCGAACTGGCGCCCGACACCGAAGTGGAGATTTATTTTTTACAGCACCTGCGCGATGAGATTAGGTTTCCCTCAATCGAAGCCCTTCGCGAACAAATAGCGCGCGATGTGCACAAAGCTCGCAGATACTTCCATCTGTTGAAAGCGGCGTAAGCTGAATTGCCCTGTTCGTGGTCCAGCTCTAACGCCAAGACAGGTTTTTGATTGCCAATTGACCGCTGACCATTAACAATCCGTGCGATGGCAACCAGCCTGGCCTTCCCTTTCACCCAAGTTACCTCAGCGCAACGCCGAACCCTCCTCGCCGCCGCACTGGGCTGGATGCTCGACGCTTTCGACGCCATGCTCTACGCCCTGGTGCTGGCGCATGTCATGCGCGACTTGGGCATGACCAAGGGGACCGCTGGACTGCTCAACAGCCTGACCCTGCTCGCGTCCGGGATCGGCGGCGTTGCGTTCGGATTCATTGCCGACCGCCTGGGCCGCAAACGCGCCCTGATGCTGAGTATCCTCACCTACTCGGTCTGCTCGTTTGCCTCCGGCCTGGCAACTTCGGTGCTGATGCTGGCCGTCTTCCGTTTCATCCTCGGGTTGGGGATGGGAGGAGAGTGGAACACCGGCGCCACCTTGGTAGCTGAAACCTGGCCGACCGAGTTGCGGGCGAAAGCCATCTCGATTGTCCAGAGTTCGTGGGCGATTGGCTACGCTCTGGCCGCACTGGTGACGGGAATCGTGTTGCACTATGCCGATTGGCGCATGGCGTTTTTCGTTGGAATTCTGCCCGCGCTGGTCGTCCTGTGGATTCGCCGCGGCGTGCCTGAGTCGGAGATGTGGCAGCAACGTAAACTTAGGGGGGCAGGGTCCGACTCCGCGGCGAGTATTCAGCAAGTGGGATTCGCCGGCCTCTTTAGACCGCCATACGCGAAGCCTACGTTGGCGTTGCTGTTCATGAATTTCTTCGGCATGTTCGCCTGGTGGGGACTATTCACCTGGATCCCACCCTATCTATCTTTGCCGGTCGAGCAAGGCGGACGCGGCTTCGGAATCATGGGCACCACCACTCTGCTGGTCGTGCTGAACCTGGTGGGAATGTTTCCCGGATACGCCAGCTTCGGCTGGGTAGCTGACTATTTGGGGCGTCGCAAATCGTTTATTTTATATACGTTTGTGGCGGCAGTTCTAGTACCGATTTATGCCATGGCCAGAGCGCCGTCGGCTTTGATGGTGCTCGGCACCGTGCTGGCATTTTTCGGCACCGGGTTCTTTTCCGGCTCGGGAATTATTGGAAGCGAGATTTTTCCCACTGGTGTCCGGGCCCGCGCCTTGGGTTTCACCTATAACGGCGCACGCACCATGAGTTCGATCGCACCGTTTGTCATCGGACACGTGGGACAGGCAAAGGGTCTGAGCTGGGCTTTCTATTTGTGCGGAGTGTCGTTTCTCATGGCGTGCCTGGTAGCGACGCAGTTGCCCGAGACGAAGGGGAAGCAGTTGGAGTAACGATCATTCAACTAGTACGCGAACGTTTCCGTGTCATCCTGAGCCAAGGGTTTTGCTTCGCTGGCGAAGCAAAACCTGCAGTCGAAGGACCCCCCTACCTGCAAATCAACCTCGGCCTGCGTGGGAAACTTCGCTACACATGCCAGTGAGAAACGGCCGCCTAGCAAGCTATAGGGATCCTTCGACTTCGTTGGCCCATTCGCAAAGCGAATGGGCCAACTCCGCTCAGGATGACAATCCGAAAACTAATCTTCGCCTGCAGCGCTGCCCATCATGCGAAGCTTGGCATCTTTGCCCATCGCGTAGCGCGAACGACTGGCAGGGGTGAGGGCTGCGGCCACTAAGGCCACGCCCGGCATGGTGCTTTGCGGACGTTCCTTCGCTTTGGCAACCGACTCTTGGGAATCTCCAACCGGTCCGCCTCTTGTTCGGCCAGCGCAAGGGATGGCCTGGAGAAACGAGCGGATCCAGCGGTGGACGTTGTGGTCTTTCACGATCTGGCGCAGCAATCGCATGCGGCAACGCTTGTCGTCCACGCTCATGTGGGCAGCGTCGTACAGGGCCTGGGCCACTTCGGCAAAATCGTTGGGATTGACGACGATGGCTCCGCTGCGTAACTCCGGTCCGGCGCCCGCGAATTCGCTGACGATCAGCACGCCGCGCTCGTCGATCTGCGCCGCGCAGAATTCTTTGGCTACCAGATTCATTCCATCCTTGAGCGGCGTGACCAGGCCGATGTCTGCCGCACGATAGTAGGCCAGAAGTTCATTCCGGCTCAGGTTGCGATGAATGTAGTGCACCGGCACCCACCCGGGTTCGGTGAACTCGCCGTTGATCTGGCTCACCAGCAACTCCACGTCCCGGCGCAGATGCTTGTAGTTGGGAATTTCCTCGCGGCTGGGGACCACGACCTGCACCAGCGTGATGTGCCTACGCATCTCGGGAAAGCGGCGCAGCAGCAAGCGGAACGATTTAAGCCGCTCCGGAATCCCTTTGGTGTAATCCAGCCGGTCCACGCCCAAAACCAGCACGTCGTCCGATACCCGTCTTCTGAGCTCGGCGGCGTGCGCGGCAATCTCCGGACGCTCTGCATCGCGCTCAAATGCCTCGAAATCGATGCCAATCGGAAACGTTCCCACCACCGTTTGCCGCCCGGCCTGACCCACAAGCAGGTGCGGCGTGCCATGCTCAACGGTAGCCTCAGGCAGCAGGCGTTCGAGACAGCTCACGAAATTTGAGCGGTCGCGATCGCCCTGGAATCCGATCACGTCGAATTCCAGCAACGACTTGAGGATGGGCTTTTTCCAGGGAAGCTTTTCAAACACATCGGGGGAAGGAAATGGGATGTGCAGGAAAAATCCCATGCGCGCACGCACTCCCGCCTGCCGCAGAGCGGACGCGGTCAGCATCAGGTGGTAGTCATGGACCCAGACAAAGTCGTCATCCTGTACGGTTTCTGCGGTCACCTTGGCAAATTTACGATTCACCCGCTGGTAGATTTCCCAGTACTCGGGCTCGAAATTGCAGCGCGAGGGCATGTCGTGAAACAGGGGCCAGATGATTTCATTGGCGAAGCCGGAATAGAACTTGGCGGTCTCTTCCTCGGTGAGCGCCACCGAGCGGAGAGTGTAGGAACGGCGATGCGCGGCCCGCACCAGGAACGGTTCGATATTTTCGCCCGGACCGGTGCCGGCCCAGCCGATCCAGACTCCGGGCTGGTCGCGCCAGCCCGCTTCGAGAGCGGTGGCCAGTCCTCCGGAGCTTCTCTCCAACCGGGCGCCGCCTGCGTGTCTGCGAATGAGAATCGGCAGCCGGTTTGAAACATTGATCACTCGTCCTTTGATTTCGTTCATCCCTGCCCTCCTGAAGCGCGAAGCCACTCCTCCAAAAACTGGAGCAGTTCGTGAGGTGGTTGCAGCCAGATATCGGCCGCGGTCGGCCGTGACTGCGGACGCACTAAAACCGTCAGTCCGTTGCCCTTAAGCGCCTGGAATGCATCTTCATCGGTCTGGTCGTCGCCCAGATAGGCGACCGCCGCGCCCGGCCCGGATTCCTTTAGGATGGCGCGAACCGCATCCCCTTTGCCTCGACCGGCAACACGAATTTCCAACCCTCCGTCAAATTCGAGCAAACTCAACGGCGCCCGATCGAGCAAAGGCTTCCAAAGCTGTGGTACTTCACGCGCCAACTTCTCTGCTTTGGCCGGGGTCAGACCGCGCCAGTGCACCGCGACTCCGCCCGGTTTGATTTCAGTGCGGTCCTCCAGTCCAGCATCACGAAGTATCGCCGCTGCGGCCACCAGATAGTCTTTGTGCGCTGGCACCGAGCTCACTTCGTAGCTGCCATCCGCCATGAGCCGCTCCAGACCGTGGCTTCCCCAGATTTCCGGCTGTGGAGAGATCCCACTGAGCAGCAGCAATTCCCTGACGGGGCGGCCGCTGATCAGCACCACGCGAGTTCCCTGGCTCATGATGCGGACGATCAAGGGTGGCACTCCGGGATATGGGACGGCCAGGCTGCGATCCACGCAGAACGGGGCCAAGGTGCCATCGTAGTCGAGCAAGAGGATACGGGCCGGAGCGGAGCGCAGTTGCTCCAAAAACGGACCATAAGTGATTTGTCGCTCGATTACCTTCAATGTCACCTCCGGGTTGCGACAACGGAAGTATGACCGCCATACTCAGCCGTGAACCGCGGGTGAGTTTGGGCCTGACAATGGAACGGCGGTTCAGCTCAGCAGAGCAAAACGCCGGTCAGGGACGAAGGGCCAGATATGGACGCCGAATCAGCCAAATAGCGGGTGAAAGTCTGTCGCACCGGAGCTACCCAAGTGCGGTTGAACGGGTACCGCGCACACAATGCGATGGTCAAAAGCAGCAGCATGGACGCTTGTTGGGCGCGCAATGCAGTCGCGGGCAAGTCCACCGCCGGGCAAACGAAAATAAGCAGGACAACCAGCAGCGTCCCGGCTGCCGCAGCGATGTGGAATTTCGGGATCACTGTCCGGAATTATACACCTGCCAGGCACCATCAATGCGCTATTAATACGGCGGATTCGCCTGATTTCAAAAGATTTATCAGGTCCAGCGGAACCAGCGAAGGGCCAGCGCGAAGGAGATTCCTCCCCACAGCAGCAGGACCAGCAGGCGTCCCGTTTGGGCGCCCAGTGACGCACCCTGCAAAATCGTGGCGCGCAAGGCGTCGTTCAGCGCGGTCAGGGGCAGCAGTTTGATGAAGGGCTGCAGCATAGCCGGAAAACGCTCGGAGGAGAAAAATACCCCGGAGAAGATCCACATCGGCATCATCACCAGGTTCATCAGTCCGCTGACGCTTTCAATTTTCTGCGCCCGGCTGGCGGTGAGCAGCCCCAGGCCTCCGAAGGATATGGCTCCGATCGTAGTGAGCAGCAAAATGCTGAACACTGAACCCTGCACCCGCATGTGGAAGGCGAGCACACCAAAGCCAAGCAGAAGCACGATTTCAATCACCATCAGCACCAGGCGGCTGCTGGTCAGGGCCAGCAGAAAGTCGGTGCGGCGCATGGGCGTGCCGACAAAGCGTTTCAGAAGCTTCCGCTGGCGCATATCCACCAGCGCGAATCCGATGCCCCACATTCCGGAGTTCATCAGGTTCATTCCCAGTAGCCCCGGAATCAGGAAATCGATGTAGCGCGATCCCGGCTCACTGGAAGCCACCGCCGTAGTCGGCAACGGGTCCTTGCGCCCGGCGCCGGATTGCAGAGCGTCGTCCACCTCGGACCGGGACAGCACGCTCTCCGGACGCGCGGGATCATAGCGATACTGAAAACTGCCCGGACCGCTGGGTACGATTACGAGATCGTACTTTCCCAGACGGAATCCCTGCAGCGCCTCCGCTTCCGCCGCCACAGTCGCGCGAATCGAGGAACTTCGCGACGAGTGTTGGAGCAGGCTCAGTGCACTATCAGCTCCGGGACCGGCCACAATGGCAACCGGCGTAATGTCGGCCGGCTTGTTGCGGAAGGCAATGCCCAGCCCCAGGGCCAGCAGCACAGGAAATCCAAACACCCAGAAGATCACTTCGGGCTCGCGTTTGAGTTCCAGCAGGCGAGCCGTCAGCAGATGATTGAACCCAGACCAGCGCCCGTTGCGCGGAGGCCTGACCGAGGGAGCTGGCGGGACCCGGGTTGGCGGAGTCTGTTGTGCGACGGTCACTGAGCGGCCTCCCGTGTCCCAGCAAAACTTTCGAGCTTCGCTCGACCAGGGCGGGTGGGGGCACCCGCCCCTACGTGGGAATCGTTGATCATCAATCTTCCCTCAAGTGGCGGCCGGTCAGGCGAACGAAAACATCTTCCAGGCTGGCCTGGCGGGTGGTCAGGTGCAACAGTTGACTGCCTTCCTTCTCCACTGCGTCCAGCAGCGCCGGGATGGTCAGGTGCGGTTCGCGCACATTCAGGCAAACCAGACCGTTGTCATGGCGGACGGACTCAACTCCGGGAAGAGCCCGCCAGACATCAATTGCATCACCGTTCGAGGTGCCATCTACCTGAAATTCCACCATGTGGTGACCGCCCAGACGTTCGATCAGATCAGGCGGCGTGCCTTCGGCGATCACCTGTCCGTGATCGACAATAGCCAGACGATCACACAGGCGTTCGGCTTCATCCATGTAGTGCGTGGTGAGCAGGACCGTGCCTCCGGCCTGCTGGAAGCTACGAATGATGTCCCAGAGCTGGCGGCGGCTTTGAGGATCGAGCCCGGTTGTGGGCTCGTCCAGAAAAAGAATTTTGGGATTGCCCACCAGCGCGGTCGCCACGGCGAGACGCTGGCGCTGGCCTCCCGAAAGCTTACCCACCCAGGAATCGGCCTTCTCACTGAGCTGCATTTGCTCGAGTACCTCGACGGGCGCTCGGGGCTCGCGATAGAAGCCGGAAAACAGCTTGATGGTCTCGAGGACGGTCAATTTCTCTGACAGACGGGTCTCCTGCAGGGAGATACCCATCACCTCGCGCAATTCGCGCGCGTGCTCCTTCCAGGTCTGGCCCAGGATCGTGACCTGCCCCGACGTGGGCGCGAGCAAACCTTCCAGAATTTCGATGGTGGTGGTCTTCCCCGCTCCGTTTGGGCCCAGCAGCCCGAAACACTCGCCCGCCTGGATTTCCAGATTCAAGCCGCGGACAGCCTCAACCTTGCCATCGTAGGTCTTGCGCAGGTCGCGGCATTGGATGGCAGGGGCCACATAAGGATTCTAACCGAGCCACGCTTGTGAATGGCGAACGCGGTTTCTGTCAGTTTTATCGCCTATGAAAGGCGTCATCCTGAACGGCCTTCAGGCCGTGAAGGATCTGGCGTGTGCGGGATGTCTGCGTGGACTCGGCAATTGTGCCGCTCCGCGCAAGAACCTCGGGGCGGAAGTCCCTCAAGATGACCCACGCAAAGGATCCCTGACCTGATGCATACTCTGCCGACTTCGGCCGCGATATCCACAGCCCGTCTTCGACTAAAATGACGCCCTTCCTATGAGATCCCCGCGGCGCGGCTTTACTTGACTTCGCTTCTCCTAAAACGCCCGTGCGTCGTTTCCTGATCATTCATTGCTAACCAGGAAGTTTGAAAGGATCTCCCTATGCGAAAGCTATGGCTGTTACTGTTGCTCGCGACCGTTTCGCTGGCCTCGGCACAGGACTCTCGCCACTTCACCTTCCACTATGGCTTCACCGTAAAGAACGTGCCCGCCGGGGAGCGGGTGCGCGTGTGGATTCCGGCGGCGCACTCGGATGACTTTCAGGAAGTAAGAGTGATTTCCGCAAACGGCGATTTGAAGTTGAAGAAGACTCACGAATCGCGGTTTGGCAACGAGATGTACTACGCCGAAAGCTCGAAGGCGCGGTCGCCCGAATTGCACTTCGAAGTCATTTATGACGTAGTACGCCACGAGCGACTGACGCTGGGCGCAGCCAGACCACGCCTGGCCGAAGCTCAGCTCAAAGAGCGCGATCGCACCGAATATCTCCAACCCGACAAGCTGGTGCCCGTGACTGGTTTACCCGCCGAGCTGGCGGCGAAGGTGACCGAAGGCAAGACCGCGCCGCTCGAAAAGGCGCGGGCCATCTACGATTATGTGTTCACCACCATGCGCTACGACAAGACCGGCACGGGCTGGGGGCACGGCGACGTGCTCTATGCCTGCGACGCCAAAAAGGGGAACTGCACCGACTTTCATTCGTTGTTCATCGCCATGGCCCGTTCCCAGGGGATCCCGGCACGCTTTGAAATTGGATTTCCCCTGCCCCCGGACAAGCATTCCGCGGAAATCGCCGGCTATCACTGCTGGTCCGATTTCTTCGAACCGAAACATGGCTGGGTGCCAGTGGACATTTCGGAAGCATGGAAGCATCCGGAGAAGCGGGACTATTTCTTCGGTGCACATGATGTGAACCGGGTGCAGTTCACCATGGGACGCGACCTGCGACTGAGCCCATCCCAGGACGGCCCGCCGCTAAACTATTTCGTATATCCATACGTCGAAGTGGACGGTAAAGAGTATCCCAACGTGTCGCTGGCATTCTCCTTCGCCGATGTAGATGCGGGAAAAGCGGCAGCCAAGTGATGCTCGTGTGGGGACGGGTCTCAGACCCATCCGGGACGAGCGCAGCTCGTCTTGGTTTTGGCAACAATATCCGCGTGGGAACAGCCGCCCCCGGCTGTCCGGCCAAGCGCAGCTCGGCTGAGGCCAGGAGCGATTTTAAAGCAAAAGCCCGGCCGGGCTCCGCTCGGCTGGGCGGGTGAGGGCCCGCCCCGACGTGGACATCGCCGGTTCAATCGTCATCGCGCCCTCGCTTCTGCGGGAATACTGTGTGCTTCGGCGCTGGCATTGGCGTGCTTCCCATGCGGTCGCGCCACAGAATCAGGTTGAGCACTGCTGTGTTGACCGCATCCGGACGGGTGAAATCCATCTTGGCCGATTCCGGCGCGCCCTGCCCCTTGACCGGGTTGGTCTGGTAAATCAGCCCGTTGTTGCGATTGCTCCAGTCCGCCGTAAATGGTGGCTGATTTCCCGCCCCCGCGAACAAGGGCGCCATCACCGGCGCGTAGGCATCGTTCTGGTTCATCGGCGGCAGCCCCAGCAGCGTTTCCATAGTGTGCATCATGTTCACCGTGGTGTAGAAGCGGCTGTCCACGAACGGTTGGTCCGGCGAGCCCGGGGAATATTTGCTGATCTCGAAGGCAATCGAGCGGTGCGCGTCCACGTGGTCAGCGCCATCCTGGGCATCGTCTTCAATGATGAAGATGGCCGTGTCATCCCAGTAAGGACTGTGCGAGACGGCTTCGACCACGCGGCCGACGGCGAGATCGTTGTCCGCGACCGAGGCTGCCGGGCGCGGCTTCCCGGGCGTCGTGCCGTGGGTGTGATCGTCCGGCAAATAGAGAAGCACGAACGCCGGCAGCTCGGTTCCTTTGCCTTCCGTGCGGGCACGAACGAAATCCTCAAACTCATTCAGGAAAAGATCGGCGCGCAGCTGGTCCGGGTATTCGGTGTTGAAGTCAGGGAACCCCGGATGGAAGTGGTCCTGCAGGGCCGCCTTGCTGGCCTTCATGCGTTTCAACACCGGCAGAGCCCAGGGCCACGGACTGGCTGACCCGTGGGGCTGCCCGACATCGGGTGGAAGCGGTTCGCCTTTTCGGACCACGGCACGCTCGCACTCCGAGCTAAAGGGAGAGGGCGTGCCTTCCTTCGGCGAAGCGCCCGATTTCTTGGCTGCCTTGCACCACACGCCTGTGATGAACTCACCATAGTCTCGATAGGTCAGACCGTGGCTGGCAAGATTGTCCCAGAGGTAGCCGGTGCCGGGAGCGTTAACATCGGGTTCACCGAGCTCCAGAGGAAATTCATCGGCAACCGTGCCCTGGTAATCGTAAGTGCGTTCCTTGCCGCGATAGGCAATCTGCCAGGTTTTCTCGTTGTAGTCGCTGGTGATGGCGGCGTTTGACCAGTCATGGCCATCACCCGAAACTTCGCCGCTATCGTAGAAATTGTCCAGCACTCCGAACTGCAGGGCCAGCTTGTGCTCGTTGGGCGTCACATCCGCGCCATACATGGTCAGTGAGGAATCGCCGTTGCCCACCTTTCGGTCGTTGAGTTTCAGATCGCCCAGGACCTGGTCATAAGTTCGGTTCTCTTTGAGGATGTAGATCACGTGGCGGATTGGGTTTGATCCCATCCGAAACGTGATCTTTCCGGGATCCGAATTGAAGAGATTGCTTTCCTCCACCCGGTGCGTCAACTCCGGCAGACGCTTCTCTACATTGCGAAAGTTCAAGCGGGAGAGCGAACCGTACATCAAGGTGGGAATGTAAGGATGTTCGCGGCGCCTCCGTTCGCTCTTCAGCTGGCTGATCCCGCCGTTGGGGCTCGTGCCTTCTCCCTTGGCGGTCGCGATGAGCAGATCGTTTCCCCGAACGGCCAGAGCGCTGGGATACCAGTCGGTTGGAATGAAACCCATTGCCTCCTGCGGCAAAGGAAAAGTGATACCCGGTTTTGTCAGGGCCGCAGAGTCAAAAACTGCGACTGCGTTCAACGAAGAGTCGGCCACAAACAGGCGGCCGCCGTCGGGCGACTGCGCCAGAGCGCTGGGATAAGTCCCGGCGTGCTCCTGTCCGGCCAGGTTGGTTGAGGCGAGATGGATGACTGACCCCGAAGCGGCGTCAATGGTTGCGATCGCGTCGGCATTGGACAGGGCAACATACAACCACTTCTCGTCTGGGCTGAGCAAAAGGTCTGTGGGGTGAGAACCGGGCGCGATGGGATCTTTCGGCTCCAGCAACGAAATCCAGCGCGCGACACTCCCTTTCTCCAAATCCAGTTCGGCCACGCGGGAGGAGTTCCACAGACTGCACCACGCGCGTCGGCCATCGCGGCTGGCAACCACGGTATAGGGGAATGATGACGGAATCATTTCGTGCGTGCTCACATCGAATTGCTGCAGGACCCGCCCGTCGGACGAGTCAAGCAGCACGGCGTTGTCGGAAAGATTGTTGGCGACCAGTAACCTGTCGCTGCCGCGGCCTGAAAGCACGGCAAAGCCAGCAGGGTACGGAATCGCGGTCCCGGCAGCAGTCTTATGGACGCCAAATGCGACCTTCCTGCCACTCGCAATCTTCTGCGGTGCGATTTTTAGAAATCGCTCCGGGGTCACTTTGCCATCCTCGAATTTGTACACCGCGATGCCGTTGCCGGTGTTGCCTGGCTTCGCGCCAGTCGGGTCAGTAATTGAGCCCATCGACGCGTACAGATGGCCGCCGTCAGAGCTGAAGGCAAGGCCGAGGAAATAGCTCTGATGAGCGGTGTCGGACAAGCGGGCGTCCGGAAAATCGCTCAACTGGTTGGTCTTGAGGTCAAGAATTGTGATGGATTGGTGCGCCTGCGTCTGCTGCGTGCCGTAGCCATTGTTCAACAGGGCCGCGTAGTGGCCGTCCGGACTCATTGCGATGGTCGCGGGAAAACTATTCACCGCGCCAACGCGGCCGGGCGAGGGCGTGTTCAGAACCTTGCTTGTGGGCAGCGAGAGTTGACGGGGGGTGGCAGAGTCCTGGGCGGAAAGCGGCGCCAGAAAAGCGGTAATCACGAAAATCAGTCCAGGAAGACGCTTCAAGATTCCTCCAGAAAAAGTCTGAAGAACTTGTAGCACCGGCGTCAGCAAAAGAAAAGCTGAGGAACGATGTATCTCGCGGGCAGGTTCGAGGAAATCGCCTCAGGGGGCTTGGCGCCAAACCCAGCCGAGCGTCGCTGGGCTGGGACGGGTCGGAGACCCGTCCCCACACCAGAATCAGAAGTTTAGTTAGTGAGGGTCTGTAACTTCCTGATGTTCCGGCTGTTCCGGCGTGACGTTATGCCGGACGTCGGCCCCGCGCACCCAGAAAATTACATCCTCGGCGATGTTAGTGGCGTGGTCCGCCACTCGTTCCAGATTGCGGGCCACCAGCAGCGCGTCCAGCGCCTGGCGCGTGGTTTCTGGATGTTCATTCATCGACTTCACCAGCACAATGAATGCTTCATCTTTCATGCGATCGACCACGTTGTCCATTTCCAGAACCGCCTGGGCCAGTTCAGCCTTGCCCTCGATGAAGGATTCGAGCGCTCGACGCACCATGGCGGAAACCGCAGCTGCCATGCGCGGGATGTCCACCGGAAGGTCGGCCTTGGGCAAATCCACCATGTCCATCACGCGCTCGGCAATGTTTACCGCCTGGTCGCCTACACGCTCGAGGTCGGCATTGATCTTGGTGACCGCGAGAATGAAACGAAGGTCCACGGCCATGGGTTGCTGCATGGCCAGAAGGTCGAAGGCCAGTTCGTCGATTTCACGTTCGGCGATGTTGATTTGGGTTTCGCCTTCAAGCACCATGCGGCAGCGCGTCAGATCGCGCTCGTTATATGCCTGGCAGGCGCGGTCCACAGCCTGCTCGGCCAGCCCGCCCATACGGAGCAAACGTGCCCGAAGTTCGTCCAGTCCCTGCAGAAAACGGGTGCGCGCCATTATCCAAACCTGCCTGTGATGTAGTCTTCCGTCCGTTTGTCGGACGGGGTGGTGAAAATCTTCTCGGTCTTGTCGAATTCGATCAGCTTGCCCAGAAGGAAGAAACCGGTGAACTCCGCGACCCGCGAGGCCTGCTGCATGTTGTGGGTCACGATGACAATAGTAAATCGTTCCTTCAGTTGGAAGATGAGTTCTTCGATCTTGCCGGTGGAAATTGGATCGAGGGCCGAGCAGGGCTCGTCCATCAGCAGCACCTGCGGCTCAACGGCAATGGCACGGGCAATACAGAGGCGCTGTTGCTGGCCCCCGGACAGGCTGGCGCCCGACTTCTTGCGCATCGTGTCCTTGACCTCGTCCCACAATGCGGAAAGGGCCAACGAACGCTCGACGATTTCGTCCAGCCGCTTGTGATCGTGAAAGCCGTTCAGAGTCAACCCGGCCGCTACATTGTCGTAAATTGACATCGTAGGAAAAGGATTCGCCTTCTGGAACACCATCCCGATACGGCGGCGAATCTGGACCGCGGAGGTCCCATTGTAAACATCCATTTCCCCGATGCGTACGCCTCCGGTCGCACGCGCCTCCGGAATGGTTTCGTGCATGCGGTTGAGGCAGCGCACGAAGGTGGACTTGCCACATCCCGACGGACCGATCACCGCCGTGGCGTGGTTCGCCGCCACCGTCATGTTGATGTCGTACAGGGCCTGGGTCTTGCCGAACCAGGCGTTCAGCTTGTCGACTTGGATTCCCACGCCCATAGTGTCAGTTCGCTCCCTTGAGCATACCGCGATTGGCCACCAGTCGCACAGCGCCGACCGAAGCGACGATCAGGATAATCAGGATTAATGCTCCCGCCCAAGCCTGGCGGTGCCACTCATCGAACGGGGAAATCGCGTAGGTGAAGATCTGCAGCGACAAGGCAGCGGTGGGCTGCTCCAATTTCCAGTTCCAGTACTGGTTGCCAAACGCGGTGAATAGCAACGGGGCCGTCTCTCCAGCCACCCGGGCAAAAGCCAGCATCACTCCGGTGATCACGCCCGAAGTGGCGGTGCGAAGTGTAATCGAAAGCGTGGTGCGCCACTTTGAAACCCCCAAACCGTAAGCCGCCTCGCGCACCGCCTGCGGCACCAGCAACAACATCTCTTCCGTAGTCCGGGTGATGGTGGGAACCATCATTATGGCGAGGGCTACGCCGCCGGCCAGGGCTGAGAAGTGTCCCTGGCTCAAGACCACCAACCCATAGGCCACAATGCCCACGATGATCGAAGGCACACCGTTGAGCACGTCCGCAGTGAAGCGGATCAGGTTGCCGAAGCGAGTCCCACGTCCGTATTCCGAAAGATAAATTCCGGCCCCAATACCCAGGGGAACGCCCATGCAGCTGGCGATAAGCAGGATGTAAACCGATCCCGCGATGGCATTCGCCATGCCTCCACCTGATTCGCCGGGAGGCTTGGGAATCTGGGTCAGGAAAGCCCAGTTGATGGAGCCGATCCCCTTGTAGAGCAGATAGCCGAAGACCGCTCCCAGCGGCAAGAGCACCAGGACCACAGCCCCGATCGCCGCCAGCGAGACTACGAAATTCAGGCCGCGACGCCACAGGCTGATGGGTGCGTCGGAAAAATCGGCCGGGAGCATCGTCTTTTCAGGCATGGCTCCTCGCCGGGGTGCCACGTGTTACCGTCCACACCAGCAACTGCGCCAGAATGTTGACGATAATGGTCACAATGAAAAGCGCCAGTCCGACTTCGACCAGGGCACTGAGATAGACGTTACCGGTGGCTTCGCTGAATTCGTTGGCGATCACGCTGGCCATGGTGTAGCCGGGAGCGAAAAGGGATTTTGCGATTTCTGGGCGGTTGCCAATCACCATGGTGACCGCCATGGTCTCACCGAGCGCCCGGCCCAGCCCGAGAATGATCCCTCCCATGATTCCGGCACGAGCGTTCCGCAACACCCCGGTTCGTATCATTTCCCAGCGCGTGGCCCCGAGGGCAAGAACCGCTTCCCTCTGCTGTTGGGGCACCGCGGTCATGACTTCGCGGGTAATGGAGGAAATAATCGGAACCACCATGATGGCCAAAATGATTCCAGCCGCCAGCATGCCGATGCCATAGGGTGGTCCTTCGAACAAACCAGTCCAGCCCAGGTACTTTGCCAGCCAGGGCTGCACGTACTGCCGAAGGAGAGGCACCAGAACGAAAATCGCCCACAAGCCATAAATCACGCTGGGGATGGCAGCCAGTAACTCTGTGGTGAAGGCCAGGGGCCCCCGCAGCCAGCGCGGCGACATCTCAGTGACGTACACCGCGACTCCGATGGCCAGGGGCACGGCGATGAGCAGCGCAAGAATGGAAGACACGATGGTGCCGTAAACAAAAGGCAGAGCACCGAACTGGTCGTTGACCGGGTCCCAGTCGCTTTGGAAAAAGAATTTCCAGCCAAAAGCATGCCAGGAAAGGCTTGACTTGGTGATTAACTCGTAGACGATCAGACCCACCAGAGCGAGCACGGAACAACCGCAGGCCAGCATGGCGTAAAAGAACACGGCGTCTGCGCGCCGACTGTCGCCGACGTTGATCAGAGACTGCACCTGGGCCGCAGAGCCCGCCGCAACTGCTTGCTCCGGAACGGGTTGTGGGCCAGTCAGTCGAGGCGCTCCCAAAGCTCGATTAGCCATTTCCGGCAAGGTAGCACGATCGTGTTACAACAGTGTTAAAATAAGCATTTGCACCTGCCTCTGGGAAGCTTCTTGTCGAGGGACCCGGGAGTTGAGTTCCACTGATCCTGAGTACCCAGGTTCAACTGTACGGGTCCAGATGGTGTAGTCCAAACTTTTTCAGACTCCATGGTTTTGATCGTATGCCGCTACGCCCCGAGAACACTCGCGCTACCTTCCGCAAGCTCAGCCGGCAATTGTCAAGGCTTGCCGCCAAACCGGCCCCGGAGAATGTCCATAAATTCCGTACCTCCAGTCGCAGAGTGGAGGTGCTGGTTTCAGATTTGGCCGCGCGCCGCGACGGCAATGACAAGAAGCTGCTCAAGCTTCTGGCTCGCCTGCGAAAAAAGGCGGGTCGCGTGCGCGACCTGGATGTGCAGAGCGCAGCCCTACGCAGTCTGAAAATCCCAGAGCAGCCAGCGCGCAAGTCCCAGCTCATGCGCACCCTGGCCGAAGAACGCTCGCAACGGGAAAAGAGACTCGCCAAGTCCTTGGACAGAAAGACCGTCGCCGAAGTCCGCAAGCGCCTGAAGCGTGCGGCAGCCAGCCTGGAGATTCCGAAGAATGCCGACCCCTTGGCCCTGGCCCGGCAAAAGTTGAACGCACTGGAAGTGGACCAGGGTGCGGTGACTGAAGAAACCCTGCATCAGTTCAGGATTACCGGCAAGCGAGCGCGCTATATCGCGGAACTCGCGGACAAAGACGCAGAGACCAAGCGCCTGATCGCGCTCCTCAACCATATGCAGGATGTATTAGGCGACTGGCATGACTGGCTCCAGCTGGCGGAGCGGGCAGAAAAGCTGTTTGGCGGCGTTCAGGAATCCGCACTCGTCGCGGTGCTGCGTAACGTGACCCGTGCCAAGTTCCGCCAGGCGGTAAACACTCTTACCGAAACTCGCGCCGCGCTAGCGGGCAAGAAACCGGTGTCGATCACTCCCACCGTCCGCGAACCTTCGCGGCCGGCCGTCGCAGTCGCCTAAGCAAAAGCAAGTGTGGGGCGGACACTCCTGTCCGCCGCCTTTGAAGTTGGGTGTTGATTTTGGTTGGTTTTTTCTGGTTGGCTTGACTTGATTGGCCTTGAGTTGTTAAGCCGCATTCTTAAAGTCAAGGTCAAAAGCGTCGGACAGGAGTGTCCGACCCACACAAACACCGACTGCCGGCGTTACAAATAACCTGCAAATCCAATTGCCACTGGACCTCATCTAACCAAACTGGTCGCCCGACTGGAGAAAACCCACCCTTGAGGTTTCGATTTGTTGTTTTCATTGCAGTCATTCAAGCCGTCCTGTTGCTGGCGCACTGGTTTCTGTATCGGACCTGGACATTTTTCTGGGCAGTGCCCGATCCATCGCGAGCCTCTGCTATGTCGATAGTCCTGGCTCTGCTCTCGGTTAGCTTTGTACTGGCGTCACTGCTGGCCTGGCACTCCTCGCATGTCGTGGTACGCGTCCTCTACACCCTCTCTGCAGTTTGGCTGGGAACTTTGAGCTTCTGCTTCCTGGCTGCCTGTCTCTGCTGGGCAAGCTACGGCGGCGCCCGGCTTCTGGGACTGTATCCAGACGGGCGAGAGCTGGTAGTTGTGTTCTTCGGATTCGCCCTGCTGGCAAGTTTGTACGGCATCGTCAACGCCGCTTGGACGCGGGTCCGGCGAGTCAGCGTCAAACTGCCCAACCTGCCCGCATCGTGGCGTGGCCGGGTGGCGGCTCTGGTGACGGACACTCATCTTGGCCACGTCCGCGGGTCCGGGTTCATGCGGCGTATCGTGACCACGCTCACGCAACTGCGGCCCGACATCGTTTTTATCGCCGGCGATATGTACGACGGGACCGTGGCGCGGGTGCGGGAATTTGCCCAACCCTGGGCCCGGCTGGCGGCCCCGCTGGGAGCATTTTTTGTCCTGGGCAATCACGAACAATTCAGTGATTCCGCGAAGTATCTCGATGCGGTCGAGCACTCCGGCGTGCGTGTCTTGAACAATGAGAAAGTGACCGTCGATGGTTTGCAGATCGTCGGCGTGCACTACAGCGATTCGACCAACGACGACCACTTCCGCTCTGTCCTGCGCCAGGCTGACCTGGACCGTGACCGGGCCAGCATTCTGCTCACCCACGCCCCCGACCGGCTGAAAATAGCCGAGGAGGAAGGCTTCTCCCTGCAACTCTCCGGCCACACCCATGGCGGACAGTTCTTCCCTTTTACCTGGATCACATCCCGCATTTACGGGAAATTTGTTTACGGCCTGCAACGTTTGGGCAATCTGATCGTCTATGTCTCCTATGGGGCGGGCACCTGGGGTCCACCGCTGCGGCTGGGGACAACGCCTGAGATTGTCCTGATCCAGTTCGACTGAGTGAGGATGTGTAGTGTGGGGCGGACACTCTTGTCCGCCGCCTTTGACTTTGCCTTGGACTTTGACTTTGGCCGCCGTCCTCTGCGGACTTGGCGTGTATAAGCTTAGCCGCAAAGGACTCGCAAAGTAGGCAAAGAACGGCCCCGGATAAGCCTTTTACCCGGTTTCCCCCTAACCCGGAGAAGGTACAATGTCACAGATCATGCGCACGGTCTTCGACATCCTGGTGCAAATCCTCCGTAACCTGTGGGCCCACAAGCTGCGCTCTTTCCTCACCATGTTTGGCATTGCCTGGGGCGTGGGATCGTTGCTGCTACTGGTAGGGGTGGGAGAGGGCTTCCGTTCCGGCAACAAGCGCGAGATGGCAGAGTTCGGCAAGGACATCATGTTTATCTTCCCCGGGCGCGCGCCCGTGGTAAAGGGCAGCATGAACTCCGCCCGGTCCTATTTGCTCACCTACCAGGATTACACGGATATCCGCACCCAAGCCCCGCACGTGCGCAATGCCTGCCCTTTGCTTTCCCGCACTGACCTGCACGAGGTAAGCGAGTTCTCCAATGCGGGCGGCGAAATCCTGGGTGTCGAGCCCCAGCTCAGCGACATAAGTTATCTCCCCCTCAAGGAGGGTCGCTGGCTGAACGAACTGGACGGATCGCAGAGGCGCAACGTGATTGTCCTGGGGAACGAGCTGCTGAAGACTCTGTTCCCCGGACGACCCGCGGTGGGCGCCTTCGTCTTGCTGAACGGCATCAGATTCGAAGTGGTGGGCAGTATGCCGCACCTCGGCCGCGGCGACAACAACTGGCTGAACATGCGCGGCTACATCCCCTTCCCGGTGATGGCCACTTATTTCCCGCTCAAGGGAGAAAATCACGAAAACTCTATCTCGTTCATCGAATATCAGCCAACGGTGAGGGCGGAGCACGAGCTGGCCCAGAACGATGTTTATAAGATTGTCGCCCGCAATCACGGCTTCGACGGCAGCGATGAAAACGCCTTCGACAGCTGGGACACGATCAAGCAATCACAAATGGTGGGGACGATTTTTGACGTGATGAATATGTTCCTGGGCGCGGTGGGTATGGTCACGCTGGCCCTGGGCGCCATCGGCGTGATCAACATCATGCTGGTGGCGGTCAGCGAGCGTACTCATGAGATCGGATTGCGCAAGGCCCTGGGCGCCACCAATCGCAGCATCCTGTTTCAATTTTTTCTGGAGGGGCTGCTTCTCACCCTGGGTAGCGGACTGATCGGCATGGCACTGGCGACCGGCGCGATGGCCATGATGGGCACGGTGCATGGGCCGGGAGGCTTTGATCCCCCCAAACTGGTGCCGATGTCGGCCGTGCTGGCGATTGGCAGCCTGACCCTGGCTGGAGTGGTCGCGGGTCTTTATCCCGCGCGCAAGGCGGCGATGCTGCAACCGGTGGAAGCGCTCCGGCAGGAGTGAAATGGACTTTGTAATCTGGCAATCGGGCAATTTTGTAATTGAAGAGATCGTGCACATCCCAGGGTTGGAAATTACCAAATTACCCGATTACAAAATTACCAAATAATCTAGCTATGTTTCGTGATCTGCTCCACGAAGCCTACGGTGCCATGCGGCACAATCGCCGCCGCACTGCGCTCACCATGCTGGGCATGGCCTGGGGCATCGCCACTGTGGTCATGCTGCTGGCTTACGGCGATGGTTTTGGCCAGGCCTGCGCCAATATC
>Ga0326726_10001600_pt1 | contig 21062 bp, 11 predicted proteins | sample MHFenrmetagenome_2_FD_207603 | JGI IMG/M metagenome (GOLD analysis project Ga0326726, IMG submission 207603) | Lab enriched peat soil microbial communities from Michigan Hollow, Ithaca, NY, United States - MHF15MN | ecosystem: Environmental > Terrestrial > Soil > Wetlands > Peat | place: USA... | reverse complement strand
GCGCTGGTCGCCGGCGGCGCGGCGGTCCTCAACCAACTCTACGAACGCGACACCGACGCGCTGATGCGGCGCACGCGCCTGCGGCCGCTGCCCGACGGACGCATTTCCCCGACCGACGCGCGGACGTTCGGCATCGTCCTCAGCGTGGCGGGACTCCTGACGCTGGCCACGCGGACCAACTGGATCGCCGCCGCGCTCGCACTCGCGACGCTCATTGTGTATCTGGTCGTCTATACGCCGATGAAGCGCCGCACGGCGCAGTCGACGCTCGTCGGAGCGATTCCCGGCGCGCTGCCGGCGATCATCGGCTGGACCGCCTCGCACGGGAGCATCGCGCTCGGCGGCGCGTCGCTCTTTGCGATCGTATTCCTGTGGCAGATGCCGCACTTCATGGCCATCGCCTGGATGTTCCGCGACGATTACAGCAAGGCGGGCTTTCCGATGCTGCCCGTGATCGAACCGGGCGGCACACGAGCCGGGCGCCAGGCGCTCGTCTATGCGGCGCTGCTCGTGCCGGTCAGCGTGACGCCGACGCTCGTCGGCATCGCCGGCGCGATCTACTTCTGGATCGCGCTCGTGCTCGGCCTCGGATTGCTCGGACTGGCCGTGCGATTCGCGACGACGCGCAGCGACGGGTCCGCGCGCGCGTTGTTCTTCGGATCGATCACCTACTTGCCGTTGCTCTGGATCGCGTTGATTGCCAATCACTGAATTTCAGATTTCGGAATTCAGATTTCAGATTCTGAAGGTTTCGCGTCTCAACTTTTCTGTCTTTACTTTTCTGTTTTAACTTTTCTGTTTTAAGTTTGACTATTCACGACCTCCCCGCTGTCAACGCGAGCCTGAACGCACTTTCGGGCGTGCTGCTGGTGATCGGCTTCACGCTCATCCACAACAAGCGGATCGAGGCGCATCGGAAAGTGATGATCGCGGCGTTCGCGACCTCGTCGCTCTTCCTGATCTGCTACGTCGTGTATCACGCGCAGGTGGGATCGGTGCCGTTCACGCGGCAGGGCTTCGTGCGGCCGCTGTACTTCACGATCCTGATCACGCACGTCACGCTTGCGTTCGCGGTCGTGCCGCTGGCGATCATCACGCTGTCGAACGGTCTCAGGGGCCGCTACCCGCAGCACCGCCGCATCGCGAAGTGGACTCTTCCGATCTGGTTCTATGTCTCGGTGACGGGTGTGCTCGTGTACGTGCTGCTCTACCAGCCCACCTGGCTGTTGTAGCGCGCGGCTCCGTCCCTCGACGTGGCTCGGGATGCCCTGAGTGCAATCGAAGGGCAGCCGAGCGTAGAATCGGCGCGCATGCCGAAGCCCCGCCGCGAGGTGTCGCGCGTCGAAGGATTCAGCGACGCCGTGTTCGCCTTTGCGATCACGCTGCTCGTCGTCTCGCTCGAAGTGCCGAAGACGTATCACGAGTTGATACAGGCGGTCCGCGGCTTTCCGGCGTTCGCGATCTGTTTCGGGCTGTTGTTCCAGATCTGGTGGCGCCACTATCGCTTCTTCCGCAATTACGATCTCGAGGACAGCCACGTCATCACGCTGACCGGCGCGCTGCTCTTCGTCGTGCTGTTCTACGTCTACCCGCTGAAGTTTCTCTGGTCGCTCGTGTTTGCGCCGTTACAGGGCACGCACATCACCGACGCGGTAATTACCGCTGGGCAACTGCCGGTGCTCTTTGCGATTTACGGCGTCGGCGCCGCGGCCGCGTTCGGCCTGCTGGCAGCCTTGTACGCGCACGCGTACCGTCGTCGGGCCACCCTGGAGCTGACACCGGTCGAAGCGCTTGATACGCGGGTCGAGGTGTACCGCAGTATCGCGATCGCCGGCATCGGTCTGTTGTCGGCAGCGACCGCCGCGATCCTGGCGGCCGTCGCACCGAACCTCGTCGGCGTCGCAGGCTTCGTCTATTTCGGAATCGGATTCAGCGAATGGGGACTCGGGGCGTACAACGGACGGATGCGCAAGCGGCTCGCTAGTACAGCAGATACTTCGCCCGCATAAGCCGCCACTTCGCTTCGTCGGCGGTCCACGACGCGGCAATCGCCGCGGGATCCTGACCCGCGCGGATCTTTTCGATCGTCGCCTTCGATCCCAGCAGCAGCCCAGCGTCCTCCAGCGTGAACTGCGTGCCGTACAGTTTCGAGAGCGCTGCCGCGATCTCCAGACCAACGCGGACGGGACGGACGCGATCCCGATCGGTCACGACGAGAAACACGCCGTGGCAAGCCTGGCCGCCAAGTTTCGCGCCCGCCGCCGGCGTGAACGTCACTGGATAAAAGCGGATGCCTCCGATGTCGCGCGCGTTGAGCGCGGCAGCGAGCGCCGCGCCGTCGATCCACGGCGCGCCGATGTGCTCGAACGGCGTGTCCGTGCCGCGGCCGACGGAAATGTTCGTGGCTTCGATCGCACCGACGCCCGGATAGATCGTCGCTTCGGTCAGATTGCGCATGTTCGGCGACGGATTGGTCCACGTCAGCCCGGTGTCATCGAACCAGTCATCTCGTCGCCAGTTCTTCATCGCCACGACTGAGAGATGCGCGCCGAGCGTGCGTTCGCCGTTGAAGAGCTGCGCGAGCTCGCCGATGGTCAGCCCGTGGCGGATCGGCATCGGGAGATATCCGGTGAAGCCGACGGCCGATGGATCCTGCGCCGGTCCTTCGACGTCGAAGCCGTCGATCGGATTCGGCCGATCGAGCACGATCACCGGCAGCCCGCGCCGCGCGGCCTCCTCCATCACGTACGCGATCGTCGCCGGATACGTGTAGAATCGCGCGCCGATATCCTGCAGATCGACGACGAGCGTGTCGATGCCGGCGAGCATCGCCTCGGTCGGACGCCGCGTGTCGCCGTACAGAGAATGGATAGGCAGCCCGGTCTGCTCGTCGCGCGACGAGGCCACTTTCTCGTCGAGCTGACCGCGGATGCCGTGCTCGGGGCTGAAGAGCGCGACCAGCGTCACGCCCGGCGCGTGCGCGAGCAGATCGATGGTGCTCGTGCCCTGCCGCGAGCGGCCCGTCTGATTCGTCAGCAGGCCGACGTGTTTTCCGCGCAGCGCCGCGAAGTTCTCGGCGGCGAGCACGTCGATGCCCGCGAGCGTAGGGTCATGTTTGGTACGGAGGGCGGGTCTTTCAGACCCGCCGGAATCGCGGGGCTGAAAGCCCCGCGCTGCTGATCCGCCTCGCGCGACATCATCGGCCGAGTACAGCGCGGCAGCAGCGACGGTGGCAATCCGCGCGCGCAGCGGCGTCACGTCGCCCTTGCCGTCCGGGTGCACGCGGTTCGACAGGAAAATCACGTAGCTCTTCGTCTGGGGATCGAGCCACAGCGACGTGCCGGTGAATCCCGTGTGGCCGAACGATCCGATCGGAAACAGCTCGCCGCGATTCGCCGAGTACGACGAGTCGATGTCCCATCCGAGCGCGCGGACGTCGCGCATCCCCGCCGGCGTCGACGGCGACGTCATGCGCGCGACCGTCGCGGGCCAGAGTATGCGTGCCGCGCCGAGACTGCCGCCGTTGACCAGCATCCGGCAGAAGCGCGAGAGATCGGCCGCGGTGCTGAAGAGGCCCGCGTGCCCCGCGACGCCGTCCATGCGACGCGCGGTTGGATCGTGCACGACGCCGCGGAGAAACGGAATGTTCGGCACGCTCGCTCCAGTTGCGCCTGTCGCGAGCGGAGTCGAGGGGCAGGGCCACGCGAGGCCGACGCACCGTTCGGTCGGCGCGATGCGCGGGCGCCACGCCTCGGGCGGCAGAAACCGCGTCTCCTTCATCTCGAGCGGTTCGAAGACGTGCTGCGCGGCGTACGCATCGAGGCGCTGACCGCTGACGCGCCGGACGATGTCGCCGAGCAGAAAGAAGTTGATGTCGCTGTAGACGAAGCGCTCGCCGGGCGGCGCCGTCGGTACTTCTTCGGTCGCGCGGCGGATGGCTTCGTCGGCGCCGTGGAACTCCACTTCGAGCTCGAGATCGGGACGCAGGCCCGAGGTGTGCGTGAGCAGGTGGCGGATGGTGATGCCGTTCTTGCCGTACCGGCCGAACTCCGGCACGAATTGCGCGACCGGATCGTTCAGACGGATGCGTCCCGCCTCGACGAGCGTCATCACGCTCGTCGTCGTGGCCACGACTTTCGTGAGCGAGGCCAGATCGAAAATCGTGTCCTCGGTCATCGGCTCCGGCGAGGGCTGGACGGCGCGCTGGCCGTAGGCGCCGTGAAAGACGATGGCATCGCCGCGGCCCACCATGACGACGGCGCCGGGCAATTCGTGGCGCGCAATCGCCTCGTCCACGAGCCCGGCGATGGGCGCGAAACCCGCAGCCGCCACAGGTGTTTGCGCGGCCGTGTGCCCTCCGAATGCGAGGGCGGCGAGCAGCGCCGCAGGCAGGAGTCGTTTCACGGGATTCAATATATACTGAGCGAACTCGCCGGTTTTTGCGGCTGTCTCACGTTTTTTTCAGGGAGTGTCGAGATGCGTCATCGTCTTCTTCTCGTCCGTGGCGCCCTGGTTGCGCTCTGCCTCACGGCGCTGGCCGGCGCAGCGGCTGCGCAGACCGGCCGCGTCGGCGGCCAGGTCAAAGACGAATCCGGACAGCCGATCAAAGGCGCCACGGTGACCGCGGAAAATCCCAACGCGTCGCCGAGCAGTTTCACGGCGACCACCGACGACAAGGGCCGTTTCTCCATCATCGGCCTGAAGACGGGCGCATGGACGTTCAGCGCGGCGGCGCCCGGATTCGCGGCCGAATCCGGCCGGCTCGACGTGAAGACGATCGGCTCGCCGAATCCGCCGCTCACGTTCACGCTGAAGAAGGGCGGCGGGCCCGCCGCGGGCGCGCTCGGCGGTGCGGCCGTGAAGGACCTGCAGGCGGAGTTGGGCGCGGCCGATCAGCTCTACAACACCCAGAAGTGGGACGAAGCGATCGCGGCCTATCGCGCGATCATGGCGAAAGCGCCGGCGCTCACCGTGATCAATCTGCAGATCGCCGCCGCGTACCGCAACAAGAAGGATTACGACGGCGCGCTGGCCGCGTACAACACGCTGCTCCAGGCCGATCCGAACAACGACAAAGCCAAGATCGGCATCGGCATGACGAACCTCGAGAAAGGCGACCTCGAGGCGGCCGAGAAGACGCTGACCGCGGCGTCGCAGAGCACGACCGCGACGCGCGAGGTGTTCTACAACCTCGGCGAAGTCCTGTTCGCGAAGAACAAGAACGACGAGGCGGGCCAGGCGTACACCAGAGCGGCGCAGATGGATCCCAGCTGGGGCAAGCCGCTCTTCGGCCTCGCCAAGATCGCCCTGAACAAGGGCGACAAGGACGGCGCGATCAAGGCGTTCGAAAAAGTCGTCGCCGCCGATCCGACTTCGCCGGAAGCCGCCCAGGCGAAAGCGGTCGTAGAGCAGCTGAAGAAATCATGAGAGTCGGGTGCCGAGTGCGGGGTGCGGGGTGCTTGGTGCCGTGCGGGGTGCGGGGTGCCGCGTGCGGGGTGCCGTGTGCCGCGTGCGATGAGCCGTTCGGAGTGCGGCGCACTCAGCACTAAGCACCCAGCACTAAGCACCCAGCACTGAGCACCCAGCACGGCACCAGGCACCTCAGCACTTAGCACCCAGCACCCGCCGATGTCCCGGCCTCTTCGATACACCTTCATCCTGATTCTCGCGGCGCTGGGCACCAGCCTGGCGGCCGTCGGCGGATGGCGGTACGCCCGCGCGTCGGCGCCGGTCAGCGGCCCGATCGTCATCGTCTCCATCGATACGCTGCGCGCCGATCACCTGCCAGCGTACGGCTATAAGAACGTGAAGACGCCCGCCATCGACGCGCTCGCCGCAGACGGCGTCGTCTTCGAGCGCGCGTACTCGCACGCCCCGCAGACGCTGCCGGCGCACGCCGCGATCCTCTCGGGGCTGCTGCCGTTCGAGCACGGCGTCCGCGACAACGTCGGCTTCTCGGTGAAGGCGGGCGAGCGGCTCCTGCCGCAGATGCTTCGCGAGCGCGGCTTCACGACCGGCGGTGTCGTCTCGGCCTTCGTCCTGCGCAAGGACACCGGCATCAGCCAGGGGTTCGACTTCTTCGACGGCGAGATGCCGCCCGGCACGCCCGATCAGCCGATCGGTTCGATTCAGCGGGACGGCGCCGCATCGGAAGCGATCGCGGAACGGTGGCTCGCGTCGATCGGCACGGCCCGCGCGTTCCTGTTCCTGCATCTGTACGAGCCGCACAAACCGTACACGCCGCCGGAGCGCTACGCGGAATACACGCCGTACGACGGCGAGATCGCGTACAGCGACGAGATCGTCGGGCGGCTCGTGCGCTACCTGAAGTCGCATCAGCTGTACGATCGCTCGACCATCGTGCTCCTGTCCGATCACGGCGAAGGCCTCGGCGATCACGGCGAGCAGGAGCACGGCCTGTTCGTCTACGACGAGGCGATCCACGTGCCGCTGATCGTCAAGCAGGAAAGCAACGTCGGCGCAGGCCGGCGCGTCACGGGGCTCGTCCAGCACATCGATCTGGTGCCGACGATTCTCGACCTCGTCAAGGCGCCGATTCCCGGCGCCCTCCGCGGCCGATCGCTCAAGCCCGTCCTCGACGGCACGGGACCGCTCGCCGAGCCGTCCGTCTATTCGGAGGCGCTCTACGCGCGGTACCATTTCGGCTGGAGCGAGCTGACGGCGCTGACCGAGGACCGCTATCGTTTCATCAAGGCGCCGCACGAAGAGCTGTACGACCTCCAGCGCGATCCGCACGAGCGCGAGAACCTCGCGGGTGATCGCGTCCAGGCGCGACAGGCGCTGCGCGCTGCGCTCGATCGCCTCGCCGCCGGCACGGCGATTCATGCGCCGGCTGAAGTGTCGGCCGACGCCCGCGAGCGCCTGCAGGCGCTCGGCTACGTCGGCGCGCAGACCGAGGTGACGACGGCGCCTGGCGAGACGCTGCCCGACCCGAAAGACAAGCGTCAGATTCTCGAGACCTACCGCGCCGCGGTCGACCTCGCCGGCGAGCGCAAATGGCCGCAGGCGATCGCGCTGCTCCAGCAGATCCTGCGCGAGGATCCCGGGATGGCCGACGTCTGGAGCCAGCTCGCGGGTTTTGCGGGACGTCTCGATCGCATGGATCTCGTCGTCGAGGCCTACAAGCACTACATCGAGCTGAAGCCCTCGGAGCCCGGCGGTTATCTCGGCGCAGCCTCGGCCTTCTTCAAGCAGCGCAAGCTCGAAGACGCGCGGGCGCACGCCGCGCTCGCCGTCGACGTGGCCGCCGACAGCGACGTCAGGTCGCGCGCCACCGCTCACGAACTGCTCGCGCGCCTGGCGCTCGCGCGGCACGATGCGGACGCCGCGCAGGAAGAGGCGGAGCTCGCGCATCAAGCGAATCCAAAACTGCCGATTACCGCGTACATCGCGGCGCGCGTGCTCTACGATCAGGGGAAGTTCGCAGACGCCCTCCCCCTCTTCGAGCGCGCGCTCGCCGATCAGAAGGCCGGCGGCAGCCCGCTGGCCGAACTGCACTACTACGCGGGGGACACGTTCGGCCGCCTCGAGCGGTATCCCGAAGCCGAAGCCGAGTTCACAGCGGAGCTGCGCGACTATCCGCAGAACACGCGCGCGCGCGGCGGACTGGCGATGCTCTACCAGGCCAACGGCCAGACCGATGCCGCGACGCGCGCCATTGCCGACATGATTCGCGTGACGCCCACGCCCGAGTCCTACGCGCTCGCCGCGCGGCTCTGGACGATGTTCGGTGACCGACAACAAGCCGATGCCGTCCGTGCGGAAGCGCGGCGGGCGTTCGCCGACACCCCGCACGCCGGCGCCCGTGCCGCGCGAGACTGACAACGGAAGCAACCGCAGAGACCGCGGAGTTCGCGGAGCCATGCCTTCTCAGCGTGTTCTGCGCTCTCCGCGGTTGCTTCTTGTACTGGCCGTCGTGCTTGGCGGGGTCGTGATCGGTGCCTTGTTGTTTCGCGCGCGGCCCATCGTCGCCGACCTTCGGCCGATCGCTAATCAGAACGTTCTCCTCATCACCATCGACACGCTGCGCGCCGACGCGCTCGGCAGCTACGGCGGGCAGGCCTCGACGCCCGCGCTCGATCGGCTGGCGGCGAGCGGCGTGCGATTCGACTTTGCGCACGCGCACGCCGTCCTGACGCTGCCCTCGCACACCAGCATTCTCACGGGCCAGTTTCCGTTCCAGCACGGCGTGCGCGACAACAGCGGCTTCCGCCTCGCTCCGGACGCGCGCACCGCGGCACGCCTCCTGAAGCAGGCCGGGTACGCGACGGCAGCGTTCGTCGCGGCGTTTCCACTGCACTCGCGTTTCGGACTGAATCAGGGCTTCGACGTCTACGACGACCGCTTCGGCGAAACGCGCGCGCCGACCGAGTTCGTCATGCCCGAGCGTCCGGCGACGACGGTCGTCGCGCTCGCGCGCGAATGGCTCGCCGCGCGGCACGAGCGTTCGTTCACCTGGGTCCACGTCTTCGAGCCGCACGCGCCGTATCGCCCGCCGCCGCCCTACGACACGCAGTACGCGTCTCGTCCGTATTACGGTGAAGTCGCGGCGACCGACGCGGCACTGGCGCCGCTCCTCGACGATGTGCGCCGGTCGGCGCAGCCGACCGTGGTCATCGTCACGGGCGATCACGGCGAGGCGCTCGGCGATCACGGCGAGGACACCCACGGCATCTTCGCGTACGAGTCGACGCTCAGGATTCCGCTCATCATTGCCCAACTCGGTGCGGAGGTCGGCGGGCAGGGTCCGGCTGAAGCCGGACGCCACGACACCGGCGAAGTCTCGAGCGTCGCCGCGCGTCACGTCGACATTCTGCCGACGCTGCTCGACGCGGTTGGCCAGGCGATCCCGGCCGATCTGCCAGGCCGCTCGCTGCTGTCCGCCGCCGAGCGCCGCGCGGCCGCGGCGCCCCGAGCGTCGTACTTCGAAGCGATGGCTGGCATGCTGAACCGGGGGTGGGCGCCGCTCACGGGCGTGCTCGCCGACCGGGACAAGTACATCGATCTCCCCATCGTCGAGCGGTACGATCTGGCCGCGGATCCCGCGGAAGCCTCGAATCTCGCGGGGCGCGCGCCCGAACGCGATCGCACGCTGGCCGCGAGCCTTCGGACATTTCAGTCGGCGTTGCCGGGCCAGCGGCGTCCTGAAGATCCCGAAGCCGCGGCGCGGTTGCGCGCGCTCGGGTACGTCAGCGGCGACGCGCCGATCAAGGCGCGCTACACCGACGCCGACGACCCGAAGACGCTCGTCGGCGTCGATCAGGAGTTCCGACGCGGCGTCGACCTGTTCGTCGCGAAGCGCTTCGCGGACGCCGTCCAGGTGTACGAGGGCGTCATCAGCCGCCGGCCGGACATGGCCATCGCGTACCGCCACCTCGCATTCGTGCAGTGGGAGTCCGGCAACATCGCCGCGGCGATCGCCGTGCTCGAAAAGGCGCGCGCCGCGGGCGTCGCGCACAGCGGCATCACCTCGCAGCTTGGGGCGTATCTGGCGGAGGCCGGACGCCCCGCGGACGCCGTGCGCCTGCTGCAACCCATGCTCGGCGCGCCTGCAGGGAGCGTCCCGGACGCCGACGCGCTCAACGCGCTCGGCATCGCGTACGCGCGGAGCGGGCATTCCGCCGAGGCGCGCGCGGTGTTCGAGCGGTTGCTCGCGTTGAATCCGGAAAGCGCCATGGCGCTCGAGAATCTCGGCGCGCTGGACCTGGAGCGCAACGATCTGCAGAGCGCCGCGAAACACTTCGCCGACGCCGTCCGCGTCGATCCGTTTTCCTCGCAGGCCCAGGCCGGCGTGGGCGTCGTCTCGCTCAGGACCGGCGACCGCCGCGCGGCGATCGCCGCGTGGACGAAGGCCGTCGAGCTCGACGCTACCAACTACGACGCGATGTACAACCTGGCGATGGCGCTCCTGCGCGACAACCAGCCGGCGGCCGCGCGTCCGTATCTCGAGCGATTCCTCCGCTCGGCGCCCCCCGCGTTCTACGAAAAAGACCTGCGGGAAATCGCGGCGCTCCTCCAGCGCCTGCCTCAGAACCCCCGCTGAGCACGCTAAAAACGTTAAGATCCGATCTTCCATGACAGCAGGGCTCGCCCTCGCGCTGGCGGCAGCCGTGGCCGTGCAGGATCAGGCGCCGCCGCCAGTGTTCAAGGCCGGTGTCGAACTGGTCCGGCTGGACGTGCGCGTGACGGACGCGCTCGGCCGGCCCGTGCGCGATCTGCGGCCCGATGAGCTCGAGGTGATCGAGGACGGCGAGCGCCGGCCCGTCGTGTTCTTCCAGCACATCGAAGAGCCGGCCGAGTCGTACGCCGACGTGGCGCGTCACACGGTCGCGGGCGAAGTCTCGACCAATCAAGGCGCGGCGCGCGGTCATCTCTACGTGCTCGTGTTCGACCAGGAGCACATCGCGCCGGGCCGCGAACAGCGCGTGCGCCAGGCGGCGCGACGTTTCGTCCAGACGCGACTGCGCCCCGGCGATCGCGTCGCGCTCTACGCGCTGCCGGGGCCGGGGCCGCAGATCCCGTTCACCGCGGACGCGCGGCGGATCGCGGCCGAGCTGTCGAGCGCGCGCGGGATGGCGGAACCGCAGGCGTTCGGGGCGCTCGGCAGCATGACGCTGCAGGAGGCGTTTCAGATTGCGCGCGGCAACGACCAGGTCTTCGAGCGCGTGGCCGAGCGGATCCAGGCGCAGTCGGGCGCGAGCGACGCCGGACGCCGGCTGGACACCTCGCTCGTCGGCGCGAGCGACACGCCGCTCACCAATCCGATCAAAGAGGACGCCGAACGGATCGTGAACATCGCCGACGGCGAGACGCGACGCATCCTCGCCGCCCTCACCGACGTCCTGCGCGCCATGCGCGGCATCGAAGGACGCAAGACGGTGCTGTTCATCTCCGAGGGGTTCTACGCCGATCACCTGTCGCGGGAAATCGAGCAGGTCGCGGCGGCCGCCGCCGAGTCGTACAGCGTCTTCCAGACGTTCGACCTGAGTCGCCGGGAGCTCGACATCACGCTCGACGCGCCGGCAGGCGCCGATCAGGCCAACGCGATCCACGACACGCTGAGCCCGCTCGGCACGCTGGCCGCCGAAACCGGAGGCAGGCTCATCATCGACGCCGGTGTTCGCGCAGACGAGGCATTCGATACGATCGCCGATCAATCGCAGGACTACTACCTCGTGGGGTTCACGCCGCGCAGCGAAGCGCTCAAGGATCGCGGCGCGTACCGCCGCGTGGCCGTCCGTGTCCGCCGCGGCGGCGCGCAGGTCAGCGCGCGCACCGGGTTCGCGCTGAACGACGGCGCGGCCCGCCTCGACCGGCGGCGGGCCATCGATCGGGCCCTGACGTCGCCCTTCCCGCTCCAGGGCCTTCCGGTGCAGTACACGACGTACGTTCTGCGCGGCGGCTCGACCGGACTGCAGCGTGTGATTCTCAGCCTAGCCGCGGAGCTGCCGCTCGCGTCGCGCGACCGGGTGGCGAGCGCCAGCAGCGCCGCTGACACCGCGGACATTGCCTTTGTCGTGCGCGCGGTGGCTGACGGCCGTCTGGCCGCCAGCGGTCACGACTCCATGGCCCTGCCGGAGCAACGGGCGGCGGCCAGCACGACGGGGACGGGTACGTTTCGCGCGCAGTTCGAGCTGCCGCCCGGCGACTATCTGATGCGCGCCATCGTGCGCGAGCCGGGCGGGCTCGTCGGCAGCGCCGACCGCCGCTTCACCGTGCGCGCGCTGAACGGGCCGACGCTCGAGAGCGGCGACCTCGTCCTGAGCTCGACGCGCGGCGAACTGCCCGTGCGGCCGACCGCGTACATCGGCGACGGCCTGAGCGGCGTGCTCGATCTCTACGCGCGGACCGCCGATCAGTTGCGCGACGCGCGCGTCACCATCGATCTCATTCCCGTCGGCGAAGACGCGGCGATCATCTCCGGCTCGGCCGATCTGCAGCCGGTCCGCGCGATCGCGGGCGGCGCCGCGCGCGAAGCCCGCGTAGCGCTGCCGCTCGCGTCCGTCGCCCCGGGCACGTACGTCGCCCGCGCACGCGTCCTGTCGGGACCGGACACCGTGTCGCAGGTCGTTCGCGACGTCGAGATTCGGCAGGGCCCGCGTCCGGCTTCCGTCGCCGGAGACGACGTCGCGCCGCCCGCGGCCTTCGATCCCCGGGCAGTCGTCACTGGCGCAGTGGCTCGCGACTATGCGGCCGCCGCCACGACGAGCGACGAGGGCCGTCACGGGCTCGAACGCCTCGGTGCCGGCGACTACCCGGCGGCGATTGCGGCGTTTCAGGCGGCGCTCGCGGCCAACGTGAACGGCGCCGGGCACGACGGAGCGACGGCGTTCCTGCTCGGCTGGGCGTTCCACGGCGCCGGCGACGATCGGCAGGCCATCAGCGCGTGGCGTCGCGCGGCGTTCGTCGATCCCGCGCTGGTCTCCGCGCACCTGGCGCTGGCCGACACGTACGTGCGCCTCGCGCAACCGGCGCTCGCCGTGCAGGCCCTGCGCGCGGGACTCGTGGCGCTCCCACAGTCGGTGGAGCTGTTAGATCGGCTGTCCAGGATCGAGCCGCGATGATCTCGAAGCGTCTCGCCATTGTGATCACGGAGGGTCTCGCCTTCGCGTCCTTCGTGTCCCTGGTGTCGATCGCGTTTCTCCACGCCCAGGCGCCCCCGCCGCCCAACGTCCTGCTCATTACGATCGACACGGTCCGAGCGGATCGCCTCGGTGCCTACGGCTACACGAAAGGCGCGACGCCGGCGATCGATCGCCTCGCGCGCGAGGGCGTCCGCTTCGCCGACGCCACGTCGCAGGCGCCATTGACCGGGCCGGCGCACGCCGCGATTCTCACCGGCCAGTATCCCGCGCGCCTCGGCGTCCGTGACAACGCCAGCACGCCGATTCCGGCGGGCACCGCGACCCTCGCCACGATGTTCAAAGCGCGCGGGTTCCGGACGGGCGGCTTCGTCGGCGCGTTCATCCTCGGCCCCGAGTACGGCTTCGCCCAGGGCTTCGACGTGTTCGACGCGACGTTCGCACGATTCAACGCGGGCATGAAGCTGCAGGCGCAGCGCCGCGGCGGCGAAGTCACGGACGCCGCGATCAAGTGGCTCCATCAGCCATCAGCCATCAGCCATCAGCCATTTTTCGCCTGGGTGCATCTCTACGACGCACACGCGCCCTACGAACCACCCGCGCCGTTCCGCGCGCGATTCGCCGCGGCGCCGTACGACGGCGAAGTCGCCTACGTCGACAGCTGCATCGCGAAACTGGTCGCCGCGCTCGAGCTCTCCGGCCAGCTCGACCGCACGCTCATCGCCGTCGTCGCGGATCACGGCGAGGGGCTCGGCGATCACGGCGAAGCCGAGCACGGTCTGTTCCTCTACGAGTCGGTGCTCCACGTGCCGTGGATCATGCGTCTGCCAGGCCACGACGCCGCGGGAACGGTCGTCAAGACGCAGGTGCGGGCGATCGACGTGCTGCCCACGCTGGCCGCGATTGCGGGCGCGACGCCGCCGAAGACGGACGGCGCGAGCGTCGTGCCGTTCATCAAGGGTGCGGCTACTCGCGATCCGGCGCCGTCCTACGCCGAGACCTACTATCCGAAATGGCACTTCGGCTGGAGCGAACTGAAGTCGGTCCGGGTGGGTGACTGGAAGTATATCGACGCGCCGAAGCCGGAGCTGTACGACATGCGCGCGGATGCGGGCGAGGCCCGCAACGCGATCGACGCGCGCGGCCCGCTGGCCGGCGGCTTGTCCGCCGAGCTTGGAAAGATCCAGACCGGATTCGGCGCGGCCGCCGCCGTCACGGATGCGCCGCAGCCCGATCCCGAGACGCTGGCGCGGCTCCGCAGCCTCGGCTACGTCGGCATCGCGTCGCCATCGCCGGGTGTGCGTGGGCCCGATCCGAAGGACATGATCCCGAAGCTCGAAACCTTCAAGACCGGGATCAGCCGCGCGATGGAGGCGCTCGGGCGCGGCAACGCGGACGCCGCCATCACGCAGTTGAAGGCGCTCGCCGCCATCAACGACCGATCGTACGAGCTGCACCTGTTTCTCGGCGACGCGTACGCCGCCAAGCGGCAGTACGACACGGCGCTCGGCGAGTACGCCGCCGCGCGGATGCTGAACGCGCACAGCAGCGCGCCGGCCATTTCTGAGGCGCGCGTGTATCTGGGCCAGGGTGATGCCGCGCGCGCGCTGCAGCAGATCGACGCGGCGTCGCGCCTGGATCCGACGAGCAGCGAGGTGCCGCTGGTCCGCGGCGAGATTCTGGAGAAGCTGGGCCGCGGTCCGGACGCGCTCGCGCAGTACGAGATGGCCGTGCGCGCGAACGGCTCCGACGCGCAGGCCCGCGTCAGTCTCGCCAGCCTGGCGCTGCAGTTGCGGCAGTACGATCTCGCCCGGCCGCAGTTCGAAGCGCTCGTAGGGATGGGCTATCGTCCGTCGCGGATGCACTTCGGCCTGGCGCAGATCGCGGAAGCGCAGGGCGACGTGAAGAAGGCGATCGCCGAATATCGTCTGGCGCTGAAGCTCGAGCCGTCGCTCAAGGAAGCCACCGCGGCGTTGACACGGCTCGGTGGTTTGTAGCGCGAGCCTTTCAGGCGAGCGTAGTTCGGAGGCACGTATGATGACACTCGCAATCGTCGCGCTCCTGCTCCAGTCACCGGCGTCCGATGCGCGGCAGGTCGCGCTCTCGGCGATACAGATCGTCACCGAGGTCGACGCCGGCAAGCTCAAAGGCGACCTCGTGCGCCTCGCCTGGCCGCCAGACGGAAAACAGTTCTACCTGCAGACGATCGAGCGGGACGGCCGCGGGAACGTGAAGCAGACGCGACATTACGTCGTCTCCGTCGCGTCTAGGGACGTGAAGAGCGTCGAAGCCGAGCCTGAATGGGCGGCGAGGTATTGGACGTGGAAGTCAGGGCAGGCCTCGCCCGCCGCGGCTGCGTTCAAGATTGACGTCAGCTCACGCCAGGAGACGAAGCGCGCGACGGCGGCGCCGACTGGTGGAGCGCTGGCGAAGGGCGGCGCGGTCGATCCCGCGGCCGGCACGACGCTCCAGGACGTCGCGTCCGCCGCCGACGCGACGCAGGTGCAGAACATCTATTCCCTCAAGATCAAAGGCGAAACGATCGGCGAGTGGATCAACGAGCCCGTCCTGCCGGGCGTGAATTTCGCGTGGGCGCCTGCGCCGAGCGCTTTGCTAATCTTCGCGAAACGGGAAGGCGGTCCGCTCACCGTGCTGGATCAAGCCGGCCGCAAGCAGGAGCTGGCAGGTGCGAAGGTGGCACTGCTCCCGGCTTGGTCGAATGACGGGACGAAGCTGGCGTGGCTCGAGCGGAAGGACAAGAAGAAGTACGACCTGAAGATCGCAGAGATCACCGCACGCTGACCCGATGAGAATCACGAGCGCTGCGCTCCTCGCCGTCCTGCTGAGTGGAGCAAGCTCCGCCCCCAGCGCCCAAGTTCCGCAGGCTCCGACCTTCCGCGCGGCGACGGACGTCGTCGAAGTCGACGTCGTCGTGCAGGACAAGCAGCGTCACGTCATCACCGACTTGTCGCCTGCCGATTTCGTCGTCACCGAGGAAGGCGCTCCGCAGCGCGTCAGCCTGTTCTATCTCGTGGAGTCCGGCATCGCACGCGCCCCGGCACCTGCGGCGTCGAGCGAATCCGTCGCTGCGGCGGCCACGGCTCCGCGAACGCCGCGATTCTTCGTCGTGTACTTCGACGATGCACATCTCACGTCTGGGGGATTCAAACGGGTGCAGGCCGCGGCGCTGACGCTCTTCTCCAAGGAGTTCAAGCCCGGCGATGTCGGTGGCGTCATTTACAACGGCGCGATGGCCAACGGACGCCTGACGTCGGATCGGGAAGAGCTCGTCAACGCGATCAAGAACGCAAGGCCCAATTCTGCAAAGAACTCGCGACTCATGGACGAACGCTCGTTCCCGCGCATGAGCGAGATCGAAGCGGTGCGAATTCGTGTCAACAACGACACGGAGGTCAGGGCCGAGGTCCTTCGCCGGGCAATGGCGGAAGAGCCAAACACCAAGCCGGCGATCATCGAGACGCTCGTCGACGTCAAGACGCAGGACCTCAGCTCGACGGCGCAGGCCACGAGCAATCAGACGCTTCAGGGACTGCTCGCGGTCATGAACGGGCTCGCCAAGATCGAGGGACGAAAGACGATCCTTCTACTGTCCGAGGGTTTCATTGCGGAAGAATCGTGGCCGCTCGTCAGAACGGCGGTCGACGCCGCGGCGCGCGCGAACGCCAGGCTCTACACGTTGGACGCGCGCGGTCTGGAGCGCGGGCTGCGCTCCATTTACGATGTCGCGCCCGGAGGCTCGGACTCGGGCCAGCGGATGCTCGAGCAGCAGGACCTTGGCGCCGACGCGATCAACAGCCTTGCCGTCGACACGGGCGGATTCGTCGTCCGCAACACGAACATCTTCGACGCCGCCGTAAAACAGATCGCCGATGACGCGGGGACGTACTACGTTCTGGGCTATCGCCCGGAGAAGGCGCCGGACGGCAAGTTTCGCCGCCTCTCCGTGAAAGTCGCGCGGCCGGGACTCGTGGTCCGCGCACGCAAAGGGTACGTGGCGACGCCGCGGGCGACGCCGGCGCCCGCTGTCACTGCCGCGAGCGCTGCTCCTGCACCGGCGATCGAGGGCCGTGCGGACGAGCGCGCGGTCGATGAGAAACCCGAATCGGCGCCGCCCGAGCCGACTGCGGTAACCACAGCTGGCTCCACTGCAGTCGTCGTTGCTGCTGCGCCTGCCAGCAACGGCGTGCGTCTGCGACCGAATGTGACGGTGCATCTGAACGATCTCGCCGCGAACGAAGGACCCGACAAGGACGCGACCACGGGCTGGGAGGCGTATCAGCGCGGCGACGTGGCGACGGCGCGCACGTTTCTCGCGACGGCCGCCTCACGCCGAGGCGCGCAGCCGTGGGTGCACTACGCGCTCGGTCAATCCGAGTACGCGCTTCGCGAGTACCCGGGCGCGGTGGCGGCCTGGGAAAAGGTCCACAGCGGAGCGCCTGAATTCGAGCCGGTGTACTTCGATCTCGTCGACGGCTACCTTCAGATGAAGGAGTACGACAAAGCCATTCGCCTGCTGCGAACCGCGGCCGAGCGATGGCCGCGCGACCCTGAGGTCTTCAACGCGCTCGGCGTCGTCCAGACCGCGCGCGGATCGCTCGACGATGCGGTCAAGTCGTTTGGACAGGCGGTCGCGGTCGCGCCCGACGAGGCGGTCGGGTATTTCAATCTCGGCAAGGCCATGGAATTGCGGTACTACCGCTCGCGGCACTACGTGCAGCAGCTGCGATCGTGGGTCGCCAACGAGAACGACCGCACCGCCGCGATCGAACACTACGAGCACTACCTCACACTCGGCGGTCCGTACGAGGATGCTGCGCGCGCGGGCCTGACGCGGCTGAACTGGACGCCAAAATAGTCGGGAGTCGGCAGTTGTAGGGCGCGTCCTTTCGGACCCGCCTGACCTGTGCCGGGTCCAAAAGGACCCGGCCTACTCGTCAGCAGCAACCCCGGCGCCTACTTGCGCGCGCGGTCGAGCGCGTCAGCCGCGAAGGCCAGGCGCTCCGGCTGCGCGCCGAACTCGCGCGCCCGCTCCAGCGCCGCGGCGGCTGCCGGCACATCGCGCACATCCAGCGACAGCAGACAGACGTCGAGCCAGGCTTCGCCGTTCGTCTGGTCGAGCTCGACGACACGACGCATCTGCTCCAGCGCGTCGGCCGATCGGCCCAGCATCCCGAGCGCCGTCGCCAGATGGCGTGTCATGTCGGCGTCGTCCGGACTGAGGTCGACGGCCCGCCGGTAACCGGCGGCCGCGTCGGCCAACTTCCCTTCCCGTTCGTCGACCAGCGCGAGATGAAACAGCGCGTGCGAATTCTCCGCGCCGAGCGCGACGGCGCGCGACAGCGCCTGGCGCGCATCCGTCAGGCGGCCCGCGTCGTAGTGGACCAGACCGAGACCATCCCACGCCAGGCTGGACTGGGGATCGAGCGATAGCGCGCGACGGTACGCCGCCTCGGCCTCTGGCAGATTGTGCTCGGTGATCAGCGAGCTGCCCGTCAGCGCCCACTCCTCCGCGAGGTTGGTGTCGTGCGGATCCGTGACGAGATGGCTGATCACGACGGCGGCGACGATTGCGCCGGCGTACTGAACGACCTCACGCGCGCGGCGAGCCATGACACCGTCGAAGAGCGCGACGCTTCCGGCGCCGGCCGCAATGGCGAGCGCGGGCACGAGCGGCAGTCGGTACCGCGTCGCGACGACGAGGAAGACGGTCGTCGCCGAGGCCGCGGCCGCGTACGCCAGCAAGAGAGCGGCGCTCGGCTGAAGCCGTCGCGCTACGAGAAGAATCCCTCCGACGCACGCGAGCGGAAACAGCAGCGCCCAGCGAGGGAGCACTCGAAGCAGCGGCGCGCGATCCGTGAAGAAATAGAAGCTGTGGCTGTCGCGCACCTCCTCGCTCTGCACGAGCCACAGCATCTTCATGCCGATCAGCTTCACGAACGCGACAGGATGTCGACGCACTTCGCCGATCGTTTTCTGAATGTAGTAGCGATCCTGCGCGGCTGGATCGGCGACGCCCGCGCGCAGCGCGTCGGCGTTGAGCCCATCCCATCCGGCGCCGAGACGGAATGTCGGCCGGCCATCATGTAGCGGTGAATTGCCGATGTAGAGGTTCAGCCCGCCGTAGCCCTGCACGCTGAGGCTTCTCGAGACCGACCACGTCTTCGCGATCGCCGGCGCCATGACGAGAACACAGACCGCGGCCAGCGCAACGGCCGCCGTTCGTGCGCGGCGCCACAGGAGCCACGTCCCGAATGCGATCGCGAAGACGATCGCCGTCGGGCGCACGAGCGTCGCCAGGCCGAGCGCGGCTCCGGCCAATACGGCGCGCGGGCGCGCGACAGGCTCGCGGCACAACATGAGCGCCGAGAACACCAGCAGGAACAGAAGCAGCCCTTCAGAGAGGAACGCGGTTTCGACGTACACGACCGGTCCATAGAGCGCGTAGAGAACGCCGGCGACGACGGCGGCGCGCACGCCGAGCCATTCGCGCGCGATGGCGGCGATCATCACTGATGTGAGCGCGCCGACCAGCGACTGAACCACGAGGACCGCTTTGACCGACCCGGAACCGAGCGACAAAATGGCGGCGAGAAAAAACGGATAGCCGGGGCCGTGCGGCGAGACGATCGGGAACGCGAAGTCGCCGGCAGCGAGGCGTCGAGCCCAGGCCAGGTACTCGGCCGAGTCGAGCTTCGGCGTGCGGACGAGCGGCAGGTCCCACACCTCGACGGCCACGAGCAGGCGGGCGGCGAGCGCCACCAGGAAGACCGCGGCAAGCGGCCACCAGGGCGAAGGCGAATTCCCGGCGGGGGCTGCCGTCGCGGCCTGACGATCGGCGCGCCGCGATCGTTTCGACACGGGCCGTATCTTATCGCGTCACAAAAAAAGACCCCGGAGGTTGCCCTCCGGGGTCGGTTGAATCCCACTGTAGGGCGGGTCCTTTCGGACCCGCCATGAGCCGGGTCCCAAAGGACCCGGCCTACATATCAGAAGAAGAAGCGCACGCCGAGCCGCGCGATGCGCGGCTGCATGATCTCCTGCACGGTGTTGTACGTCGTCGCGCTCCGCGCGTCGTACTGCAGGCCGAGCGTGGTGGCGTTGTTGAACAGGTTGAAGACGTCGAGGTCCAGCGCGAGACTCGTCTTCTGGAACTTGAACATCTTCTCCACGCGCGCGTCGAGCGACGTCACCGGATCGAGCCGGAACGCGTCGATGGTACTGGTCAACAGGACGTTCTTGTTCGCGAACACCGGGTCGCCCGGATTCACACGGCTCCGGAAGAACGGCTCGCCGTACCCCTGCCGGAAGAGGAGGCTGCCGCCGATGTTGATCCCCCACGGTCCCTCGTAGAGGCCGTTCGCCGAGAACTGGTACTTTGGCGGCAGCAGGTAGATGCTGCTCTTGCCGCTGCCACTCGATCGCACCACGACAGGTCCCCCGTCTATGTTCGGACCTGGATTCTGGAAGGGCTGGAATTCCGTCGACGCGTACGGCGTCGGCGTCAAGTCGAGCTTCGCGGCGGCCGAACTGAAGTACTCATTCCAGCTCGTCGTCGCAAACCCGGCGCGCGCCATCCAGTGATTCGACATGCGCTTGGTCGCGGTCAATTCAAGGCCGAGATAACGCTCGTGGTAGTCGGGCCGATTCGCGGCCGTGTAGCCCGGCAACGCCGACGTTGCCCGGTAGAGCGGGACGCTGACGGTCCCGACCGGTGGAAAGGTTCCCGAGAACGTTCCGTTCTGGACGTAGTTGGCCTGCGTGACGCCGTTGCGCGGGTTCCACAGGAAGTTGTTCATATAGCGATACGTGACCGTCGCGCTGACGCCGAAATTCGCCATCAGTTCGTGGTCGACACCGAACATCAGTTCCTGCGTGCGCGGCGCCGAGACGTCGCCGACCTTGTTATCGCTCTTGAACACGCCAGGATGGGCCAGGTCGACGTTGTTCGAGCCCTGCACGCCCTGGCTGAACTGGATTTCGTTCAGGTCGGCGAGGCCGTTACAGCCGTTGGACTTCGCCGCTCCTTGTGCCGCCGTACAGGGCGCGCCGGTCGACGTCCGGTCGACGGCATTGTAGTAGACGTACGTATACGGCTGGATTGCCGAGACGAACCCCGCAGCATTGCCGGGCATTTGCGACGCGAACATCGCGTAGCTCACCCGGGCGATGGTCTTTCTGTTATCGTCGAGCGCGTAGGTTATCCCGACGCGCGGCGTGATGGTGTTGAACACGTAGGCGTTGTCAATCGCCGCGGCATTGACGGCGGGGAGCAGCGCGAAATTCGGGACGGCCGGTGTGCTCGACGCCGCGACAGACGACGTCGCATGATCCACGCGGAGGCCGGCGATCAAGGTCAGCCGGTTCATCGAGATCGTGTCGGTCACGAACCCCGACGCGTACTTGCCCACCGTGCCGGCCACGTAATCGTACTGCCCCTGG
>Ga0326726_10001599_pt1 | contig 21064 bp, 22 predicted proteins | sample MHFenrmetagenome_2_FD_207603 | JGI IMG/M metagenome (GOLD analysis project Ga0326726, IMG submission 207603) | Lab enriched peat soil microbial communities from Michigan Hollow, Ithaca, NY, United States - MHF15MN | ecosystem: Environmental > Terrestrial > Soil > Wetlands > Peat | place: USA... | reverse complement strand
AGGAGCACAGAAAGGAAGCGAAAGTTCCCGGATTGATATCCGGCACTTCAAGCATATCACGCCCGATGAACTCCGTAAAATTGAGACTGAGGCAAACCGGATGATTATGGCAAGCCAGCCGGTTGAGATCTCCGTTGAAGACCGTACAAAAGCCGAGCAGAAGTATGGTTTTTCCCTCTACCAGGGTGGTGTTCCCCCGGGCAGGGATATCCGTGTGGTGAAAGTTGCTGGTGATATCGAAGCCTGTGCCGGTACCCACTGCCGGAATACCGGTGAAGTCGGTGTAATCAAGATCATACGGGTTGAGCATATCCAGGATGGTATTGAACGGATCGAATTTACTGCTGGTCTGGCCGCGATCTTCTATATGCAGCACCTTGAAAACATTGTTGCATCCTCCTCCGAAATCCTTTCGGTGCAGCCGGATAACCTCCCGTCAAGCGTGTCCCGATTCTTCAATGAATGGAAAGATCAAAAGAAAGATATCGATCGGATGAGCGCCCGGCTGGTAGATCTGGAGATGCAGACACTCGTTGCTGAATCGATAAGCGGTGTTTCTGTGGTCATCAGGCGCATCGATCTCCCCGCACGAGAACTCGTAGCACTCGCGGCATCCATCTCAGACAAAGGAGGTGTCGCTCTTATTGCCGGGGCCGGTGATACTGTGCGGGTAGTGCTCACATCCGGTGACTCGCGGGTGAACGCCGGCGAGATTATCAGCCAGGTCTGCAGTCTTCTCGGGGGAAAGGGTGGCGGTAAACCTACGATGGCCCAGGGTGGCGGACCGGATACAAACCAGCTTGACCTTGCTTTAAAAGTAGGAAGAGAACGGATAATCGCTGCACTGTATGGCTGACAATGTTGTAATCCTGGAACCTGGCGACGAGCGGGCTCAGAAGATTTCAAAAGCGATGGCAAGCCAGACTGCCAGTGACATCCTCCAGCTTCTCGCAGAGGACAAACAAAGCCTGACTGAGATTACCGACAGGCTTGATATCCCCCTGACCACGGCAAAATATCATATTGAAAACCTGCTTGAAGCAGGGCTGATTACGGTTGCAGAGATAAAATACAGTGTCAAAGGACGGGAGATAAAAATCTATGCTGTCACAAACCAGCTCCTGATAGTTGCTCCCCGCCAATCCAATGTACGTTCACTGCTGCTGAAGTATGCGTCACTGTTCTGTATCGTTGTCCTCGGGACGCTTGCCCTGTCCCTTTCCTCTCCCCTGCTTGCAAATTCTGGATCCGGTATAAATGCCCCCTCCGCCATGCAGGCTGATCGGGAATCAGGAGTCATCGCTACAAAAGCGGTAGCTGAGAATTACTGGTCGAATGCCACCATGACTCCTGAGGTCACCACCGCCGCATCAAAAGGGATTTCCGAGGGGACTGCCGCAAATCTCACCACCCCACTTTCTTCTCTGGTCACCCCCGTGCCAACTTCACCAGGAATAGGTGTATCCATCCCGCAGGCTGGCGGTGCGCACGCAGCAGCAGCACTACCGGATCCCGCTCTGGCATTTTTCTTTGGCGGGTTACTGGTGATCCTCGTGTTGCTTGTCTATGAAGTGTATCTCTGGAAAAAGATGAAATCATAATGGGAAATGGAAATCCCTGCCTCTTTTTTGCAAGCTCAAATCAAGAACGTATTTTTATAGCAGGAATTGGGGGACGGGGAATCTTCCAACACTTCTCAAAAGGCCATTTTTGATCTTTCTCTGGCATAAGTCATGCTAAAATACCCAAAAATAACGGCTTTTTAGCGAAAATATCCTGAAATATTCGTCCATTTTTGATCCCCATTTAACGGGTCGCCAATGCCCTTTGCGTGGCCAATCGCGACCATGAAAGGCTAAAGCAGGGTCATGATCGAAACCCACGCAGCTTTTGGGGCCGGAATTGGGGTGCGATATGAAGTTATTTTGTCAAATAACCCTCAAATATTCTATTTCCGGAAGAAGTCAAAATCGGAGCGTTTTGCGGGGCTTTCCGGAGGGGGTAACAGGTAATCGGAGCCCGATACGGGGTTTTTATTATGGTATGGGAGTATCGAGATCATCAGGAGGGGTAATCCCAAAATACCCCTGGATAAAAACCGTTTATGCATTCCCTACTACACTGCAATCAGCCTGTAAAAAATTATTGACTTTCTCAGCGCTTTTTCATCAGAACTACGGATAGTATACCGACCAAAGAGAGAGCTGCCACAATTGGCATGAGGGAAAGTGGGGACTTCGTGGTTGTAGGCAGGGGTGTGGGTGCAGTCGTCGGGGGGCGCGTGGTAACTGCCGTGGTTGTGCGGACTGCTGTCGGTGCCGTTGTTGCAGGGGCAATAACAGTGAATGTTTTCACCCCTATATATCCATCCACATCCTTGAAATATACATCATACTGACCAGGCTTAATTACCGGAACTTTTTGCGTGAATTCTTCAGCCCCGGATTGTATTTGTTCTGTAGTGCCAATCCACTTAGGCCCAAAGATGCTATCGCCGTCAGGTCCCCGGACTTCAATTTGAACACCCACATTTCCATCATTTTGGTTACCGTAATTTCCTGCTTTCAAAATATACCCCTCGATTCGGAGCGCATCAACGAGGGCCTGTGTCATAGGGGAGGTAATCGTTATCTCGCTTGAACGGTCGATAAGTATCGGTAGTTGTAGGGTCACCGAATCGGAGGACAGTCGACTCTCATCGTCTCCCATGAATTGTATCTCCACCTTGTATTGCCCACCAGGTAATCCCTTGGTGTCCAATATCGAGTACTGGGTGGGATGATTCTCCTGGATGGTAACAGACTGGCTTTTGACTGGAGTAGCCGTGTATCCGGTCTGATACATATCCACATCAAATGTTGTCCCGGCAGGGAAGTTACTGTCAATTGAACATTTTAACGGGATGCCGACCTGCACCGTTTCCGGACAGCTGAGATAGAGCTGGTATGCTGATGCAGTCCCGACAATACACATCATGCAGAGAGCGATGAGTATGATCTTATTCATATCTACAGCATCGAATGGCCGTCATTAAAAGGTTTCCCGTTATTACCGGGGAATATGACAGCGAAACAATCTGGTATTTATCATGCGGTTATACCATGCCGATGAAATTGTTCAGCAGACAAAGACCGATCGCGCCGCTCTTCTCAGGATGAAACTGGACACCATAGGTATTATTTTTCACAACAGATGATGCGAAAGGACAGATATACCGGGTGGTCGTAAGCGAATATGCAGGAGTGGTATCGACATAAAAGGAATGGACAAAATAGACATATTCATCCGGGCCAAAGCCGGCAAAAAGCGGGTTATCAGCATGTGATATCTCCAGGGAATTCCAGCCCATGTGAGGAACTTTATACCCTGAGCCCCGGGGAAATCGTTTCACGCTTCCCGGGATAAGCCCGAGTCCCTGGTGAATACCATGCTCCTCGCTTGTATCCATCAGCATCTGCATGCCAAGACAGATCCCCAGCAGAGGGACATCACGGGTTGCCTCGATAACGGTTTCCTTTAACGAGCCCAGCTGGTCCATTCCCTCGCGGAACGCTCCCACACCCGGGAGCACAAGACCGTCTGCGGCTGCGATCTCTTCCGTCTTTGATGTAATGACTGCATTCGCTCCGGCTTTTTCGAGTCCCCGTATAACACTCCGCAGGTTCCCGAGCCCGTAATCAATAATGGCTATCTTCGTCATCCTTGCACCCTTCCTTAAGCCGCCATTTCCCATCAGCGATCCATTCAGCCGAAAGCCCCTGCACCTGCTTCCATTGCTCAAGCCGGGTACGCCAGCTCTCCCAAAGAGCAGGATACTCTGCTTCAATTCTATGGATCAATGCCATATCGCTTGACGGGCACATGAAACATCCGATCCGGTCCAGGTGACGTTCATACAGGATGTTATACGGTGCCTGCTCGCGCATAAGGTAAAGCCAGACATGCAGCGCTGTCCAATCGTGGATCGGAGCGGCCGAGAGCTGGGAGCGGACGTTTGAGTTTCGCCAGACACGATTGCTCTGTGCCCGTGTAGCTGACTCATATCTTCTCTGACCGATAAAAGAAAGACATTCACCCCACTGTTCGCGTATCAGGTTCGCCACCGGGGTCAGCTTGCAGACCTTGCAGCACCAGCGGGCGTTCACTGCTGGAGGTCCCTGTCGCTCAAAATTTTCCCAGAATTGTGTTTTTCCGTCAGTACGGATCAGGTCAAGCCCGTAATGCCGCGATGTTTCTTCCACATTGGCATAGGTTTCGGGAAACTCCATACCGGTATCGGCAAAGAGCATCGGCACTTTGCCAATGGCTTTTGTCACCACAAGCAGCGTGGCGAGGCTGTCCTTTCCCCCGGAATACGAGACGTTTGCCACAAGATGCGGGTATTTTTGAGATACCTCCCGTACAAACCGGAAGGCGGATGATTCCGCGTATTCAAGCACCCCAGCATTTGCAGTTACTGCTGCTTCCCAGCTCGCCGTACCAGGCACAACTATTGACGATACATTCCTGCGGGTCCTGACTATTGAGCCGTTCTTCATACTCCGTGCTGTTGCTGCGTCCACTTTTGCCCGCCCGACACCTACCGATGAGCCATCTTTCGCAAGTATGAAAACTTCATCTCCTGTACATACTGCATCATCAATAAAAACCAGCCCGGGCGCAAGAACACTCATTCCCTGATCCCTGATGAAGGGGATTGCGCCATCATCAACTATGACGAACCGTTTCTTAGGAGTGAACAGCAAGCAGGCCTCAGGGCGGGGGATGGGTTCCCACCGCCGTTGTTTGGGGATATACCGGATAATGCCGGCAATTCCTCCCCCGACAACAATCTCTTCCATCCGGTCGTGGTCTGGCACTTTATTCAGGAGTGCAAGGTGACCCTCAGGGATCAATGGTGCGCCGAAATGATCTTCATAGATCCGGTTGATGAGTGCGATGTCTTCCGGAAATGCCGGACGGGCATCACCCGGAGGTGTCACGGGTACCTCTTTTGTCTTTTCTCCGCAGGCACACTGCTGTGCAAGAACCGGTGTGTGGCATTGATCACACCAGCGTAAAAGGATCTTTCCCAGATAGGACGGACGCATCTCTTTTATTCATTCGCTCTGCGGGGATAAAAATGGAGGGGAAGAAGGATAATGCCGGTAAGAACGAAAGGATCTTTTTTTGTGCGTTTGTGGCAGGGCGGAGAGCAAACTTGATCGGGAGGATTGATAAACAGGAATCCTCCACACATTACTGTAGTACAATATGATAGACTCCTGGCTTTTTGCAGCACTCTGCCTTATCTTCCTCTCAATCTGCGCTATCCTGACAATCATTCACGGGCCTACCCGCGATGACCGGCTCATTGCAGTAAACGCAGCGATCACCATCGCCATGGGAGCAGCAATTGCTCTCAGTATCTCCCTGGGGAACCTGTTCGTACTGGACGTTTCAATCGTACTCGGTGGACTTTGTTACGCAGGAACATTTGCCATCGCCAGGTCAAAAGAAGGTGAAGAAGCATGAGCGCTCCCGCTATAGACGCAGCAATTTTTATCCTCCTTGTCATGAGTGTCGGATTCGGCGGGATTGGAGTGATAGGTCTATTACTCTTTCCCGATATTCGCAGCAGGATGTATACCGCATTCAGGGCGACAGTGATCAGCATCGGCGCTATTATGCTATCCGTAATAATCTATGCACTCTCTGCGTTCATTTCAAGCGGAGGAGATCAGTATATTACTCTGATCCTCCACTCACTGATTCTCCTGTTCATCGTCGCAGTGGCAAATGCTGTGTTATACAAAACGATTCTTGACCGGACAAAAGCGGTAACAACCTGCAAGGTACCCGCAGAACAAAACAAGGATAATAATCAATAAAAAATAATTTTTTTAATAATATCTTAAAGAAACAAGATAATTACGGCATCAGCGCATTCGTCCTGTTGATCCTGAATTCACCGGCGAAAGAAATTTTTATTCTTTAAAAAATCGGTCTTTTGGAAATCGGAGGGGAATTTGAAGGATTGCGCATTTTGAGCGATATAACTTTAAAAACTGTTCTTGTTCTGATACTGCCATTTTGCTGTGATATAAGTGATAGTTATTAGGGATTCTATGCACCAAAACGACGTTGCGACCAAAATATTTATTAATTCGTAGATTAAAGAATTTTATAACCCTTTCCGGTAGGAGGTGGAATACACATGGCAGCAGCAAAGAAAGCAGCGGCAAAGAAGCCGGAAGCGAAAAAGCCAGCCAAGAAGGCGGCAGGCAAGAAGAAATAATCTTCACATAACACTAAGACTTTTTTTGAAGTGAGTTTTCAGCAAATATTTCTCCAGATAAAAATTCTGAATCTGATGGTATGAACCTGATCTTCTCCAATCCGCTAATGCCAGTACGGACACAATTTAGGAGAATTTTTTACAAAACCGCATTTTTAAAGACCCACCTGAATAGACTGTTTTTGATCACAATCTTCCCGATCTCTGGTTTTAATCGCATGGAATTCAGAATAGTAGATTTTTTCTCGAAAAAAACCGGGGCGTTTAAACCCGTTTGGATTGGCGACCATCTTTCAGATTGCCATAAGCCCAGGGAAAATGAAAGGAAGAAGGCATTGGTCTTGTCCTGCGATGGTTTACCCTTATCATTTCCTGCAGATCTTTGAACACTGAAAAAGGGGTCATTACCTTTTCGGAAGGTATGACCATCAATGTTGAGATCTGCCCTCCAAACTGCACTCTACAGGCTCTTTTTAAACCGATTTAATGCCGTATTTTGCCTTGGAAACCGCACAAATAGCGTATTTTTACATCATTGTTTTTCAATCAGCCATTTTTGCACCTCAACTCAGATCACGTTCTACCAGACAGCCAATCCAGGCCATTATCAGGCTTCAATCAGAATTGAAAATCTACGGTCAGCATTTCAAATCGGCCTGAACCTTATCTGGTCCCCAAGTCTGATATACCTCAATTCGGAACTAATTTCAACCCATTTTTCTGGATTTAACCAATTATGGCTCATTTTGAGTACCGACAAGCCCCAGTCCAATCGTAAACTCCATAACTCCGGGCCGTTTGAGCTGGGAATTAATTGGAACCTTAAGAGTCAGTCTGTAATCGAGTACCGAATTGCAACCCGATTTGAAGAGGAGTTTTGGCAGAGAAGAAAAATAACTCATGAGGATTTTTCAATCGAAAAAAAACAATCTGCTTTACGAAAAGTCGAAGTGCGCCGACCGGGACTCGAACCCGGGTTTAGGCGTTGGCAACGCCTAGTGATAACCACTACACTATCGGCGCAGATGTGCTTTAAAGTGTGAGCATTCATACGATTTAAGTATATCGAACCCCTTGGACACCGTCTGATATTCTTTCTTCGTTTTTTCCTTATCTCCTTCGTACCTTCAATTGCCCTGGAGATGACTGTCTTTATCCTGCCATAATAAACCGTATTACCATCAGGATTCAAACCAGAACCTTGGGGGAATGCAGGAAAAATCGCAAACAATTCCAACATCTTAAAGTAACGTAATCGCCCTATCTATTACCTTGATGATCCCGCTCTTTGTGGATTGTTCGGGCAAACGCATTGTTATATTCGGAGGAGGAGAAGTCGCATCCCGAAAAGCTACGTATTTTTCCGGCGAAGCCGATGTACTGGTAATAAGCCGATCATTCTCACACAAGATGAGCATCCTTCCCGTTGAACGCAAGATGCTGGAAGCGGGAAGGGTTTCTGATGAGGTGATCAACGGGATAATTGACAGGGCCTTTTTAGTTATCGGGGCATTATCTGATCCCGCCCAGAATAACCGGATTAAAAACCTCTGCATGGCGCGGGAGATTCTGTTCAATAATGCTGACGGCGAAGCAGGAAATGTGATCATCCCCTCGGTAACGGGAGGTGAAAATTACCTGCTAGCGATCAGCACGAAGGGAAACAGCCCGGCAGTATCCCGGTTTATCCGGGAACACCTCGAGACCCAGTTCCCGGCCCTTGATGACATGATAGCTTTGCAGCGTGACCTGCGGGCGCAATTGAAACATACTGAACCATCCCAGTCTCGGCGGAATACGATTCTTTGGGAAGTGTTACATGACCGTGAGCTCTGGAAAACCCTCAAAACCGATCCAGCCCGGGCATACAAGCAGGTAAAGGAGAGGTACCTGCATGAATGAACCTGCCGCAGCTCCGATTGCGATTGCTGGTGTAAGCCATCACACGGCAAATGTCACTGCCCTCGAAACGTTCCGTTTTCCGGACGAGCCTGAATTTCTCAAAAAAGCCGGTCAACAGTTCAAAGGGGTTCTCTTACTCCAGACCTGTAACCGTATCGAGATGATCGTTGAAGGAGATGCAGATGATCTCAGGGATTTCCTAACCGGGCTGGGGAGACGGGATTTTTTCATGCATAACGGGAAAGGTGCACTTTGCCATCTCTTCAGCCTTGCATCCGGTATCGACTCAATGATTGTTGGTGAAGACCAGATTATAGGGCAGTTGAAAAAATCTCTTGCCGACTCACAGGAAACCGGCACTGCAAGTAACTTCCTTGAATTCTGCATCAACAAAGCAGTACACGTGGGGATCGAAGTCCGTAAACGCACCATGATCAACCGTGGAGCCGTCTCCGTAGGATCTGCCGCTGTACTCCTTGCTGAATCCCAGATCGGGAGTCTTGAAGGCAAACATATTCTTGTCGTCGGAAGTGGTGAGATGGGGATGCTGGTCGCCCAGGCACTTGCAGCAAAGGACCTTACTGCAATGTATGTGGCAAACCGGACATACGGTCGGGCAGTCATCCTTGCAGACAAAATCGGGGGCAAGGCAGTGCGTCTGTCAGAGCTCTACCATTATATCACGCTCTCAGATGTTGTGATCTCGTGCACATCTGCCCCCCATCCGGTCATCCATAAAAAAGAGCTGGCACAGGCGATGAAAAACCGGTGCTGGCCGGTGGAGGGACACCCCCGCCCACTGATCCTGATCGATATCGCTCAGCCCCACGATGTTGAAGACGGGGCAGCGACCATTGATGGTGTCCGCCTTTTTTCCCTCGACAACCTGCGCACGATTAACGAGCAGACTATGAGCACCCGGAAAGCAGAGGCAGTGCGGGCCCGTGAGTTTGTAGACATGGAACTCGAAGTTTTTCTGCGTCACCTCAACCGGAAATCTGCTGATGAGCTGCTCGGCGCACTGCACACATGGGCTGAAGTAGTGCGGACCCGTGAGCGGGACCGGGCAATGGCGCGTCTGAGTTGTCCGGATACAAAAATGGCAGAGATTGTTGATGACCTGACCCGGGTTCTTGCAAAAAAACTTCTTACCGATGCAACCTTTTCCATCCGTGAGAGTGCTGAGGAAGGAGACCTTGCAGCTGCAAAGGCGCTTGTACAAGCAATCACGCAGGGAGACAGGATCGGTAGTGACCTATGCCGCAGGGAATAATCTGCCTCGTGTTTTCTTATCTGACTACCCGGTTTTACCGTTATTCATTCTTCACGATCAAAAAGGTTCAGCTCCAGGTACGGGACATGGTACAATGAATATCACCCTCCGCACCTATGAGGATGATGATTTCCTGGCGGTCAGCACTCTTGAAGAATCCGGAATCCACGAACCCTACCGGTCTGCAGTTTTTATCCGGCAGATGGCCGAGGTTTGTCCAGAGACATTTCTCGTCGCAGTCCGTGAAGATCGAACCATTGGATACACCATTGGCACATTCGTCCATCATAATCCTGCTGAAGCATGGATCCTGAGAATAGGGGTGAGGGCAGATCAACGAAGGATCGGGGCTGGCACTGCGCTCCTTGTCACCGTAATTGATATACTGTACACGCACACTATACAAACCATCCGGCTCTCTGTCTCACCCGGTAATCAACCAGCTCTAAGTCTCTACAGAAAGCAGGGATTTGTCCAGGAAAAATTTATTCAAGCCTATTTTGGACCTGGCGAAGACCGGATTATTATGAAAAAAGAACGGGAATATAACCGCCCTAGTTCCCGGAATTTTTGAATACTGAATCTTTGGTCAGGGAATTTTATTGTATGCTTTCTGTGCAAGGCTGCCAAGGGTTGAATAATCAGGGTCTGGGCCTGTCATACGAAGGACCTCAAGGATGTCTCCTTTTGAAAAGATAATCTCAACAAAGTCCTGCCGGACGGTTTCCCCGGCCGAACCGGAACCCAAAAGACTGCCATTGTCGGGTTCCGGGGTCTTCAGGGTATTTACTGTTCCTGAGAATGCCCGGCTGTAATTGCCGAGGGGCGGGGAGGACAGGTCTGAAAAGAGCATATTGTTATCGGATCGTTCCTGTTTTTCTGCAAATGCAGCGATAGCGGGAATATTTTTTGCAGGATACCTGGTAACTGTCTGGAGGATCTCGGTCTGACCGGAAATTCCCTCATGGGGACGGGTAAAACGAACGAGATATCCTTGCTGCCAGCCGAGATCCTGGGCGAGCTTACTTACTTCAGTGGAGTTTTTCACCCTGCTCTCGCGAAGGGAAAAATTTTGTGAGATCTCTGACGATGTCAGGACCAGCGATTCGAGCGTTATGAGTTCAGGTGTCGGTGTGGCAGGAACCGCTGTCCCGGCACGTCCGACACATCCTGCTGCAAGAATGAGGGAACACACAAGCATTGCGAAAAACAGATACCGGGAACAGCTCATAAGTTTATGATCATCCCGAATGTTACAAAAACATGTCTGTTGTAGGCATTTTTGCCTGGCTGATCTGCCGCGCAAAACGCATTATTTTTGTTCCAGCTCTGAACCCCTGATGCAATAATATGCTTTTTTGAGTCCTAGGACAGGCCTGAGCGGACATGTAGGACAGACGCATCCCTTTTTATCAAAGGTACAGTTCAGGCTTCTTCCCCTCACACAGAATAAAAGTTCAACTCCAGCCCGCATGCATTCATTATAGGTCGGGCATGGTTCGCAGATACACTTTGCCCGGTTCTCAACATTGTCATTCATATCATTTTGCATACTACCCGCTCCATGCTTCGGCATTCACACCATCATTTTTAATTAACGCGTTGTTCCGGAGAGTTAGATCAATAAGTAGATTATCGCGGGCTCCTTGATAATTAAATCATGCCTGCACCACTGGTTGGACGAAAATTTGGTGTCACGATCATCCCACCGCTGGACCCTGAAAAAAGAAAGGGGATCAGTGTGCTCGGCCTCTCGGGTTCGAGCCGACAACAACCAGGGATGAGTAAGTCCGAACGTCTCCTCCTTCGTGCGCTCGATGTATACAAAGAATATGGGTGCAAGACCTCTTTTCTCAGGTTGAAAGATCTCAACATCTACGATTGCGAGGGCAACTATTCTGAAAACCCTGCATACTGTACTTATCCGTGCCAAAGCTCGCTGAAGTACGAAGATGACCAGATGCAACTTGTGTATGACGCAGTCCTTGCGTGCGACATCCTGATTCTCGCAACCCCGATCCGGTGGAATAACCACTCAGCCATTGTTCAGAAATTTGTGGAGCGGATGAATGCCATTGAGAACCAGTATTCATGGTTCGGGAACCGGATGATCAACAACAAAGTCGCCGCCATGATCATTGTCGGCCATGTTGACGGTGTGCAGCATGTAGCAGGAAATCTCATGAATTTTTTTTCGTGGCTCGGGTTCCACACCCCGGAGGTTGCCATCGCATCCTGGGTTGGAGAGAACGATGAGGATACCACCAAAGACTGGGGTCAGATTGAGAGTAACCGGTACACCAAAGAGGACCTCAGCAACCTGATCACAAGCGCATTAAGGCTAGCGTATGCACTCAAGCACCATACAGCAGAAGAGATCGGAGGGACTGTCTAAAAAAATGCAGAACGAGGTTCGTTATTCATTTTATCACAAACAACTATCGCTACGCGCCTCAGTCAGTAATTTCTCAAAATAAGAAACCTTGTTCTGGAGATTTCTTCACGACAAAAATACTATTATTTTTGCCACGTTTACCTAATCTGGGAGAATCGGTGGAAATGTAAAAAATGCGGGGCGTGTTGTCGGGTCTCTTAGTGCTCCAGCATAGCAATCCCACGAAAATAAATTTAGGTATTATCGGAAAAGAGGCTGGAAGTTCGATCATGTCACTGACCTGGTCTGGATTCCATCAGTATGCCCATATTCTCCTTAAAAACAATACCTGCAATATTTACGAAACCCGGCCTGAACAATGCAGGCTCTATCCTACTCGGACACCGGGATTAGTCGTTCCTCCGGGTTTGCATTTGAAAAATAGATTCACTTTTGCGGATTGTGACTTTTTTATCATGGTTCCCTTGGTAAACTCTTTTTGGTAATCACGCATCCCGGGGAATTCAGGTGTTCATATTCGATATCAAGAAAAATGCCATGCGCCGGTGCCTTGCCAGACTTTATTATTTCATCAGAAACAGGTAATCGTTTGAGGATTTTTAAGGATGGTATCATCATTGCCTAAACCCGGCAGAGTACTCGCAAAATGCCTGAACTGCGGGGTTAACTTCAGCATCAACAAGGCTGAATATAGTATGCGGACCCAGAACAGCGAACAACCGGGTCTGTTCCATGTGCGTAAGTGCATGGACGAGTACCATGAAACCCACAAAACGGCAAATGGGATGAAACAGCGAATACTGGAACTCAACAAAAAAGGGAAACAATGAACCTTTTTTATCGGCGTATGGTTGAAACCCCGGAGACGAAAAAACCCGGTTTTATGGTATGCAGGAGAATGCATTCGAGCCAATAAATCAATCCCACTTTATCATCTCCTGTTAAGGCCATTGGAATGATACAGAGGAAAACCCCAACGGTCATATTCGCGGTACAGAGGAGTATATCTTTGGTGGGTTAATCATTCCCTCGTGCTCTATGCTTGAGTTGCACCTACATTTGTCGTAATATGTACACGGTAAGGGGGGTTAATCAGTTTACATCAGTTCGCAGGTGGGGCATCAGGTACAGGTTATCTTACCACCGTAGTCGTTATTTGCACTAGGTAACCAAAAAATCAACTGACACCGCCACTAATCAGGCGAACAATACTACATAGTCGCGTTCTGTTGGCATTGAGCAGGGGGTACATTTGTTTCCCTGATACAAAAAACACCTGTTTTTAATACTTCCAAAAAAGATATTGGTTGTCCAAACTCTGTCGTATTTTGAGAAGAAATAACTGAGATAGTGGTTAAATCCGTAGTCGGATGATAGATAATAACCATAAATACGATGGATTTAAGAAAATGTAAACAATCAGACACCAGGAGATGGAAAATAGAACATGTTTCCCCAACGACGGATGAGGCGGTCGAGGTCACGTACTATCCAGCCGCTCCTGTGTGAAATTACCCTATCAAAAAATGATCTTATCGCTCCGCTCTTTGTCGACGAGACAATCACAACACCGCTTCCGATAAAATCTATGCCCGGCCAGTTCCGCTACCCTGTCAGCAGTATCGCGGAAGTAACTGCGGATTTATGGAAACTGGGCGTGCGGGCAATCCTGATCTTCGGAATCCCGAAAAATAAAGACCCTTTTGGCTGTTCGGCCTATCAACCGGAAGGTGTTGTACAGCAGGCAGTATCCAGGATCAAAGCGGAAGTCAAAGAGATGGTCGTCATCACCGATGTCTGCGCCTGTGAGTATACCAACCATGGTCACTGCGGGATTATCGGTGACACGCGGTGCGGTCCTGATCTGCTCAATGATCCCTCGCTTGAGCTGATGAATAAAATCGCGATAAGCCATGCAGAGAATGGCGCTGATATCGTTGCCCCGTCGTGCATGCTCGATGGAATGGTCGGTTCCATCCGTGCCGCACTGGATGATGCCGGCTTTGAGGATGTCCTTATCATGTCCTACTCCACAAAGTTTGCCTCTGCGCTGTACGGACCGTTCCGTGAAGCTGCGGATTCAGGGTTCACCTACGGAGACCGCACCACATACCAGATCCATCCCGGCAACAGCCGGGAGGCAATTTTAGAATCGCAGATGGATGCTGATGAAGGAGCCGACATCCTGATGGTGAAACCGGCAGGACTCTATCTTGATATTCTTGCAGAGATCGCAACGCTTGGTCTGCCGGTTGCCGCGTATCAGGTAAGTGGTGAATATGCTATGATCAAATGTGCAGCAGAGCGTGGCTGGATCAGGGAAAAGGAAACTGTGCTGGAGAGCCTGACATCCATCAAGCGTGCCGGGGCTGCACTGATCATCACCTATTTTGCAGGCGATGTCGCCAGGTGGCTGGATGAAAAGCAGTGACTTGTTTGCGACCGCAAAGAACCTGATGCCCGGCGGTGTCAGCAGTCCCGTGCGGGCAATTAAGCCCTACCCGTTTTACATTGCACATGCGAAGGGGTCGCATATTACGACAGTAGACGGCCCCGTATTTATTGACTGCTGTATGGCATACGGGCCGCTTATCCTCGGGCACGCTCATCCTTATATCAGAATGGCGATCCAAGCGCAGCTGGAGAACGGCTGGCTTTATGGCACACCTGCACCACATGAACCGGCCTTCGCAAAAATGATTACTGGTGATCATAAGGGCATGGACATGGTGCGGTTCGTATCGAGCGGTTCTGAAGCAACAATGGCAGCGATACGGCTTGCACGTGGTTTTACCGGAAAAAAAGATATTGTAAAGATAGAGGGGGGATTCCATGGGGCTCATGATGCAGTGCTGGTCAAGGCCGGATCTGGAGCTACAACAATGGGTGTACCGGATTCTGCCGGTGTTCTTGCGGATCTTGTAGCCCATACACGGCAGGTGCCGTACAATGATCCTGAAGCGCTGGAATCACTTCTTAGCGCACATACTGATGTTGCGGCGCTCATCATTGAACCGGTTCTCGGCAACATCGGACCAATAGTGCCTGATGATAACTACCTGAAAGATATCCGGGAGATCACCCGGGCACACGATGTACTCCTTATTTTTGATGAAGTTATCACCGGTTACCGGCTCGGCATTGGCGGGGCACAGGAGATCTACGGTGTAAAGCCGGATCTTACCACACTCGGAAAGATTATTGGCGGAGGGCTTCCCATTGGCGCATTCGGAGGAAGGCGCGAGATCATGGAACTGATTGCACCGCAGGGTCCGGTCTACCAGGCCGGTACGTTTTCGGGTAATCCACTCTCACTCACGGCTGGCATTGCGACACTGCAATGGCTGCATGACCATCACACCATCTACCGTGATCTCGATGAAAAGACACGTGTGTTGGAAGAGTCTCTGCGAGGAACGACCAATGGTTCATTCGTCCGCCTCGGGTCGATGTTCAAGTGGTTTTTCCGCAATGAGCCACCGAAAAACTACCACGAGGTAAAGGAGTGTGACACCGAATCATTCGGCTTGTTCTGGAAGAGGATGCTGGCTGCCGGTATCTTCCTCCCTCCTTCGCAGTTTGAGACAAACTTCCTTTCCTCAGCTCACAGTGATCAGGATCTCACCACTATTACCCAGGCGTATATGCGATGGCTATCAAAATAGGTACCCGAGGGAGCAAGCTGGCGCTCGCCCAAACAGCAACGGTCTGCAAAAAATTATCCACGCTCGGCAGCGAGGCCGAGCAGGTCATCATTAACACCCAGGGAGATGCCTCTACGGTCGTACCGCTTCACGAGATTGGTGGACAGGGCGTCTTTGTACGAGCTCTTGATGACGCGATCCTTGCGGGGGAAATTGACTGTGCAGTGCATAGTATGAAAGACATCCCCGTGTTCCGCCCGAGCGGGCTTGTTACGGCAGCCGTGCTCAAACGTGATTCAGCAGCTGATTACCTAGCCTACAAGGGCTCCCTGGATGCTGTAAAGGTAATTGGAACCTCCAGCACACGCAGGCGTGCCCAACTGCTACGCCATGATCCTGACATTTCGATAAAAGATCTCAGGGGTAATGTCGATACCCGGATCCGGAAGATGACTGCCGGGGATTTTGATGCTGTTTTGTTAGCAGAAGCCGGACTGACCCGGCTTGGCATCCATATTCCGGGGGAGCGCTTCCCTCCGGAAAAATTTGTCCCGGCACCCAACCAGGGCACGATCGCTGTTGTCAGCCGGGCAGACCCCTCATTGATGGAAGGACTCTCCAACCTCGACCATTCGCCGACCCGCACGGATGTAGCTATCGAACGGGCAGTGATGGAACAGCTGGGCGGCGGGTGTTTCACTCCTCTGGGCATCTACTGCCAGAAAGGGCACCTGATCGCCGAAGTTCTCTCTCTTGACGGGGCACGTACCGAGAGAATAGAAACGGACGTTCAGAGTATTGAACATGCCCGCGAACAGGGAAGACAACTTCATGCCCGGGCAAAGGATCTGATTGATGATGCATATCAAAAACTGGGGATTACGCATGAGCGGTAAAGTTTACCTAGTGGGATCCGGTCCCGGTGGAGAAGGACTTCTCACATTGCGGGCAAGAGAAGTAATCGATACCGCTGATGTCATATTATTTGACCAGCTGCCCGGCGAGGAGATCCTTGCATCGCTACCAATACGCGCCGAAAAGATCGACTGCGGTAAATACGGGGGGAAGCACACCCTGGAACAGGACGAGATAGAAGCCCTGATCGTTGACCGGGCGAAGCAGGGTCTGAACGTGGTCCGGCTCAAAGGAGGCGATCCCTTCCTGTTCGGGCGGGGTGGAGAAGAACTGGAAGCTATTCACAGTGCCGGCATAGCTGTCGAAGTGGTACCGGGAGTGAGCAGTGCGCTGGCTGTTCCGGCATCGGTAGGAATCCCCCTAACTCACCGGAAATATGCGTCGCAGGTCACCATACTTACGGGCAATGAAGACCCGACCAAACCCGAGCCGGCACTAGACTGGCAGCTCCTTGCCAGGAGCCGGGGTACCATCGTGATCCTCATGGGGGTGGCTAATCTTGGTAAGATTGCCGATGTACTTATTAAGAACGGCAAGGCAGGTAGTACCATGGTTGCTATTATCGAGCGGGGACTGCGTAGAGACCGTCGTGTGACTACCGGGTCGCTGGCAACAATCGCTGAGACTGCCATAAAAAAGGACGTTAAACCTCCTGCGGTAATTGTGATCGGCGATGTCGTAAAGATGTATAATCCGGATAATCCGGACCTGGTACCTGCTGATGGAAAATAACTATGATTGATATTGTCAATAAATTTGAAAAGATAGTCTATGCAATACTCATGGCCCTGCTTATGGTCGTGATCGTGGTATCTCTGATTGATCTGGCATTGCTGCTGTATAAGTCCTGGGGACTTACCAGCCATTATCTGCTGGAAACGTCTGTTGTCATTACAGTACTTGGTGCTTTCCTGCTGGTGTTAATCTGCATAGAACTGCTGGATACCATCAAGGCATACTTCTCTGAAAATACAATCCATGTGGAGATTGTTATACTACTCGCCATCATCGCAATCTCACGAAAGGTAATTCTCCTTGATCCCTCAGGGATGAGCGGTACTGAATTCGGGGTTGAAATGATGGGAATCGGGGTGATTGTGATCTGCCTTGCTGCGGGATATTATTTCCTCAAGAAGGCAGGTATCTCGATAGGGCCGGGTAAACCGGAAGAGAATTAACGGGTCTGAGGGTAAAGATCTTAAAATTTTTTTGGTTTTACAGAATTTCTTTAACTTTTGATTTGCATTAAAAAGCACTGGTAAAATTATGGAGGGGAACAGTATCTGTCACCCCGTCCTCCTCTGCACCCAGGAACAATAGTAATATATTACCTATTCAGGGAATATCGCATTTTTCTGGTGAGCACAAAGTGGCGGAGGTTAAATCCCTGTAGAAAGTTCAGCTCGTTATTGATCATTTCCTTTTAAAAACGGATATTTTAGATCTTCTGGAAGATTATCCTCTTTTATAATTGCGATGAACGCCCCCACTCCTGATGGGACACCCCTTCGGCGGTTTAAGTGACTATAAAATGCTATAACATTTTTCCCCGCAGTGCTCGGAGAGGCCCCGAGGCGGAATCAACCATATAAAGATGATTTTCATGGTTCGGGTGTGAACAAGAATTGATCCATGTTCGTTTCTCCAGAGCCACTATTTTTATCCATTTTTTTAAATTTTTTAATGATAAACGATAACCAAATCCCTTTCCCTCACCTGCTCTTCCACCTCTTACGGATGCTTTGCCCTGCAAGAAAACCAGTCGAAAATGCTGCCTGAAGGTTGTATCCACCGGTGTCACCATCAATGTCAAGCACTTCACCGGCAAAATAGAGATGGGGTACAATTTTTGATTCCATTGTTTTCAGATTCACATTATCCAGCGCAACCCCGCCCCGGGTCACCATCGCAATGGAAAAACTGCCGGGTGCTTCAACGGTCAGCGGGAATTGTGTGCAGTTGGTGATCAGACGTGATCGTTGTTCAGCAGAGAAATGATTACATTTGAGATCGTCGGGTATTCCCGATAAATTCAGAAGTTTCCGGTTAAGGCGTTCCGGGATAGGGTACGCAGCAAGTATTGTGCTGATTTGCCAGTTTCTGTTTTCCCTGACACGTTGTGTGAGATCAGCAACAAACTCCTCGCGCTTCAGGTTTCCCACGAATGAGAGTTTAATCACATCATCAGGATGAATGTCCCTTGAAGCATCAAGGATGCCCGGCCCTGATAAGCCAAGGTGGGTGAACAGAACATCGCCCGTGTGATCCGCTATTTTTTTTCCGGCACGCCAGACTGAGAACTGCATGCGCTCAAATGAGATACCGGAGAGCGCTGCAAAAGGGTAATTCCGAATCAGCAGGGGGGTGAGTGCTGGTGCAATTTCTGTCAGAGGTTGTCCCAGTGATGCAGAAATCCGATACCCGTCACCAGTAGATCCCGTCTTTGGATAGGATGCTCCGCCGGTTGCTATGACGATCACCGGAGAAAGATAGGTTGTTTTCAGCGTAGTTATCTCAAACCCTGCAGCAGTCCGGGTAACACCGGTCACCGGCTCGCCACAATGAAGATTGACGCCCTGCTCTTTGCATTCCCTGATGAGAAGATCGAGAACATCCACCGACCGGTGAGTTTCCGGGAACACCTTGCCGGTCTCTCCCTCCTTCATAGCAAGTCCGCGTTCGCGGAAAAATCCGATGAGATCCCGGTTGGTGAATCCAAATAAGGCAGGTTTTACCTGTTTTCCGTGATCCCCATAGTGAGAAAGGAAATCACGAATTTCACCGCTATGAGTTATATTGCATTGTCCGGATCCGGAAAGGAGGAGCTTTACACCGGGATCAGGGTTTTTCTCCAGCAGAAGAGTCCCCTGCCCGGGCAAGGCAGCATGTAACGCACAGAACAACCCGGCCGGGCCTGCACCGATCACTACAACGTCATGCTGCTCCATGAGATCTCTTCTCAGGTTACAATACAGTCCATTTCTAAAGATATATCGTCATTGCATACTGAGTAAAATGAAAGACTATTAATATTAACATCTGGATAAAAAAAATACAGATGGACAAGAAAAACGCCGGGGAAGAAAACAACCATCAGCATACGCTTCGGGAATATCAGGAAAAGTACCGCATCCTGACTGATCTGATGCCCCTTGGTGCATTCCGGCTCGGTCCCGCCCCGGATTATCGTGTCGTATCAGCAAACCGGATTTTTTCCCAGATGCTGGGGTTTGATTTGGGGGATGGCATAGAAGGGATTTCTGTAAAGGATCTGATGATGGACCCAGCTCAATGGGAGCAGATTGAAACTGATCTCACGCGAGACGGATCGATAACCCAGCGTGAGCTGCAGCTGAAACAAAAGGAAGGTTCAGGAATTCTTGTGGCGCTCTATGCCCGGGTTGTGCCCGATTCTGGTGTTCCGATGGCATGGATTGATGGTGTAGCAGAAGACGTGACAGAACGTAAGGTGCTCGAGATGGAGATGCGCTATCACGAAGAAGAAGTGAACCGTTACGCGCTCGCCCTCACACGGGCAAATGAAAAACTGAACCTGCTCTCGAGCATCACCCGTCATGATATCCTCAACCAGCTGACAGCACTTTCCGGGTACCTGGAACTGATGGGTGAAGGTCCCCAAAACCCCCAAATCCAAAAATATATTGACATCGAAAAAAGAATTGCCAAAACCATTAAAAAACAGATCCAGTTCACCAAGGACTACCATGAAATTGGCGTCCAGTCTCCCCAATGGTACAATGTGAAAAAAACGATTGAGACTGCAACGGCACCTCTTCCCATTCCCCCGGGGACACTCTCAGTCAGTATCGAAAATATCAGTATCTATGCCGATCCTCTGCTTGAGAAGGTTTTCTATAATCTTGTCGAGAACGCACTCCGTTACGGCAGGGAACTGACCCGGATTACGTTCTCCTCCATTCTTCAGGGAGACACTATCACAATCGTCTGTGAAGATAACGGTGAAGGGGTTCCCGAAGAATTCAAAGAAGCGATCTTCAAACGTCAGTACTTCAAACATACCGGTTTTGGACTCTTCCTCTCCCGGGAGATTCTTGGCATCACCGGCCTCTCGATTCGCGAGACCGGTGAACCAGGCAAAGGAGCCCGGTTTGAGATCACGGTACCTCCGGGATATTACCACATCGAAGATCTGGCCGGATGACAAGCGCTGCACTACCGACCCTGAATTCTCACACATTTTTCTGATGCAATACCCTTAACCTGTACCAGCGCCAACCCCGGAATACTCATGGTCAACAAACGCGAAAAGAAGGTCATCCTCCTTGTCGCATGCCTTGCCTCATTTCTCGTCCCCTATACCGGCTCGTCCATCACCGTTGCCCTGCCGGCCATCGCATCACAGTTCAATGCGGATGCGGTAACACTGGGCTGGATAACCTCTGCATACATCGTTTCTGCGGCACTTTTTATCGTGCCGTTTGGGCGGCTTGCTGACATCCTTGGGCGTAAAAAAATATTTGTACTTGGCGTCCTGATCTTCACGGTCGCATCCCTTGCATCTGCGCTCGCTCCTGCTGCAGGAATTCTTATTGCCGCCCGGTTCGTTCAGGGAATCGGGGGTGCCATGCTCTTTGCCACGTCAGTAGCGATGGTGACACAGGTCTACGGGCCTGGAG
>Ga0326726_10001598_pt1 | contig 21068 bp, 18 predicted proteins | sample MHFenrmetagenome_2_FD_207603 | JGI IMG/M metagenome (GOLD analysis project Ga0326726, IMG submission 207603) | Lab enriched peat soil microbial communities from Michigan Hollow, Ithaca, NY, United States - MHF15MN | ecosystem: Environmental > Terrestrial > Soil > Wetlands > Peat | place: USA... | reverse complement strand
CTCCATTTCCAGTTCCTTGATCGCCGCCAGCGTTTCCGGAGTCTCGCGCTTGTCGAGCAGCGTGTCGAGCTTTCCTTCCCGGATGGCATCCAGCAGCTGCCGGTGCTGCTCGCGCAGCATCTTCTCTTTGTGCTGATCGCCCGCCTCGCCCCCGGTCGTGATCGAGGCATACGACACCGCCCGCTTTCCGATGCAGCGCCCGCGCACGAAAACCTGCGTTTGCAGCAGCTGCTCGCTCTCGCGTGCCTCGCTCTGCACGTGGTACACCGTGTCCTGGTGCTTGATGTCGGTATTGAACCCAAAAATCATAGGGGGGAGACTTTCATCTCGAAAAGCCGCTCGCCTGATTAAACCTCTGTTAAACCACCCACTTTGCTTGACACTTCCGCCAGCCAAAAACTAATCTAGAACGTTTACAGTAGTGCTTGGCGCGCATTATATCTAGCTCTTCCTATGCCCGACAATTACTTCGCCGGCTACCTGCCCCTCTTGCTGCATTTCATGATCGCTTTTGCGGTCGCAGGCGCCATTGTCACCTTGTCCTGGCTGATCGGGCAGCACAAACCGAACCGCGCCAAAATGTCCCCCTACGAATGCGGAGTTCAGCCCATCGGCGACGCCCGCGAACGCTTCTCCGTAAAGTTCTACCTCGTCGGTATGCTCTTCATTCTGTTCGACGTGGAAGCGATTTTCCTCTACCCGTGGGCGGTCATCCTGCGCGAACTGAAGATGTTCGGCTTCTGGGAAATGCTGGTGTATATCGGGATCGTCCTGGTCGGCCTGTTCTATGTCTGGAAAAAAGGCGTTCTGGACTGGGGAGCAACCGGCGCCAAGCGAGGGCGTGTCTGATGGCGCTGGCACCGGCAATCACCGACATCGAGCAGTTGAAGTCGCACCCCGCGCTCGCCCGCGTGCTGGGATGGAACGCCTCCGTAGTGCAGTCCGCGAAGTTCGACCGGGATGAACTCACCCTGTGGATCGAAAAAGGCTCGATCCGCGAGGCCTGCGCCATCCTGCGCGACGACCCTGCCTGCCCCTTCAACTATCTCTGTGACCTTACCGCCGTGGACTGGTACCCCTCGGAACCGCGTTTTGAAGTGGTCTACCACCTGTTGTCGATCCCGAAGAAAGAGCGCGTCCGGCTGAAAGCTCGCCTAGACGGCTCCAGCCCGGTGATCGAATCCGTCACCTCGGTGTGGCCCGCTGCCAATCACTACGAGCGCGAAGTCTTTGACCTGTTCGGAGTACGCTTCACCGGACATCCCCATCTCGAACGCATCATGATGCCCGACAACTGGGAAGGCCATCCCCTGCGCAAGGACTACCCGGTGGAGGGCTACCGCTAACCTCATGACCCAATTCCCCGCCTCCGCAGTGGCTGAGCCCGGTCAGGACCGCACCCTGGTCCTGAACATGGGCCCGCAACACCCCTCCACCCACGGAGTCTTGCGGCTGATTCTGGAAATTGACGGCGAGACCATCGTCCGGATCATGCCGGAAATCGGTTTCCTGCACACGGGGATCGAAAAAACCTGCGAAGCCAAGTTCTACCAGCAGGTCGTCCCGCTCACTGACCGCATCGACTATCTCTGCCCCATGACCAACAACCTCGCCTACTGCCTGGCGGTGGAGAAGTTGCTGGGGCTGGAGATTCCGCCCAAAGCCCAGTGGATGCGCGTCCTGATGAACGAACTGACCCGCATCAATTCGCACCTGGTCTGGCTGGGAACGCACGCCATGGATCTGGGCGCGATGACCGTCTTCCTCTATTGTTTCCGCGAGCGCGAAGACATCCTGCGTTTTTTCGAGATGGTCAGCGGCCAGCGCATGATGACCTCCTACTTCCGCATCGGCGGCCTGGCGCTTGAACCCCCGCTCGGATTCTTCGAGAAGGTCAAATCGTTTGCGGACCGCTTCCCCGGCAATGTGGACGAATACGAAGGCCTGCTCACCGGCAACCCGATCTTCCTGATGCGCACCAAGGGCGTCGCCTACATGAGCCCGGAAGATGCCATTGCCCTGGGCGCGACCGGTCCAACCTTGCGCGGCAGTGGAGTGGATATCGACCTTCGTCGCGACGCGCCTTACACCGGCTACGAAAATTTCAAATTCAAGGTCCCGGTTTCGACCGACGGCGACGTGTTCGCGCGGTACGTCTGCCGGGTGCAGGAACTGCGGGAATCGATTGGCATTGTGCAGCAGGCGCTCGCCGGCATGCCGGAAGGGCCTACGAAGGCGGACGCGCCGAAAGTCGTCCTGCCTGACCGCGAGAAGATGAAGACCCAGATGGAAGCCCTCATCTATCACTTTAAGATCATCACCGAGGGCTTCACGGTTCCGGCGGGCGAAGTTTACCAGGCAGTGGAATCTCCGCGTGGAGAAATGGGCTACTACGTGGTCAGCGACGGCACCGCCAAGCCCTATCGCGTGCACATGCGCGGCCCGTCCTACGCCAACCTGCAAGTGCTGGCGAAAATGTGCGAAGGCCGCCTGATCGCCGACGTAATCGCCGCCATCGGAAGCATCGACGTCGTGCTGGGGGACATCGACCGGTAAGGGGCAACCAGTGGTCAGTGGTCAGTGGTCAGTGGTCAGTGGTCAGTGGTCAGTGGTTAGTGGCCAGTGGTTAATTGTTTGTGACTCGCGGTAGTGGAGTGGGCGTTGTAGTTGTACAAAAAGCCGCGAAGCGGCGCAAGAATACAGCCCACGGCGCAAGCCGTGGGTAGATGGGCACCAAGAACCAGCCCCGAAGGGGCGAAAGAAGAGAGCCCGGGGCTTCCGCCCTGGGTAGGCACCATAAAAAGGAAGCCCTGCAGGGGCGGCACACACTTTGAAATTCTCGCAAGAATTCGAATCCCGCTTCGCGGACATGCTGACGCATTATCCGACGAAACGCTCCGTCCTCGTCCCCACGCTGCTCTACGCGCAGGACGAGATCGGCTCCCTGACCGACGAGGTCATCGCCGAACTCGCCCAGCGCCTCGATCTGACCGAGCTCGAAGTTCGCAACGTGATCAGCTACTACTCGATGCTCACCACCAAGCCGCGCGGGAAATACAACGTGCAAGTCTGCACCAACATTGCCTGCATGCTGGTCGGCGGCGAAGAACTGCTCGGCCACTGCAAGAAAAAGCTTGGCATCGGCCATAAGGGCACGACGCCGGACGGCCTGTTCACCCTGGAAGAAGTCGAGTGCATCGGCGCCTGCAGCTGGGCCCCGGCGATTCAAGTCAACTACGATTTCCACGAGAACCTGACCGTCGAGAAGATGGACCGAGTATTGGACGAGTACAAGAAGAAAGGAACGCAGTGAATTGGTAATTGGCAATTTGTAGTTTGCAATTGAAAAGCTAGTCCAAGATTTTCAATTACAAATTACCAATTACAAATTTCAAATGGCTTCTCTCGTATCCCATCCCGACGAAGTCCGCGTGGTCTCCAAGCGCTTCGGCCAGGGAGCGACCAACATCGATCGCTACCTGCAACTGGACGGCTACAAAGCCGTGCAGAAAGCCCTCGCCATGCAGCCGGACGCGATCATCAACGAGGTCAAGAACTCCGGCCTTCGCGGACGCGGCGGCGCCGGCTTCTCGACCGGGATGAAGTGGTCGTTCGTTCCCAAACAGTCGGCCAAACCGAAGTACGTCCTCTGCAACGGTGACGAGAGCGAGCCCGGCACCTGCAAAGACCGCTTGATCTTCGAACACGATCCGCACTCCGTGATTGAAGGCGTGATGATCGCCGCCATCGCCGTCGGATCGCACACCGGTTACATCTACATCCGCGGCGAGTATCGCTATCTGTCGATCATCATGCAGAAAGCAATCAAGGACGCCTACGCCAAAGGCTTTCTTGGCAAAAACATTTTCGGCAGCGGATATGATCTCGACATCTACTGGCATGGCGGCGCCGGCGCGTACGAAGTCGGCGAAGAGTCGGCTCTGATGGAGTCGCTCGAGGGCAAGCGCGGCATTCCGCGCATCCGGCCGCCGTTTCCTGCCGTCGTCGGACTCTGGGGCGGGCCGACGGTCATTAATAACGCCGAAACTTTGGCCGCCGTGCCCCACATTATGCTGGGCGGCGCGGAATGGTATGCCGGTCTCGGCACCCCGAAAAATGGCGGCACGCGTCTGTTCTGCCTCGCCGGAAATCTCAACAAGCCCGGCGTCTACGAACTGCCCATGGGTTACAACCTCAAAAAGATGATCTACGAGGTCGGCGGCGGCATTCCCATCGGACGCAACCTGAAGGCGGTCGTTCCGGGCGGATCCTCGACCCCTGTGCTGTTGCCGGAAGAGATTGACGTTCCTATGGACTTCGATTCCGTCGCTAAAGCTGGCTCCATGCTGGGCTCGGGCGGCGTAGTCGTGCTCGATGATTCCAACTGCATCGTTAAGTTTGCGCTGCGCACCATGAAGTTCTATCGCCACGAAAGCTGCGGTTGGTGCATCCCCTGCCGTGAAGGCACCGACTGGCTGGAAAAAACGCTCAAGCGTTTCCATGCCGGCGGGGGCGTGAAGAAAGACATTGATAACATCTACTATCTCGCCGAGAACATGTTGGGCAAAACTTTTTGCCCGCTCGGCGACGCCGCCGCGATGCCCACCATGGCGTTCGTGAAAAAGTTCAGAAAAGAGTTTGAGGACCACTTGGAAGGCAGGCCTTGTCCGTTTGAGAGAACTGGGGTGCTGGAACGGTTGCCGGTCTTTGCGTAGCGCCGGCGTCTCGCCGGCGCGATAGGCGGGCGAAGGCCCGCCAGTTGCAATCGTTGTAAGAGCAGCAAGAGCTCTATTGACTCAAGCGGCGGGCGAGGGCGCCCGCCGGACAGCCGGCGAGTCGCCGGCGCTACAAAATCATGGCTGATGTGAATCTGATCGTCGACGGAAAGAAGCTCTCGGCTCCCGCTGGGACGCTGCTCATCGAGGCCTGCAAGAGCGCCGGCATCGAAGTGCCCTCCTTTTGTTATTACCCCAACTTGTCGCTGCAGGGCGCCTGCCGCATGTGCGTCGTCAAAGTCGAGAAGATGCCCAAGCTGCAAACCGCCTGCACGACGACCGTCACTGAGGGCATGGTCGTCTCGACCAACAGCGACGAAGTCCGGCAGGCGCGGAAAGCGATGGTCGAACTACTGCTCGGCAATCATCCGCTCGACTGCCCAGTGTGCGATGCCGGCGGCGAATGCGAACTCCAGGACATGACGTTCTCTTACGGGGCCGCCGAATCGAAGTTCATGGAGGCCAAGAACCACAAGGAAGAACAGCAGTGGTCGCCGGTCGTCTACTTTGATCGCCCGCGCTGCATTCTGTGCTATCGCTGCGTGCGCGTCTGCGGCGAAGCCATGGACGTCTGGGCGTTGGGCGTGCAGAACCGCGGCGTCGGCTCCATCATTGCTCCCAACCAGGACGACCACCTCGAGTGCGAAGAGTGCGGCATGTGCATCGACATCTGCCCCGTCGGCGCGCTTACCTCGGGAGCCTATCGCTACAAGACTCGTCCCTGGGAAATGAAACACGTCGGCACCGTTTGCACGCATTGTGGTGACGGCTGCAAGACCACCCTGGGTGTGCGCCGCTGCGATACCGGCATGGAAATCGTGCGCGGAGACAATCGCGACAAGAGCGGCATTAACAACGACTTTCTGTGCATCAAGGGACGTTATGCGTTCGACTTTGCGCACCATAACGAACGCCTGACCCAACCCCTGATCCGCAAAGACGGTAAGCTGACCCCCGCGACCTGGGAAGAGGCTTTCGAACTCATCGGCAAACGCTTTGCCGCAGTGCGCGATAAGGACGGCGGCAGCGCGATCGGCGTCGTCGGATCGAATCGCACCACCAACGAAGAGAACTATCTGCTTTCGAAGTTCGCCCGCGTGGTGCTCAAGACCAATAACGTAGACCATCACCGCACGGCCGACTACGCCGCCTTCGCGGCGGCTCTGCATGGCAAGCCGGGCATGACCGCGTCCATGCGCGAAGTGTTGAATGCGCCGGCGATGCTGGTGATCGGCAACGACCCCACCAACCAGCACCCGCTGCTGGCCTGGCAGATTCGCAACAATGTCCGTCTGCGTCGCTCGCGCCTCTACATCGTCAACTCGGCACCCATCAAGCTGCGCCGGCAAGCCACCGCCTTCGGCCTGGTTCCAGCGGGAGCAGAGAGAAAAGCCGTCGCGTTCCTCTCGGGTGACGATTCCCTGCTCGATTCGCTGGTGACCGACATGACCAATCGCGAGGCGTGGACTGCCTTGCGCGACAAGATTCGCGGCGAGCAGAATCTGGTCATTGCCTTCGGCTCAGAGCTTCGCGGCGCGGACATTCAGAAGCTCGCTGCCTTCGCGTCGACCTTGACCGGTGCAAAGTTGATCTGCCTGGGCGACTACGCGAATTCGCGCGGCGCCGCTGACATGGGACTTTATCCCGACCTGCTGCCCGGATATCAACCCGTCGCAGGGCCCGGAAGATTCCGCGAGGAATGGGGCAACCTCCCGGCAGAAAAGGGCATGAGCCTGCCGGAAATGGTGGACGCCGCCAAGGCCGGCAAGCTGAAAGCGCTCTACGTCGTCGGCTCGAATCCCATCGGACGCCTGGCCATCGATCCGTTCGTGTTCTCGAAAAGCTTCGTAGTTGTCCAGGACATGTTCCTGACGGAGACTGCCACCATCGCCGATGTGGTTCTGCCGGCAGCCAATGCCTACGAGAAGGAGGGCACCGTCACCAATACCTGTGGCGACCTCCAACTCGCGAAAAAAGCGGGCGACGTCGCCGGCACCAAACCCGACTTCGAGATGATCGTCCGCATCGCCGACGCTATGGGCTTCGACGTTCGCAGCCTGGTGCCCTTCGGCGGCGGCACCCACGCCGATATGGGCCAGACCCGCGGCGCGCAGTCTGGCGAGGCCGATCGTCATGCGGTGTGGCTCGAAGCTCACAACCTCGAGCCCAAGATGACGCCCTTTGACCCGATCGCCATCCTCGACGAAATTCAGCGCGTGGTGGCGGGATACGATGTTTCACGAATCAATCTGCTGGCAGGAAATGATCAGCACATCGAGATTGCCGAGAGCGGCCCGAGCGTGCTTCATCAACCGGAACTCATCGTTCCCGCGAACGACGATCTGTTCAGTTCCGGGACGCTGGGGCGTTATTCGCAGACGCTCAATTCGGTAATGGAAAACAAATCCGCCGAGACCGAAGTCGCGGCGGATTAGCCAGAAGGTTTCAGAAGTGCAAGCGGAGGGCACGGCTTCAGCCGTGCCGCAAGAGTGCCAGATTGAGTTCGGGAGGGCACGACTTTAGTCGTGCCGTTAGAGTGCCAGATTGACGGGCTTTAGCCCCTGAGGAATGCATTCGCAACAACGGCACGCGGGCGAGGGCGCCCGCGCCACATAACCACACCATAAGAAACGACGGACACTTCGTTGAGCATAGCGATCTTCGCCATCATCTCGATCATCAAGTCGGTAGCCGTGATCTTTGTTCTGCTCACGGCGGTGGCGTATAGCGTCTGGCTGGAGCGCAAGGTGTCAGCGCACATCCAGAACCGCTGGGGACCCACGCGGGTTGGCCCGTTCGGCCTGCTGCAGCCGCTCGCCGACGGCATCAAGTTCATTTTCAAAGAAGATCTCACGCAGCCCTACGTTTACAAAACACTCTACATCGCATCTCCGATCATCGCGGTGGTGTTCGCCATTACTGCCATTTCCGTGATTCCCTTCGGCAACTCGATCACCATCGGACCGATCACCACCTATCTGCAGATCACTGACCTGAATATCGGCCTCCTGGTCGTGCTCGGCATTACTTCGATGGGCGTGTATGGCGTCGCCCTCGCCGGATGGTCGTCCAACAGCAAGTACTCGCTGCTGGGCGGCCTGCGCGCCAGCGCGCAGATGATCAGCTACGAGATTTCGCTGGGGCTTTCGCTGATCCCGGTGATGATTCTTGCCGGAAGTTTCAGCCTGCGCGAGATCGTGAACGCGCAACGGCACCTGCACTGGAATTTCTTTTATGTTCCTTTCGGAACGATTGCGTTTTTCACCTATCTGATTTCGGCGTACGCGGAGACCAACCGCACGCCGTTCGACCTGCCGGAAGCGGAGTCGGAACTGGTCGCCGGCTATCACACCGAGTACAGCGCGATGAAGTTCGCCATGTTTTTCATGGCCGAATACGCCAACATGGTGACGGTCGCCTGCCTCTCGACGCTGTTGTTCTTCGGAGGCTGGCTGGGCCCGGTTTTCGGCCCGCCCCTCATGCAGGCACTGCTGCCGGTGTTGTGGTTCTGCCTGAAAGTTTTCTTTTTTATGTTTCTGTACGTCTGGGTGCGCTGGACGCTTCCCCGCTTCCGCTATGACCAGCTCATGGCCTTCGGATGGAAGGTTCTGCTGCCCGTAGCGATTGCGAATCTGGTGGTAACGGCATTGGTAGTGGCGTTAAGAGCGTAGATCCCAGTTCTCGGTTCTCAGTTCCCAGTCAAAACCTGGGTTTTACTGAGAACTGGGAACTGGGAACTGAGAACTAAAAGCATGCTTCACTTAGCCCTATTCCTGTTCTTCGGCGCGATCTGTGTGGCGGGCGCGGTCAACCTGCTGGTGCAGCGTCACCCGATCAACAGCGCGCTCTCGCTGGTGGTGGTGATGGCTTCGCTGGCGGGCGAATATCTTCTGTTGGGCGCGGAATTCGTTGCCGCCATCCAGGTCATCGTGTACGCCGGCGCCATCATGGTGCTTTTCATCTTCACCATCATGCTGCTGAACGCCGGCGAGGAGGAACGCACCAAAGGCAGTCGCGTCGCGATCCTGCTTGGTATCCCCGGAGTCGCGATCGGTGCCGTGCTGGTCGCCTGGACGCTGCTCCGCCATTCCCAAACCGCGTCCGTGCCGATGTTTGCCTTGCCCGGCGTTCCGCGTGACATTGCCCGTCTTCTCTTTCACGACTTTCTGCTGCCGTTTGAAGTGACGTCCATTCTGATTCTGATCGCCATCATGGGCGCGGTGGTGCTGGCGAGCCGCCCGGACGCCGTGGCGCGGCCTCACCACGCCGAGCCCGCGCAACAACCAAGAGAGGTCCCCGAACTGGTGGGCCCCGGGAAGGAGCGCGGATGATTCCTCTTTCCTGCTACCTCGTGCTGAGCGGAATCCTGTTTGTGTCCGGCGTCCTCGGATTCCTCATCAAGCGCAACATCATCACCATCTTCATGTCGATTGAGCTCATGCTGAACGGCGTGAACCTGTCGTTCGTCGCTTTCGCGGCGCACTGGCATATGTTGGGCAACGTGCACGCGCTCAGCGGACAGATCTTCGTCTTCTTCGTCATGGTCGTCGCCGCCGCCGAAGCCGCGGTTGGGTTGGCCATCATCATCGCGGTCTATCGCACGCGCGAAACCTTGAACGTGGACCAGGTGAACCTGCTCAAACTATGACGCCGAATCCCTATCTCTGGCTCATCCCGGTCCTCCCGCTGGCGGGGGCGGCGATCAACGGCTTCTTCGGACGCCACTCGTCGAAGAAAGCGATCTCGACGATTGCGCTCGTCTTTTGCGGCGCCGCGTTCCTTCTTGCGCTCAAGATTGCTTTCGGCTTTTCTTCGGCAGCGGCTCCCTACTACTTCGACTTCGCCCACTGGATTCGCGCGGGCAATTTCCAGGCGGACTTCAGCTTCTATCTCGATCAGCTTTCGCTCGTAATGCTGCTGGTCGTCACCGGCGTCGGCTTCCTCATTCATATCTACTCGGTCGGCTACATGTGGGAGGACGACGGCTACTACCGCTTCATGTCCTACCTGAACCTTTTCATGTTCTTCATGCTCACGCTGGTGCTGGCCAAGAACTACCTCCTCATGTTCATCGGATGGGAAGGCGTCGGCCTGGCCTCGTACTTGCTAATTGGATACTGGTTCACGAAAGACTCGGCCGCGTCGGCCGGCAAGAAAGCCTTCATCGTCAACCGCATCGGCGACTTCGGCTTTTTGATTGCCCTGTTCCTGATCATCCAGCATTTTGGTTCGCTCGACTTCACGCGCGTGTTCGCAGCGGCGCAGGCCCTGCCCCCCGAGACCGCAGGTACGGGACTGCTGACCTCCATCGGCCTGTTGCTGATGGTAGGAGCAGCCGGCAAGTCCGCCCAAATACCTCTCTACGTCTGGCTGCCGGATGCGATGGAAGGCCCGACTCCGGTCTCCGCCCTGATCCATGCAGCAACCATGGTGACGGCCGGCGTCTACATGGTCGCCCGCTCGCACGTGATCTTTGAACGCGCGCCCGGAGCTATGACCGTAGTAGCAGTCATTGGCACTCTGACTGCGCTCTTCGCCGCGACCATCGGCATTGCCCAGACCGACATCAAGAAAGTTCTCGCGTACTCGACCATCTCGCAGCTCGGATACATGTTCATGGCCTGCGGCGTGGCCGCGTTCTCTTCCGGCATCTTCCACCTAATGACGCACGCCTTCTTCAAGGGCCTGTTGTTCCTGGCGGCAGGCTCAGTCATTCACGGCATCGGCGGCGAGCAAGACATGCGCAAGATGGGTGGCTTGCGGGTATATATGCCGTGGACCTTCCTCACCATGACGATCGCCACTTTTGCGATTGCCGGCATCCCGCCGCTGGCGGGCTTCTTCTCCAAGGACGAAATCCTCTGGATGGCCTACTCCAGCCCGCATGGAAGCTGGGTGTTCTGGCTGATCGGAGTGGTCACTGCTTTCATCACCTCCTTCTACATGTTCCGCTTATGGTTCATGACGTTCTTTGGCGACTACCGCGGGACAGCGGCCCACGAAGAAATGGGACATTCTGCGGGCGGCCATGGGTCGCGGGCGGGGGCGCCCGCGCCACACGGTCACGGTCACGGCGAGCCGCACGAAAGTCCGTGGGTGATGCTGGGGCCGCTCGTGATTCTTGCTGTGCTTTCCTTCGTCGGCGGGTGGGTGGGGATCAACCACCGATTTGATTTGTTCTTGTCTCCAGTCTTCCGATCTCACGCTGCGTTTGTCCAGCTAAAAGCTCTGACAACTCAGGAGGTTGCACAACGCGAAGCGGCGGACCAATTGGAATTGGCCTTCACCGGGATCTCCGTTGCCGTTGGCCTACTCGGTCTGTATCTAGCCTGGCTCCTCTATCACAAGCGCCTCGATCTCCCGGAGAAGATCGCCGCCAGCCTCGGCAGTCTTTACCGCGCGGTCGCCAACAAGTACTACGTGGACGAACTCTACGCTGTGCTCTTCGTTAACCCAATCGTGGAAGGTTCCACCGCAATTCTCTGGAAGGGTATGGACCAGGGCATGATCGACGCCACCGTCAACAACGGCGCTGACTCCGCCCGCCATGTCTCCGACAACCTGCGCCACATGCAATCCGGCAATCTGCGCTCCTATGCCGGATGGGTGGCTGCCGGGGGCGCCGTCGTGATCGCTTACATGATCTGGATGGGGGTGCGATGAATACGGCCAGTCTCAACCCGGTCATTCTCACGCTCGTGACCTTCATTCCGCTCGCCGGCAGCCTGTTGCTGCTCGCCATCCCGCGCCGCGATCGAGACATTAAAGTCTTCGCCCTCGTAATTTCTCTGTTGACCTTTGTGGCCTCGTTGCATCTTCCCGTGCATTTGCATCGCAACGAACTCGGCTTTCAGTTCCCCATCGACAAGGCCTGGATCGCCAGCCCCAACATTCATTACCACATGGGCGTGGACGGCATTTCCGTCTGGCTGATCGTGCTCACCACGTTCCTCACGCCCCTGTGCGTGCTGATCTCGTGGACTTCGATCCACGAGCGCGTGAAAGAGTTCTTCATCCTGCTGCTGATCCTTGAAACCGCGCTGATCGGCGTCTTCACCGCGCTCGACCTGTTCCTGTTCTACTTCTTCTGGGAAGCGACGCTCATCCCGATGGCGCTGCTGATCGGCATGTATGGCCACGGACGCCGCGTGTACGCTGCGGTCAAGTTTTTCCTGTACACCATGATCGCGTCGGTCTTCATGCTGGCGGCGATCATCTGGCTCTACAGCAAGACGGGCAGCTTCGATTTTGTCGTGATCCAGAATGCGATCCGCACTGGGACAGTAAGCAACTTCGCTGCGGCCGCGCAGTGGCTCTTCCTCGGTTTCTTCATCGCCTTCGCGGTGAAGGTCCCGCTCTTCCCTCTGCACACCTGGCTGCCGGACGCGCACGTAGAGGCGCCCACCGCCGGATCGGTCCTGCTGGCGGGCGTGTTGCTCAAGATGGGAACCTACGGCATGCTGCGCTTCAATCTCGGACTCTTCCCCGAGCAGTCGCGCTCCAACGCGTCCTGGATCATGGTGCTCGCCCTGATCGGCATCATTTACGGCGCGCTCGTCTCACTGGTGCAGCCGAACATGAAGAAGCTGATCGCGTACTCCTCGGTCAGCCACCTGGGATTTGTCGTGCTCGGCATTTTCAGTTTCACGAGCGCTGGGCTGAACGGCGCTGTCTTCGTCATGCTGGCGCACGGCGTCGCGACCGGCGCGCTCTTCATGCTGGCCGGCATTCTGTACGAGCGCCGCCATACCTATGAGATCTCCGACTTCGGCGGCCTGGCCACACCCATGCCTCACTACGCTGCCTTCTTCCTGTTTATCGTGCTGGCCTCGGTCGGACTGCCGCTGCTCAACGGCTTCATCGGCGAGTTCCTGGTGTTGAGTGGCGCTTTCCAGGCGCGCCCGATCTATGGAATTCTTGGCGGCACCGGCGTGATCTGGAGCGCCGGATACTTGCTCTGGATGTATCAGCGTGTCTTCTTCGGCAAGGTCCAGCACGAGGTCAACAACACGGTGCCTGACCTCAATGTGCGCGAGAAGACCGCACTCTGGCCGGCCGCCACCATGGCCTTACTGATGGGCGTCGCTCCCCTGCTCTGGCTGAGCTCGATCGATCCCGCCGTGCAGTCGGCCCTCGCTCCCTTCGCGCAACTGGCCGCCAAGGTGGTGGGCCAATGAACTTGCTGGCTCATTCGCTCCCGGCTTTGCTCGCCCAGGCGCAGGCCTTCACCCCGCCAAGCGGCTCGGAGTACATGCGCATCCTGCCGGAGCTGATCCTTTCCCTATTCGGCATGATCGTGATGTTCGTCGATCCCCTGCTCGACGAACACCGCAGCCAGAAACCCCTGGGCACGATTGCACTGATCGGTAGTCTGGCCGCGCTGGTTTCCACGTTCTTCATGGCGCAGTATCCCGGAAGCGCCTTCTGGAACATGGTCCGGGTCGACGGCTTCAGCGTATTCTTTCACGTCCTGGTCATCGCGATTTCCGCCGTCGTCATTCTCAGTTCGTACGAATACATGGCGGTGCAGCGTATCCGCGCCGGCGAATACTATGGCCTGATCCTGTTCGGAACGGTCGGCATGTGTCTGATGTCCTCAGCGATCGAACTGGTACTGATCTTCATTGCCCTTGAAATCTCCTCCATTTCCACTTACGTTCTGGCCGGCTTCCGGCGCCGCGAGGCTTCCAGCAGCGAGGCGTCGCTGAAATACTTCTTGCTGGGATCGTTCGCCACCGCCTTCTTCTTGTACGGTGTGGCCATGATGTTCGGAGCCACCGGCTCCACCAACCTTGATGCGATCACTCGCGCGCTCGCTTCCGCAACCGTTCCACCCCTTGTTTATGTAGCGGTGGCGCTGATGTTTGTCGGCCTGGGATTCAAGGTTGCCTCCGCACCATTCCACATCTGGACCCCCGACGTCTACGAAGGAGCGCCCGCCCCCATTGTCGGACTGATGTCCACTGGCCCCAAAGCCGCTGCGTTTGCCGTCCTGCTGCGGGTCATGTTCGAAATCAACGCGCCCGGCCGCTTCTGGCTGATCTGGGTTTCCGCGGCACTTTCGATGACGCTCGGCAACCTTGGCGCGCTCGTGCAGGACAACGTTAAACGCCTGCTCGCTTACTCCTCCATCGCGCACGCCGGATATCTCCTGGTCGCCTTCGCGGCGCAGCCCGAACTCGGTACATCTGCCGCCATGTTCTACACCGCCGCCTATGCCGCCATGAATGTAGGCGCCTTCGCCGTGGTCAGCCACTTCGCCAACGCGGGCGAGAAATACGTCACCCTCGAAGACTACGCCGGCCTCGGACGGCGCTCGCCCATGCTGGCCGCCACCCTCACCTTCTTCCTTATGTCGCTGATGGGAATTCCAATCACCGGCGGCTTTTTTGCTAAGTTCTACGTGTTCAGCGCGTCTTTGAAGTCTGATCTGGTTTGGCTGACGATCATCGGTGTCGTCAACAGCGCGGTAGGTGCCTACTACTATCTGCGCGTCATCGTGATGATGTACATGCGCGAGCCGCGCGCAGAAGTACCGGTCACGCCCGTTCCACCCGCCACGGGGCTCGCGATCGCGGTCTGCGTGCTGGCCACGCTCTATCTCGGTGTGCTGCCCGGACGGGTCCTGGACTATGCTTACCAGTCGGCACAGAATCTGATGAGTCACAACCTGACGGTCGTTCGCGTCTTGCCGCTTCAGTAGCGCGGCCCGCGCACTCTTCTCACTCTACCGCCACCGCCAAATCGCGCCGCGAGAAAATCCACGCCGCTACCAGCCAGAAGAGCGCCGTCTCGATCCAGCCAAGTGCGACCACACTGGGGCTCGCGTGCCAACTCCGGCTGAAGTCAGCGGCGATCAACGGCTCCAGCAATCCATAGACTGGAATCACGTATTTCGAAAACGCGTCGCCGCGCAACGAGAGCAGCGCCGGGATTCCGGCCAGCGTACCCGCGCCGATCGCAGCAAGCAGCGGAGGCAGGAACGTCGACAGTGACAGCGTCAGCGACGCCGTCAACAGACACGCCGTCCACAGCGCCAGCATGCCGAACCACAATGCGCCCAGGCTGAAGCCGAAATGCCCGAGCAGCCAGCTGGCGGTGACGCCCATGCAGAAGCAGAACACGCCCAGCACCAGCGCAATTCCCGCGAGCAGCCCGAAGACATACTGGCGGCGCGAGATCCCCTTCGAGAGCACGGCCAGCACACGTTTTGAGCGCTGGTCCGCCTGAATCGCCGAACTGCCGAAGAAAACCCCGAACGTCACCGAATACACCGCCAGTTGCCGGAAAATCATCAGAGCGTCTTCCGGGCTTCGTTCGCTATCCACCATTCCGAACGTGGCCCAGCCGAGCACCCAGAGCAGCAGGAAAAACAGCGGCCAGCGCTGTTCGCGCGCAAAGTTTTTCGCGATCAGAAGGACTGGTCTCATGCTTATTTCCCCACCTCAGGACCTTCGAGCCTGGGAGCACTGGGATTGGTCAGTTCGAGAAACAACTCTTCCAGTGATCGCCGCACAGGGTTCACGCTCAGCACTTCTCCGCCCGTTGTCCACACGCGTTCGATGGCCTCACGCTGCCGGCTCCTCGGAACGACGAAGCGTACCCGTGCTCCCTCCGCCGTTGCGTTTGCGAAGAGCTGCGGCGGAATCGCTTGCGCCACAATCTCCACTTGATCGGTCGTCTCGAGCATTTCGCTCAGCGTCCCGGTGCGCACTATGCTCCCGCGACTCAGAATCGCCACCCGATCACACACCAACTCGACTTCCGAAAGCAGGTGCGAGCTCAGAAATACAGTCTTTCCCCGGCTCCGCGAACGCAATAGCAACTCCCGGATCGATACCCGCGCCGCCGGATCCAGCGCTGACGTCGGCTCATCGAGAATCAGCAACTCTGGATCATTGACCAGCGCCTGCGCCAAGCCCATGCGTTGCAGCATGCCGCGCGAAAACTGCCCAAGATTCCTCTTCCCCTCCGCCGCCATTCCCACCGCTTCGAGGGCCTCGTGCGCGGCGCTCTTCAAAGCTGACCCGTGCAGCCCATTCAGCCCGCCGTAGAAACGAAGGGCAGCCTCGGCCGGACGATGGTAAAGAGCAACATTCTCCGCTAGAAATCCCACCCGCCGGCGGGTCGCCACGTGTCCAAACGGTTTCCCGAGCATGCGCCCGCTGCCCGACGACGGATGCATGAATCCCAGCGCCAGGTGAATGGCGGTGCTCTTGCCGGCTCCATTGGGTCCGAGGAAACCGAAAATCTCTCCGTTCTGCACAGAAAGAGCAAAATCTTGCAGTGCGCGCACCCGCCGCCGCCCCGACCACGACCGATATTCTTTTGTGACTCCCTCGTACTCCAGCGCCGCAGGCATAAGCTCTTGATTCTAATCGTGAGTGCGAACCCTGTGAAAATCCGCGCCCGGCTTGGATTGACAATCGTCCGCGAAGTCGGCATTATTACTGCCTACGTTGGTTCGGAATCCCCCGCAAAACGAGGGCTTGGAGGATCGAATGCTTCAGTTTTGCCGAACTCTGTGGTCGGATGAGCAAGGGCAAGACATCGCCGAATACGCTGTCATGTTGGCGGTGATCCTAGTGCTGGTGATTGGGACCGTTCGTCTGATCGGGACCAATGCGAACAACGCCTTCTCCAGCGTCGCTAGTTCCTTGAGTCAGTAGACCCTTGCTTCGTTTTGTGATGATGAGTCGGAGTTTATTGGAATCGTGATGACACGATTTAGCACCTCCAGCCATTTTGGCCGCTATTGGTTTATTTTCGCGGCGGAGGTGAAAGCCTGGAGCCAGTCAGGATAGAAAGAGCTCAAAGGTTTGTTACCCGGCGCCGCGATCACAGATCGCGGCTTTTGTTTTTGTTGGCTAGAAGCTCGAAAGGATCACTTCATGATTGTGAACATGTCGGACAACGCCACTCCCGAGCAGATCGAGCACATCATTAAACGGATCCGCGAAGCCGGATTCCAGCCCCACGTCACGCGCGGCACCGAGCGGACCATTGTCGCTGCGGTCGGCAGCGGTGGACGCCGCCACGAGATCGAAGCGCTCTCCGTCGCCCCCGGTGTCGACAACGTCGTCGCCATCGCGCAGCCGTTTAAGCTCGTCAGCCGTCAGACGCGACCGCAACCCTCCGTTGTCGACGTGGGTGGGGTCAAGATCGGCGGCGAGGAAATTGTCGTCATCGCTGGCCCCTGTTCGGTCGAGTCGCGCGAGCAACTGCTCGAAACGGCCCACGGCGTCAAGCGCGCCGGCGCCACCATGCTGCGCGGCGGCGCTTACAAGCCGCGCACCTCGCCCTATGAGTTCCAGGGCCTCGGGATCGAGGCTCTGAAGATTCTGCGCGAAGCGCGCGAGCAGACCGGCCTGCCCGTCGTCACCGAAGTGATGAGCACCGAGGACGTGGACCTGATCTGCGAGTACGCCGACATGCTCCAGGTGGGCGCGCGCAACATGCAGAATTTTGCGTTGCTGCGCAGACTCGCCACCACCAACAAGCCCGTGCTGCTCAAGCGCGGTCCGTCTGCGCTTGTCAAAGAGTGGCTGCTGGCAGCGGAATATCTGCTCTCGGGCGGAAATCATCAGGTGGTGCTGTGCGAACGCGGCATCAAGACCTTCGAGACCGCCACCCGCAATACGATTGATCTCGCCGCCATCGCCCTGGCCAAGGAGCTGTCGCATTTGCCGGTGATCGCCGATCCCTCACACGGAACCGGCAAACAGAGCCTGATCGGAGCCGTCTCCCGCGCCGCGATTGCGGTGGGTGCCGACGGAATCATTGTGGAAGTACATCCCTGTCCGGAACGCGCCCTGTCCGATGGGCCGCAATCGCTTGATCTCGCGCAGTTCGAGAGAGTGATGCGGGACCTGTGCGCGCCATCGCGCCCGCTGGCGACTGCAAACGCAGGCCGGGCGGCATGACCGCTCGGTTAGATGGTTGAGAGCTCGGGCACGTCTTCGACTCCATATCGGGAATGCCCGAGCCCTCCGTGCAACGTCGTAACCTTCTATCCCACGCACCGCCCACCGATACTGGTCTCGTTACTACGCTGCCGACATCCGCCGGGCGGTGACCGGCAGTCGCTCAGGAAAACTCCATGACGTCGCAGCCGGATCCCCGCATTTCGCGGAGGTTGGGTCAGTATGTCGCCTTCTGCAGTGTGCTCGCGGTCGCCTTCGGTCTGTGGGTGCTGACGGGCTGGATGTTTCATATCCATAGCGTGAAGAGCATTCTCGCGGGGCAGGTTGCGGTTAAAGCAAATGCCGCCATGTGCTTCATCTTGCTCGGCATTGTGCTGTGGTTTCTGAGGGAGGAACCGGCGCCGATTGCTTCCCGCTGGAAGCTGGCCGTCAAGAGCGCAGCCGCTACTGCGGGCGTGGTGGGCCTGCTCTCCTTGCTGGAGTTCCTATCGGGGTGGGACTTCGGCATCGATCAACTACTGTTCACGACTGGAGCGGAAGACATTCCGGGCAGCGTGCGGCCTGGCCTCATGTCCCCCATCGCTGCTTTGGGCTTTCTTTGTCTTGGATCTGCCCTCCTGCTCCTGGACGCCAAGTCGAGGCTGGCTCGCTGGTCGGCGCAGGTGTTGCCCTGTGGAGTGGCCATCGCTCCCATCTTTGGCATCTTGGACTTTGTTCGAGATCCAAACACCAGCCGTACCCACATCTCGCCCGTGACTGCGACCGTCGACCAGTTCCGCGACACGGTGACAAACGTGGGCCTGTACGGGCTGCTGATCAACCAGAAACTGGCAGCCAACGGCGTAGAGGTGGCCTCGGCAAAGGCAACGACGTGAACCCATCGTCGGCCCCACTGGAACCCGAAACGCTGCCTGCGGCCCAGACCCGGCTGCGGGTCTTGCAGGTGGAGGATGACCCAGCCGACGGCGAACTGGTGTTGCAGGAACTGCGACGCGATGGTTTTGACGTCACCTGCAAAGTAGTGCAAACCCCGGAAGAGTTCCGGGAGCAGGTGCGTTCCACCGCCCCTGATGTGGTGTTGGCCGATTACAACCTGGGGCACTGGCATGGAATCGAAGCGCTGCAGATCTTGCGCGAGGAAGGCCTGGAGATTCCCCTGATCCTGGTGGCCGGCGCGCTGGGCGAGGTCACGGCGGTGGAGTGCATCAAGCAGGGGGCGACCGATTGCGTTCTCAAAGACCGGCTGACGCGGCTGGGGTCGTCCGTGCGCCGCGCACTGCGGGAAAGAGATCTGCGCGAGCGCCAGAAACGACTGGATGCCGCTCTGCGTGCGAGCCAGGCGCAGCTCGAAGCCTTGGTCCAGACGGCCATGGACGCCATCCTTACCGTGGATGGGGAGCAGCGTATTGTGGTGTTCAATGCAGCCGCCGAAAAAATGTTCCGTTGCTCGAAGGCAGAGGCTTTGGGACAGCCGATCGAACGCTTTATTCCGCAACGCTTTCGAACCGCGCATTCCGCTCACATGAGGAAATTCGGGGAAACCGGCACCACGGATCGCGCCATGGGCAAACTCGGCGCGCTGCGGGCCTTGCGCGCCGATAGTGAGGAGTTCCCCATGGAGGCGTCCATCTCGCGTACCCAGGTCGGCGCACGGGCGCTGTTTACCATCATCCTGCGCGACATCACCGAGCGTGAACAGGCGGAGAAAAAGCTGGCCCAGAAAATGGAGGAACTGAACCGTTCCAACGAGGATCTGGAACAGTTTGCCTATGCCGCCTCCCACGATTTGCAGGAACCGCTGCGCATGGTGGCCGCCTACACCCAGCTGCTGGCCGAGCGCTACCGCGGCCAGCTCGACGAAAACGCCGACAAGTACATCGGTTACGCCCTGGAAGGCGCCACCCGCATGCAGGTGTTAATCCGTGATCTGCTGGCCTTTTCCCGGTTGGATCGCAATGGAACCGAGCGCAGCGACACCGATTGCAACTCGGCGCTCGAGGAAGCATTGCTGAACCTGCAGGCCGCGATGCAGGAGAGCGGTGCGGCCGTTACCTGCGACCACTTACCCGTGGTCGCCGCCAACCGCTCCCAGGGAATCCAACTCTTTCAGAACCTGATCGGCAACGCCATCAAGTTTCGCGGGAAAGAAGCGCCCGTCATTCGAGTTTCTGCCGGGAGGCCGGGTGATCACTGGGAGTTTGCCGTGACCGACAACGGCATCGGTATCGCGCCCGAGCACAAGGACATTATCTTCGTCATTTTTCGGCGTCTGCACGCTCGCGAGGAATATGCCGGAAACGGCGTCGGACTGGCCATCTGCAAAAAGATCGTCGAACACCACGGCGGCAGAATCTGGGTCGAATCGGAGCCTGACAAGGGCAGTACATTCCGATTCACGTTGCCGGCCATTCCTGCCGATGGAGAAGGGGAAGCCCATGACCTCCTCCAAACCTGCAATTCTGCTGGTGGATGATAGCCCTGCCGACCTGGATCTGATCCGCGAGGCGTTGGCCGCCAGCAGCTACCAGAGCGGCGTCAGCGTGGTCGCCGACGGGGAGGAAGCGATGAACTTTCTCCGCCACAAAGACAAATATGCTGACGCCCCACGCCCGGACCTGTTGATCCTCGACTTGGACCTGCCGCGCAAGGACGGCCGCGCCGTGCTCGCCGACTGCAAATCGGAGCCGAACCTGTGCGCGATCCCCATCGTTGTCTTTACTACGTCGCGTTCCATCCAGGACATCGCTCGCAGTTATGCGCTGGGCGCGAATTGCTACGTGAGCAAACCTGGCAGCTTGCAGGATTTCCTGGCCGCCGTGCAAGCGATTGAAAAGTTCTGGTTCGGCCTGGCCAGCCTGCCGCACTAGCAGGCTGCGGGAAACTCACGAGTGTATGCACCACCGTGGAAGAGCGGCCCATCAGGGCTGCGTAAGACATCTGCAATGAGCGCGGACTTCTGAAAAAGTCCGATTTTGGGTGGCGCAGCGGGTTTACCGCTGCGGTAAGCCTTTTCTTTTGAGCAAGGGCTTCAGCCCCCGAGGTTTCGCTTTGGACTTTTTCAGCAAACTCTTCAGCCCCTGGGGGCACCTTTCCTACTAGCATCTTGCAGCCGCTAAAATGAGCCCGTTGCGCAGAGGATACCGCTTGCCCGATTCACCTATATGGCAGCATGACAGCCCATCCCTGCATCTTTGCTCCGACTCTTTCTCTGACACAGGGGCGACGCAGAACCAATAGGAAGGGAGCCATTCTCTCTGGAAATTATTGAAAGGAATGGCGGGGACGACGGGACTCGAACCCGCGGCCTCTGCCGTGACAGGGCAGCGTTCTAACCAACTGAACTACGTCCCCAGCTTGTTTTCTTACCTTT
>Ga0326726_10001597_pt1 | contig 21068 bp, 22 predicted proteins | sample MHFenrmetagenome_2_FD_207603 | JGI IMG/M metagenome (GOLD analysis project Ga0326726, IMG submission 207603) | Lab enriched peat soil microbial communities from Michigan Hollow, Ithaca, NY, United States - MHF15MN | ecosystem: Environmental > Terrestrial > Soil > Wetlands > Peat | place: USA... | reverse complement strand
GGCATACATCTCTATCGTTCCTGTTGGACATGGGGACGCCGGTGAATACGGTCCAGCAGCGGGCAGGGCATTCAAAAGCGAGTGTCACGACGGATACATACGGCCACTCCCTGGGACATTCGGAAATTGAAGCGGCGGAACGGATCGAAGAATTGCTTACACCAATTGCAGTCAAACTGCAGTCAAAATGAAGCCTTCAGGAATTGATGCCCCATATATGGTGGGTTGATTTGAACCAAACCCACACATATGGTGGTAGAAATAACGTATGGAAGCAGTGGAAATACCTGGTCCCGACTCTTAAGCAATTGGTTCGGGGTTCAAGTCCCCGGTCGGTCACCACTAGGAACGGGATCATTCGTGAGGATGGTCCTGTTTTTGTTATGTTCTGCGCAAGCCCGCTTTGAGCAGCCCCCTCTCCCCCTTTCCCCTTCAGGGACCTTCGGCGAGGCACCTCCCCCAAATCCTTCCCCCTGGCGGGGGACAATGTCGGATTTAGGGGAGGAAGAACAAGAGACGGGAGTATCTGGAAGGATGCTCCTGTTTTTTTATTGTTCGACGCTCAGCCTATGGAGAAGATTGTTCCTCAGGAACAATCGAGGAACGAAAACATCTCGATGTCCCTTCATATATAAGTATCAAGCTAGAGAGATTGTTTCGCGGAACAATCCAAAAACGAATATGAATCAAGGAAATCTCGGCGTGAGGGACTATGTTCCGTCTCCCCCAAAAAACTGGGGACAGGCGAACGGGGAGGATACCAGTACATTGACGACTCGTGTAGTCGATGTGGCTGTGTTTGGCGACTACCCTTCGGGTACGATGTCATGTCGCCAAACCTGCCGCCCTAAAGGGTGCTTCCCGGAAGGGCACCGGGACTATGTCGCGAATGGCGGCTTGTTGACGCCTCGGCTTGTGGCAGCTTGCCCCCAGGGGGGTGCTTCGCGAAAGCTGCCTCGGCGCACGCACGCGACCGGGGTTGTGGGAAAAAAGAAACGAATATTTTTACCAAAAAAATTGATTCTCATCGAGTGATCCTTCATTATTTAGGACATAAAAATCGATAAAAATATTCGATTTTGGTTCAATCCCGAGGAACGAATCATTTGTGTTCTCCACGGGAGGTTGTGTCAGGTATTATGTCGCGAGGAGACTCGATCCTCAGGAACGAGTGAGGAACAAAAACATCTCGTTGTCTCTTCATAGTCATATACCAAGCTGGAGAACTCGTTTCGCGAAACGAGCCCAAAACGAATGCTTCTTCGGGAAAGAAGTCATTTTAAATTCGCGTGATATTTTTACTATTTTAGAGGGACGAATGGCGACGGAAACGGGCGGAACATCTCCCAAGAACGAGGACAAAGCCCCCATAACGCGTGGATGATGTGTTGCGCCCTACAAAAGCAAGGTCGTATTGACATGTAATCGATTGGTAAGGTACGAAATAGAATGCGGCAAGGAGGAAGAACCAAGCCCCTCGTCGCACATTCATAGTATAGCACACACGTTCTAAATGTCAATTGATTGGCTTACCAGGCGTAATCCTGCCATTAATTCTGATTATTAAGAAAAGAATAAGTAGCATTTCCAAACGGTAAAGCTACTGACTGCTGGAACCGGTGTTAGGCGGCATTTACGCTTTGACATGGTCTTTACCCCCGGCTACTACCTGTAGCTCTGCGCCGCTTGCTCTCTACCCTTTGCGTGATCTTCTCCAAGTCTTCCTTCCATGTGTATCCAATATTTCGCAGACTTGCGATCACAATGGGGCCGTATGTTAATGGGTCAGCTAAAATTGCATCTGCAAAAGCGTCAAGCGCAAGTTCATATCTGTAATCCCCCGGTTCACCGATGCTGTAATACGTCCTGGCAATATTGAGATGAGCGGTTCCGTTTCTGGGATTTAGGGCAATTGCTTTTTCAAACTCTTCCATAGCAGAATCATCCCGCAGATGCATTTTGACATTTCCAAGGTTGCAGTGAGCTCTCGATTCACGTTTCTGGTATCCAATCTGCCTGAAGGCATCGATGGCTTTCCCATAATAGACCGCGGCCTGTTTAAAATCCATCAGATACTCCGAGTGAGCCCCCAGCCAGTAGTAGATTGGACCTGCATCCTTTGGGCTGCATTCCTGCCCCAATTGGGACAAAGCTGCGCGGGCATGTTCATGGAGAGCGGGGTCAGTCTTCATGGCTTCCTGGTACAACATTAACCCTTGTCCCTGGTTTCCAACCTGGTAATACCTGGTCGCCTCGCTAAACAGGATCAATGCCCTGGCAATATCCGACCCTGCAACCTGGCGTTCAACCAATGGATGCTCAATGGCGTACTCCGCTTCAGCAGAGTCTTATTCGATTAGTCGCGGCTCTACTCCTCCAACCAGGTCTGCAAGCAGCCGCTTAACCTGGCTCCCGTGATAATTGGCTTTCTTTGAAGCGATGACTCCCCCCAGGTACACAACCATAATCACGAGGGGCAATCCCCATGTCCACCTGATATGAACTTGACCAGCGAGTAGTGGAGTAGTGCTTAGAAAGCTTAAAAGAGAAAAAACAAACGCACCTGCCAGGCTAAAAAAATATCCAATATACGTTGAAAAGAGATGATCTGATGGCAATCCGAAATGCAATCTACCCCGGTTTACATCAGGATCAGGGTCATGAACGATTGGGCCTGGCCATTTAACAACGCCTGAGATCAACGCTGAGAGCAGCCGTATCAGAATGCCAATAACTCCAATTAGACACACACCAAAATACAGTGCACCTGCAAAGAAAATCACCGTGAGCCACAGACTGTTCTCAATGAATGTGGCCTGAGGCAGAACATTCTTTTGCCCGTGATAGACAAATGCCTGGCCTTCCTCAGCCTGCCCACTGTCGTAAAACCACGCTCCGACGATCACATCGCTGCTACCATCCTTATTCACATCGCCTGCCGTCGCGACTGATCCACCGAAGTAAGCAAATGCCTGATCGCCCTCGGCCGTCCAGTTGGGTGTTTTTGACAGTCCTGCTTCGGAGCCATAATAGACGAAAACCCGACCCTCATCCTCCTGTCCGCTGTCATAACGATTAGCTCCCACAATGACATCGCTGTAACCATCCCCATTGACATCCCCGGCTGCTGCCACCGCATCGCCAAAATCGGATTCATTCTGATGGCTTTCAGCAGACCAGGCAGGAGCAGCGGACAACCCTGTCGCCGAGCCGTGAAAAGCAAAGGCCCGGTCCTCCAAACCCCCACAACTATCAGATGATCCAACGATAATGTCGCTGAAACCATCCCCATTCACATCCCCTGCCGTTGCCACCGATCCGCCAAAACAGGCACCTCCTTGATTCCCCTCGGCCGTCCAGTTGGGTGTCGACAACAGTCCGTTTGCCGAACCGTAATAAACAAACGCCTGACCTTGCATACCTTGCTCATAATCGAACCCATATGCTCCGATGACAACATCGCTGTAACCATCCCCGTTCACATCCCCCGCTGTTGCCACCGATCCGCCAAAGAAGATATGCGCCTGGTTTCCTGCCGCTGTCCAGTCGGGCGTATTTGACAATCCGGTTGCAGAACCATGATAGATAAACACCCGCCCTGCATCCGTTTCACCGTTATCGTACAAGGATGCCCCAATAATAACGTCACCATATCCATCGTTGTTAACGTCGCCTGCTGTCGAAACAGAAATGCCGAATAGGTCGCCTTCCTGATCGCCTGAGGCCGTCCAATTGGGTATACCCGGCAACCCCATCTCTGAACCGTAATAAACAAACACCCGCCCTCCAGCTTGTTGCCCGTTAGTGTAGGTTCGTGCTCCGATGATAATGTCGCTGAAGCCGTCGCCATTCACATCTCCGGCAGTTGCCACGGAAGCGCCGAAAAGAACGCCCTCTTGATTACCCTCCGCGGTCCAGTTGGGTGTTTTCGATAAACCCGCCTTCGAGCCGTAATAAACGAACACTTTTCCTTCATCCGTTTGAGCGTTTTCAAAGCCCATTGCCCCTACAATAACATCGCTGTAACCATCGCCGTTGACATCACCCGCAGTTGAAACGGAAACGCCAAACCAGGAGTTCTCCTGATCACCCCCAGCCGTCCAGTCTGGTTTTTTGGTGAGCGAGTCTGGCGCAAGCTGAGAAGTGCTGCCAACTACGCTGGTGGTCAGGTGTACCTCACCTGCAGGCATAACCACGTTAAACGATATCTGAGCGTCTATGGACTTGGCTGGCTGGATGGTCACCAGGAGCAAGACCAGCGTAACGAGGAAACCAAGATACTTTACTTTGGATATACCAGTGATCTTCCTGGCTTTCTGTTCTGACATTCGTTTTCCTATGCTGGCGAGGGCGCCCTGATAAATTAAATAAGCACATAATATAAAACGAACGGGGCAGTAGAAATTCTACGGCGCGTGTTTCAGCATATGGCAACTGAGAAACTGCTTTGCCAGCTAGCTTTCAGCAATCTACTCCGACCAATCTTAATCATCAGCCGCCCAACTGTGCTTCAGCAGTAATATTTAAATAACATGCAATTCTGCATGATGTGCAAATTAAGTATATAACAGACTCCCAATGAAAACAATTCCCCCTATTTTAGAATTGTGGGGAAAGAGGCAACGACCTCCAACTTCCCAAAGCAAAAACAAATTGAAATGTTCCAAAATGGGTAATCCCTAAAACTTTCTCTTCCAATCTTCCGCCATTTTATTGCGCTCACCCAGCGGCGTGTGGTCGTAGAACACGAAGACCACCCACTTCTCCTGGTCTAATTTTCCAAGTTCTGATTCGCAACCGGTGAAGTCGCTGTTCGCCGGAGCCGTTATTAGATAGACTATATTGTTATCCAATGAAAGAAACGGAATCTTATCGGTCTCCTATCAGGCGAGAAAATCTAGAATCTTCGCGTTGACCCATTCGGCGGCGGTATATTCGCCTAAGTGATTGGCATTCGGGATAATCCCGGCTTTCAGGCCGGTCACCAAGCGGGTAGCCCTTTCGATAGCTCGCTCGGGTTTGTAAATAACTTCATGGTCTCCGATCAACAGGAGGATGGGTGTTTGGATTTTGCGTAACTCTTCATCGCTATATACTGTGGGAAACCAGTGGCGGGGGCGACCAGTGATGGCAGTGATCGCACGTAGTTGTGCGATGCAATCTTCCTGGGGGAAATTCTGCTCTATCCAGTCATATGCACCTAGAAGTATGCGCTTTGAGCCAAGCATAGGTCCTATGGCGTTGGCTGGAGCGAAGTGCCAGTACCAGGCTGGTATTGGCACAAATGTAGCCGCCGGGCTGATGAGGACAACTTTCTTTACGCGCTCAGGCAGATATAAAGCCGTGTTGAGCGCCAGGAACCCCCCGAAGGAATTACCGACGATGTTCACCCGTTCGATTCGCAGCCCTTCGAACAGGTCCATCATCCAATCGGCGAAATCCTGGCGTTGGTGTCGGATATTGATCGGACGGGTGAGGATACTCATGTTCGGCTCACTGATCGTATCAATGGCAAAAGTGCGATAATGCTGGCTGAGCGGTCCCACATTTCGAATCCATATTACTCCGCTTCCGCCGGATGGATGGAAAAGTGCCAGCGGAGCCGCATCCTTTGGTCCGCTGGCGATCACGTGGGTGTCGCCAAAGCGAGTGGGAATGAACAGTTCTTCATAGGGTACCGGCCATTGTTTCAGGACGGCTTTATAGGCTGCATGGTACTGCGCCTCTCCTTCAGGCGACCGAAAGACAGACATCTTTTCTGACATGGCATTATTCCTTGGTTTCATGCTTTATAGGGCTGGCGCAAAAGGGTTCGAACTGCACCGTATTTCCTGGCTTTCAGGAGCCAGGTGACCGGACCCAGTAGCAAAAACATCCATTTCGAAACACGCCGTTTGGCCATCAGCCTGACTGCTTCGTCAGGGATTGGATTACCGGAAGCCAGGTTGGCTGCGGATAATTCCAGGGAGACCCTGATCGAATTCCCCCGCCATCCAAGTTGATCGAGAGGGGTTCCGTTTACCACAGTGTAACCGCCGCCCAGCGCCAGGCCGCCAGCCGAGGTAAAGCCAGCTCGTTGGGCAAATTTGGCGCAAATCGCCAAGGCAGTCTGGCTTTGTTCACCTTCCGGGAGGCCGGAATTGACGATTGCAGCGAATGCCGCAAGTTTCGCTTTTCCGGCTGGTTGAGCAGTGGGACGCCGGGCTGCAATCAATTCCAGGGCGCGCGTCACCGGCCCGGGCAGGCTGTCGATGTACAGGGGAAAGGCCAGCACGATCAAGTCACTACCATCGACAGCCTCAATCAGAGAGCGAGTCCGTTCACGTGAGCCCAGCGCCGGGTATAGCTGGATCGTCTCGGTCGGTATGCCGTGTGCAGTGAGTCTCCCGGCCAGATATCCACCCAGTGCCGCGGAAGTGCTCTTCCGCCCACGCGGGCTGCCGACCAGGAGCAGCGCACGCCGGATCGGAGCCCTCTCGATCTGAGTGGAAGGCAAGCGTGGCAGTTCTGCGTCCTGCGACGACTTTCCCATCTCGATATCCTCCAACGAGGATTTGAGCAGGACAGTCAGGTCTTCGTCGCGCTGGTTGGTGTTGATGACCCGGCTCACCGTTGTGGGAAAGTGCATGTTGATCGCATTGCGCCGAACCAGATGGTGAAAGATGGCTGTTTCCTCCGGTTCCGGCTTGTCTGTCCAACCGATGACGAGCAACTTAGGCACATGGTCGTACCGGTGAGGGTGATGGATCTCCCCAGATATCATCGTAAAGAACGGCAAGTTATTCTGGGTCAGGTGGTCAACCATGCGCTTGAGCAGCGAGGAGTAACCGCCAAAAGTAATCGGTGTCAGATAAATCAGCAGGTCGCAGCCGGTGACGGATCGGGCGATGCGACGGTTGTCGTCATCGATATTGCACAAGCCGGGATTCCGAATCCAGCAGAAAAAAATCCCCGGCGCAATTACCGATCTTTCGCTGGCGTAGCAGAACCGGTTCCACTTCCCAGTCACGCAACTCCATTTCGCTTTCCAGAGATGAGAGAAAATGCTCGCCGGTCGGATCATTTTCACATGAACCATTAAGGATCACCACTTTCATTTACAACCTCTTGTTGGTACGATGGGCTAGCTGATACTACCTGGGTTGGTCATTTTAGGAAGCTCTTCAATTTTTCCGGCGCCTAACTTTGTTTCAATAATAATTTTTTCATAACCAGAAATTTTGATGATATATAGATTCAGTATATAACCAATATCCCCCAGAAACAATAACCCCTTTTTCGCCACAGGGGAAAGGAGCAAAGAGCCTACCATTCCAAATCCTATGACGAAAAGTGCTATCCCATCTTTTGGGATAGCACTTTTTGATTATCCCTATCATTACTCCGTCATTTTGATGTGGTCAACCAAGGGCGGGTGGTCGTTGAACATGAACACCGCCCAGGTAGTGAGTTTAGCTATTATGGGCGTGGGTGCCGTCGAAAGGGTAAAAAAGATTCCCCAGGGGGTTGCCCAGGAGATTGCCACAGCATGGTTGTTGACCATCCCTGCCACGGACCTGCGGGCGGCAGCTCTCTGGTGGGTGCTTTCCCGGTTTACCGTTTTAATATTTTATAGAGTCGTCATACACTGAAGCATGTATCGGTCCGCGTTATCCTGATAGCGCCACTCAATTCGACTTATCCACGATAGCGAAAGCTGAGGATTTCATTTTGCGAGGTTCACGCACCGCAAAACGCAGTAACACCCAGCTGATGGATCCTATCAGCGCGGAAAGGATGAACATGACCCGGTAACTCATTGCTCCGGCCAGCCAACCACCCAGCAAAGGTGCAAGCGATGCCACCACCCCCGGAATTGTATTGGCCAGACCGATGTACGTCGGGCGGTTTTCTGCGTCGGTAAATTCGTAAACAATTGAAATGCCAGAGATAAAGGTGCCCGCGTTAACGGCCCCGCGCAAGAAGAAGATGAGGAAGAACCACCCGGGACTGGGGGCAATGATCGCCAAAACGAGCAATAAGGCGCTTAACAGCAGGCAGATCTCGAGGTTCAATTTATGCCCTTTGCGGTCGGAGAGAAAACCAAAAATCAAGTATGCGAGGGTCAACCCGATCTGCAAGGCGATCATGAATCCGCTGGCTACTGCGTCCGGTAGAAGCCAAGTCTTGACCGTATAAACAACCAGAAAACCGGTTGCCATCCCGCTCAGCGAAAAGATGATCTGCGACAGCAGATACATGCGGAAGTTGCGGTCTCTGCGCAGGACTTCCGGCAAGGAACGCAAGTAATTCAATTGAGAGACCGGGGGTTTGCTGGTGTATACGGCAGGTTCGCGCGTGAGAGAGAGAAATATCCAGGAAAGTAAGAACATCCCACCCGCGACCGCGAAGGAAAATACGTAACCCAGCGGGAAGGTGAATTTTTCCAGTACAAAGGGTACTGCCAATGCTCCCAGAATACCGGTCCCGTTGCCAATAAAATTGGAGAGGCCAAAAAACCGCCCGCGCTTTTCCACCGGGATGATCTTGGCGATCATATCCTGCCAACCCACCAGGATCACACCCGCCCCAACGTTTTGCCAGGTGTACAAAAAGAAGAAAATGACCAGGGTTAAAACCGGCTGACGGAGCGCCAGAAAATATACCGCAGGGGCCAGCAGGATAATGGGCAGGCGTTCGAGGAAGAAGCCGAGGGTGACCGGAAAGAACTTTTTCCGGGGAGCGCGCTCAACAGCATTGGCCGTAAACAACTGCGGCAGGAAAATACCTCCCCAACCGAGAAAAAAGATCAAGCCGATCGTCAGGGGATTATCGGTAAAATGGCTTACAAATAGAGGCAGGATGATCGTGGACGAGAAAAAACTCATCCCAAACCAGTAACTGGCCCCATCCAGGGTGTTGACCAGAAAATTCCAGCGGTAATTTCTCTCAATTGTCTGTTGAGCAGTTGAATTACTGGCATTGATTTTCGTCATACGTCGGTATACCAATTTCACCAAGCTGGAATATTTCCAGGCGATTCACCTGGCAAGCGTTTAGAAATCCAATCTGATCTCGTAGTGTAGAAGCGGCCCAACCGTCAGGCCTTCCAACGGCGTCGGGATGGAAAAGATCCTTGGAGCGGATGTCACCCAAGGAAACGATGCCGGGGTTCCGTACCATTGGATTTTATAACGTTAATTCTAACCCTCTATTTCCTATTTTCCGCCATTTTAATGCGCTCACCCAGCGGAGGGCGGTCGTAGAAAATGCACATCCCCCACTTCTCCGGGTCAACTTCCCCCAGGTTCTGATTCGCAAGGAGTATAAAAGCGGACGCAAAGGCTTCTGGCTTGCCAACGCTTTGAAGGGAATACTTGTCCGCAAGGTGCTCGCGCCAGCGGGAGACCAGGTTCCCGAGCTGCTGGGTGATGCCTCGAACACTCCAGATGCAGCGCCAGAGAATGCTTTCCGCCAATTTAACGGGTGGCTGCTATCTGAACCCTCAGCGCACTCAGCCTATCTCTGAGGAGCGTAGCCAGCCCCAAGGCCACACGGTAACCAAATTCCGGATTTGCACCACATAAACGACGCAAGCCCTCAGCTTCGATCGCAATGTATTCACCGTTATTGTTGGCGAGGCAACTTGCTGTCATTTGGTGTGGCTCAACAAGCGCTGACCAGCCGAAAGCATCACCCTTGATCAGCGTATCAGCAACTACAGTCCGGTTGTCACCGAGCCTGTAGACGATATTGACCTCGCCAGATATGATGAGGCAGAAGTATGTTGCAGGAGCACCCTCGACGAACAGCTCATCTCCATTTTTAAACTGCCTGCTGTCGCTGATGTTGGCGATTTGTAAAAGCTGGTCTTCGCTAAGACCTGCAAAATGAGGGTAGTATCGTAACAATTGGGTTGAAATCATCTAAGCCTCCTTCTTTTGGTCGAGATCAGAGCATTGGACAGTGCACGGACTAAAAGATAACAGAGCCTAACATAATACCACTACTCCAATGTCATTCTCTAGCTTGAGCAGCTCACTAAGATTCAATATGACTATTTACATTACATGCATTTTTTGCAAGATATATGAGTGCAGTATATAGCCAATTTCCCTTAAATACAATAAACCTTTATTTTGCCTGTTGAGGAAAGGGGTATTGATTCCCATCACCCCAATTACTGAAGAAAGGGGCTGTCCCATCAGGAAGGACAGCCCAAATCTTTCGAACCTTCCGCTATTTTAATGCGCTCACCCAGCGGCGTGTGGATATAAAATATGAATACCCCCAACTTCTCCGGGTCCACTTCCCTCAGGTTCTGATTCTCCAGGAGATGATGACGATTTTCGCTGGACCCGATGCAAGTTAGTTTTTCTTTCATGGCAATGCAAGCGCATTATGTTCCCGCAAAAATGCCAGAATGCTTGTCCAACAGGGCGCGAAGGACCAGTTGGAGTGAGTGGTGTCGTGAGCATTATGTTTGAAGGAATAGCGAAACCCACTGGAAGTCAACCGGTCTACCAATTGCCCCGCCATAAAAGTCGAAGGCCAGATTTGATCCCGTGTGAATGACTCCAACAGGATCGGCCCTTGAATCTTTTCCACAGGAATTGCTGCTTTTTCCACGGCATTGGATTTTCGAAGCGCTTCCTCGAACATGCGGGTACGCATACCGGTGATCATCCCATGCAAAGTGATCAAAGAATAAGGTAAGGGCACAAATTGGATTTCTTGACCCTGGAGACTCCAGGCTGAGTGCTGCCCCCGCAAGGCATCCAGAATGCCTTTTGGCGAGCCAGGAAAGACGACCGAGCTGGGGGCGATCGCAACTACGGCTTTGACCTTGGGGAACACGCTGCCCAGGAGAAGCGCCAATTCGGCGCCACGCGAGACTCCCAGCAGGGTATATTTGTCGGGAATCACTTCCTTTTGGGAGGAAAACCAGCAAAAGGCTTTCGAGAAGTATTCCAGAGGGATGGCGCTTAGGCGGGCGGGGAGTCCTTCTTCCCCGAAGTAAGCCAATGACAGGACGGCATACCCGAGTTCGACGAACTCCCAAATGTGCGCTTGGTGATCGCTCCAACTTTTCCCCCCTTCGGAACCTCCCAACAGGATCAATGCTTCCCGGGGCTTACCTAACACTCCCTGAAAATAATCGGCAACCAGCCCTTCGACCCTGATCGACTTCACCAAATGGGTGTTCGTGATTTCTGAACCAGATGCGGAATCTGCAGAACTCTTTACTTCCACTCTTCCGCCATTTTAATGCGCTCACCCAGCGGCGGGTGGTCGTAGAACATGAACACCACCCACCTCTCCGGGTCCACTTCTCCCAGGTTCTGATTCGCCAGCCGTATAAAAGCGGAAGCAAAGGCTTCGGGCTTGCCAACACTTTGAAGGGAATACTCATCCGCCAGGTGCTCGCGCCAGCGGGAGACCAGGTTCCCGAGCGGCTGGGTAACCAGCCCGAAGGCGCCCAGCACAATCCCCAGGGCCGGCAACCCGGCGATATCCGCGGGACCGGAAAAGGAAAACCAGCCGGCGGCCCAGTTTAATACAAGATATGACAGGTACAGACCAACCAGGGTCGTGAGGGTGCTGAAGGCGATCAGGATGGGGATGTACCTATGGACCTGGTGCCCCAGCTCATGAGCCAGGACGGACTCGATCTCATCGGGGGTGAATTCGTTAATGAGCGTGTCGCCAAGAACGATGCGGCGGGTATTGCCAATGCCGGTGAGGGCAGCGTTGGCGGCTTTCGTCCGTTTGGACATATCGAACTTGAACACGCCGCGCACTTTGGTGTGAGCGCGGTCGGCCAGCTTCAATAACCGTTCAGCCAACTCGGCGTGCTCGTCACCAAGCGGGACAAACTTGTTAAATAACGGCATGATCAGGATGGGAGCCAGGTTGCCCAGGATGACAGTGAAGACCAGCATTCCCGCCGCGGTCCACAACCACCACCAGCCCCCGGTGGTGCGAAGCGCCAGATAGACCAACTCCAGGACGACAAGACCAAGAGGCACATTGATCAACAGACCCTTCACCTGGTCGGTCACCCAGCCCCTGAGGTCCTGGTTGGACTGGTCAAAGCGGTGGGGCAGGATAAAGCCAGAATAGTAATCCAGCGGAAGATCGAGCACGAAGGCGATACCGCCAAAGACGACGATAAATCCCAATACCAGGAGCCAGTCATTCGCGGTAATGGTTTTCAACCAGACGGTCAGTGCCCGAGCCCAGCCAAAAAAGAGCCAGGCCATTAAATAAATTGCGCCGAAGGCAGTCTCCACCACCCAGAGCCTGCGGCGGAGGCGGGAATATCGTTTAGCCTGTTTTTGTTTCTCGGGATCGATGACGGTTGCCATGGGAACCCCTCCTCAGCTGCGCCGCTCTTTTTGAGCCAATTGCTTTTCGATCTCTTTTGCAGTCCTTGTGACGGACAGCCCGGCATAGCCTGTGCAGCGCAATGCCGAGGGGAGCATCTTCCCGACGGCATCCATGGTTTGGATGACTTCATCCAGGGGGATGACAGGGTCATAACCGGAGAGGGCCATGTTGGCACAGGCGAGGGCATTACTGGCAGCCATCACATTTTTACCAAGGCAGGGCACTTCCACCCGGTTGGCAACCGGGTCACAGACCATGCCGAGCACGTTCTGGAGCGCCATCGAGGCGGCATTAACCGCCTGCTGTGTTGAACCGCCCGCCAGAGTCACCAGGGCAGCGGCAGCCATCCCGGACCCGGCTCCACATTCAGCCTGGCAGCCGCCTACCTCGGCTGCAAAGGTGGCGTGGGCGGCTATAAATACGCCCACCATCCCCCCGGCGAGCATGGCGGGGACCTGGTCTGCCATGGAAAGACCCATGGCGTCGGCTGCCCCGATGCAGGCGCCGGGCAGACCACCGCAAGACCCAGCCGTGGGGGCGGCAACAATCACTCCCATGGCGCTCTTGGATTCCATCAGTGCGGTGGTATCCATGATGATCCGGTTCAGCACGCCTGCATCGATCAGGCGGTGATTCTCCATTTGTGACCGGAAATTGCCGGACTGATAACCAAGGATCCGGTCGGCATATTGGGTACCCGCCAGGCCGGAGCGGATACCCTCCTGCATGATGTCGAGGATGCCTGTCATCTTTTCCCGCACCTGGTCTGGGGAGAGGGCACCCCGGGCACACTCATATCGGACAGCCAGTTCTCCAAGGTCGAGATTTTCATCCCGGTTGTATTCCAGCATTTCGGTGGAGGTAATGAAGGGGACCCTGATCTGGCGATGCGACAAAACGGGCAGCACCGAGGCGATCTGCTTGAGCGAGCGTATATCAAATTTGGAGCGCAATGCAGCGATGGTATCCAGGGCTAGAAATCCCTGGGATTTGACCTCGACAAAACGAAGGTCCCCACTCCCCCGGAGGTAAATTTCATCCGCCTGGATATTCCCGCTCAAATATGCCACCAACCGATCCCCATCCGATCCAGCATAGACCAGGGTTTCATAATAGTCGCCTGCCATCGAAAGCTTAACCCCATCGATCTCGATGACTTCGATAATGCCACCCCCGGTGGATATGGCGAAGAGGGTGTGACTCTCCCGGGAATTGTTGACCGTCATTTTGTATGTATTGGGGTGGTCAGCCTTGATCGAAGATATTTTTATTTTGACATTGATCCCGGCAGCGAGGAGCGCTTCCTTCGAGCTGAGCAGTCTCTCGTCGGCGGGTTCCCACCCCAATAAGCCAGCGAACAGGCCCATGTCAGACCCCTGGCTTTCGTGGGTGGTTGCCAGGGACCCCTGCGGATCGAATTCAATCAATACATTTTCGATGTCCCCATCCATCAAGTCCCGGACGATCCTGCCGATTCGGACCGCGGCGGCGCAATGAGAACTGGACGGTCCGCGCATAACGGGACCAATCACGTCGTTGAAAATACTGGGGTAGGAATTATTCATTTTTCTCTTTTCTTAAGCAACTACTGATACCAATAATATATGGAAATAACAACCAGGAGCCTTTCGTCCCATATCCAGCTACGGGTGGGGATAAATGGAGTTCCATTTTGCATCCGCAGGCAGATATAAAACACAAATGGATTTCCCAACCTGCAACTGCGGTCCCGGTTGATTCAACGTGGTCACCTGACCTTCATAATCCTGCCCGCCGACTTGAAATTGATAGCGTATCCCCCAGGGATGCTGACCATCGACACTGATGGAATTGTCTTCGTGCAGTTCAACGACCTGCCCCCGCGTCGCTTCCCCATCCCGAAGAACATAAACGACTTTCTGTGCTTCCTGATAGCGCCAGATGATCAGGCCAGCACCTGCTCCAAAAAATGCAAATCCGAGCAGGAGAAATGGGATTCCCACAAAAGCCGTGATAATGCCAATCGTGAGCCCTGACCCTACCGGGACGAAAATCAGCCCGAGTATCCCAAAGATTAAAGCGGTGATCGCCCAACCATCGGCGAACAGAAGCCGCCAGATATACTGTTCGGAAATCGGCCGCGGGGCCGGAGGCGGCGTGGGAAGGCTTTCGGTTGAGACAGCTTCGGCTGCCGTCTCTACAACCGCCTGCAAGGGTCCTCCGCAATTCTTGCAGTTGGACTGAAAATCAAGATAAGAGGTACCACACCATGGGCAAATGATCATGATAATTTTCCCTTACAATGCATTTTACTGGATGGATGGGCAATATATTACCACTTTCCCCCAAAGACAATATCCCTAATTCCCTGATAGAAAAATATCAGTGCTTTTTGTCAGCCTAAATGGATTTTTATAATTACATTCTTACCAGGGTGAATCATTTTCACGGAATATTCCAAAGCGTAAATGCCTGGAATAAAGTGGTTTTCCCATCCACTTCATCCCCCTTCTGGGAGCCGATTGCGATTCCAACATCTCCAGAACCCTGATAAGCAGATACGTCCATTGCAGGCACAAGCACATCATTAACCTTAAGGGAGGCTATGCCGTCCAAAACTTCCAGGTAAATGGTGTTCGTTTCAGCTTCCCCAATATTAAGATTGCCGAGGGTGCCGCTGGCTATGGGTACCGTCGATAGCCCTAAAGTGAGCGTCCAGCGTTGATTGGAAAAAATCGTCAGGCGATATTCATCCGTGTAATTTCGTCTAAAGCGTATGCAGGCGTCCCATGGGTGGAATGCGCCGGAATAAGGATTTACCTGCACAACGCTTAGAATGAAGTTTTTAGTGACCTGTTCCGCCCAGAAAGTTTTGATCAACCCGTCATTATAGTGAACCAGGCTCCTGTCCATGGGTCCAAGGAGCAGAGTCTTGTTTAATTCAATTGGGGCGGCAGGGAGCGTTGCCTGGGGCAAGGTCGGATTCTGTTGAAAAGCGATCGTATTCTGCATCTCAAAGATTGTATTTTGCTGGGCTGAGATGGTGGACTCTGCCTGGCTTATTCTTTCTCCGAGGGCTACCAGGGTGCTCTGAGGTTGCTGGTCGGTGCTTTCGCTGGCGCGGGCCTGATAATTTTTTGACATGTATTCCATGAAAAGGAAATACAAAAACGTAATCAAAATGACCGGGAAAACCCAATCCTTTAAGAATCGATTGGTACCTGACATCTTTTGAGTACCAGCCATTGGGGCCACAGGCAAGCGGGCAAAAAGGTGTTTCACGGATGCACCAACTGCTCGAGTTGCAAACCGGACTGACCCTTTTTGCGGGACGGCCTGGGCGGTGGAATCCCCGGATTGGGGCAACCTGATCCCGCCCTGGTCACGCACGACATTCCTCCTGGCAATACTGGCAGCCGGCGTATGCGGGAGAGCAAACATAGGTTGGGCAACCTGGCGAACCGCAATTGTCTCTTTGCCTGCAGTACTTAAAACCCTGGCAGGGGCAGCAGGCGGTTTCCGGTTGGGCAAACCCTGTTGCAATGCATTGGGGTTATCTCTAACTGGTTGTAAAACCTGGGAAGGGGAGGCAGGTTGTTTTCTATTAACCACGACGGGGTGAACTCCAATTATATTGGCCCCTTCCGGTCCTAAAGCCCTGCCAGGGAAAACGACCTGTTGGGGACTGGACCCAGCCCGAGGTATTTTTTCTATCATCTGGATTAATATCAAGTTCCCCCCACAATGTGGGCATATGATCGCATTTAATGGCAATGCATACCCGCACACTTCACACTTGGTTTTGTTGGAATTTGCGTTTGTCATATTGATCGAGATTCCCTTCGAGATTGTCGGGAACAGGAGAACAGCATATTGCATTTCCCAAATGGATTTTTAGAAGCACCTAAATAATCCATTTCCTGGAAATGCCATGCCTATTCTTTTCAATAATCGTCAACAAAACCAAGCTAATAAAATTGTGGTCGGAAAATTACCCCCAAAGAGCCTTTGCGATAAAATAACAGTGCCATGCTCGCATTGGCCTTTCTTATAGGATATTCCAACTTGGGGCAAAATGAAATTACAACCACCTTACAACTGTGGAGATAGAAAACCTGGTGGGACGGCGGAAAACGAACTAAAAAGCGGGGTTCAAGGCTTCTTTAAGAGCATATATGGTTAGCGCGGTTCTAATTGATCGTCCAATTCGCCGTGATCCAGTCAGGCCGCGCAGGCAGAATAATTGCCCATCCTCAGACTCTTAAATATTATCGATTGTGTTCTTGCACTGAAGCTGTAAGTCGTTCGATTATGGTGGTAGATATACCTGATATATCGGCTGGGTTTAAATGGCTGCTCATCCCAGATACCTGCCTGACAACCAATTCATATTTTTGAGAGAGTATGGTCGTCATAATAAAACCTGTGGGGGTATCCGCCTGGCATGTGATGATCTGACTGTCATTTTCATTGGAAGATTGGGACTGGCCTGTCCCTAAACTCGCAAGCATCGTACATCCATTTGCAGCTATTGCCATAAACCTCTTAGCATGGTATTCATCCTGAAATACGAATAAATCATCCTGGATGGAATCCCCGGCAAACCCTCCACAAGTTTGATCAGTGGAAAATGCGCTGGTGAGCATCAACTCCGCGTTTGGAAGACCTTCAATTGGATCAAAAATGGAATGGTCAAGGTTCAACCCGGCCATACATTGATTCCAATCGGCAGCTTGATGTAAACCTCCGAAAGCTAAATCACTTGGAGTAATTTGTGCTTTTTCCAGGTCACTTTGAGTTAGAACGCTGAACGAGAAAGGGAGCGGGGTGGAGACCTGGGATCCTGCAGTCAGGGGGGCCAGAGTGGAGGTGGGATTAATTGTTGGCCCTGGGGACTGGGTGGAGGCAGGCGTCGGAACCATGGTGACAGTGGCAATGGATTTTTGGGAAAAGTTCCCCAGAATTGGAACCGCAGTTATCCCCTGACGCAAAAAAAACAAACTACCCATGGAAAACAGACAAATGAGAAAAAACATGCCAACCGAGCCGCCAATATAAACAGATGAGCGATTCCCGGCGCGTTCCCCTGATTCACCCAAAGGGTGGATAATATTAGTTTCCGGAGGAGATTTAATTATCCTTTGAGCTTGATTGACCTTGACGAGCGGATTTAATCCCAGAAAAAAGCCATGGACATTATAAAAAGAGCCATCGATGATCCTGGAGCGTACCTGTCCAAGAGGATCCAGCCTGCGGGAACCAATTTGCAGAAAAACGTTCTTTTTTTCCGCAATCCAGTCTCCCCCCAGGCTGCGGCGAATTACTTCTCCAAGATAGCTTCCCCAAATCCGCACGGTATTTTCAATAGAGATATTTGCGGGAGTATCGTTCCTGGAAGTCTGTTGATATTGCTCATGGGCCTGTTGTAATAACACATCCAGAATTCGCAAACTGTTTTCGCCATAATTCAGCCTGATATTGAATTTATCCCTGGCAACAGTAACAGCACCTGCGGAAAATTGCTGCATTTGAGAAGTGACAATAATTGGAAGCGGCAACATAAAAACTCTTGATTAAATAGGGCTATATAAGTTCAAATAACTCAAAAATTAAGGATTCCCAAGCCGATAAGTGAGCCATAAGATCAAGTTCAAATATGGAAGATTGATTGAAGAAATGCAATCCTGATATTTCCGAAAAAATATTATTTTACGCCACTACCACATTTACCGCAGTCGAGGCTCGGGACGAGGCGCAAGTCGGGGCGGAGATATGATCAGCGATGGATCGAACGAAGAGGCGGTTTCAAGGAATGAATTGAGCTCGCGAATTTCAGTTTCGCGACCGACAATGACAGGATCTGGCATGGTTAATTTCCTGCCCGGATGACAGGGGCTCCTGGATACAACTTATATGACATAAAGCACAATATTTGTCTTATTCTAGCACCTGATATTTGGTTTCGCAATGCCTAGTTTGGGAATAAAACGCAGTGTTAACAAACCCCCCAAAATATCAAGAGGAACCCCCTGGATTAATCATGAATTATCCAATCCCGGCAAAAGGGGATCTATGAAACGACCTCGGAGGGCGAAAGGGTCTGGCTAGTATTAATGATCAGGCCTGACAGTATTAAAATCAGGGCTCGAATTCACGAGCCCTGATATGGATGGAAATGCGGGAGTAGATTAGTGGCAGGGGGATGTGCCCGAATCGGTGAAGGTGGACCCCGCCGCCGGCAGGAAGTTCCAGGAATAAGAACTGGCTGCGAGAGTCAGCTTGAGCACACCATATTGAGCTGTCTGGTTGCGGACGGCCTCGTTGGGATCGAGAGGATGAGATGCATAAGAATATCCATCCCCCGGGGCGCCCCCGGTGCCTACGACGAACTCACGGATGCCATCCGAGGCAGCCTGTTCGTTCGCATTGATCTGATCGAAGCGTTCATAGTTGTGGTTATGACCGCCGGCAACGATATCCGCTTTATACTGGTAGAGCAGGTTCCACCAGGGGGCGTAGGTGGCATCATCCGGATGCCGCCCGCTGGTCCAGCGTGGCTGGTGCCAGACTGCCAGGACGCACTTACGGGTATTGGCAGCCAGGTCATTCTGCAACCAGGTGGTCTGTGGCCTAGTGGCACTACAGCCGCCGGCCTTGGAACACTGCGCGTTCAAAACGATCACGTGCCAGCTGGAGCCGATGTTAAAGCTGTAATAGCCTCCCGGCTGGGGTCCGGCCGCAGATCCGAAGTAACTGAAATACGCGGCATCTCCGCCGGGTGGGTAAGTGTCGTGGTTGCCCATCAGCGCATGAGTGACATTCAGGAAGCTGCCCCAGTTTGGGGTGTAGAGGTCCTTGTATTCGGTGTCATAAGAATACGTCCCGCCATCGTTATTGACGTTATCGCCGAGAGTTTGAACCTGTGCGCCCGGGTTGGCAGCCAGAACACTGCGGACAAGATCGCCCGTCTTCTTGCAGGTTGCCGTGTAATCGACGGAGCCCAGGTTATGCTTGCAGATGTCGCCGGCCATGAGCAGGATACTGCCTGTGCTGCCCCCGGTTGGTGCCGGAGTAGGGGTGGAGCCTCCCGTACCCGATGTAGTGACCACCAGTTGAGGAGCATGGACGGAGTCCTCGCGGGAAGCCAGCTTGGTATTGGTCGAACTGGTGGTGGTCAACATTAGGCTGAAGGTGCCGGCAGCCTTGACGTAACTGGTGATATCCAATTCTACCCATGCGCCCGCGGCAACGGCATTTGAGCTGATGATCGTGCTGCCAGCAGCGGGTGCATTGGACCAGGTGATCGCGGTCTCGACCCAGGTGTTGTTTGACTCAGCCTGCACCGAAAAACCGGTCGTGTTGGCGCTGCTGGCATAAATCCGGAGAATCGCGGATTGGATGGCAGCACCATTCAGCCCGTTCACCACGAAGCGCAGATAACTACGCGTTATTGGGCTGCCGTCCACCCGCAGCGAGACCGCCGTGCCGTAATTTGTGGAGGCTGAGGTCTGGATCACGTAGGCATCGGCAACTGGGTTAAAAGACAGTGCTGAGGCAGAGGCGGGCGCAGATTGAGCGGTGGCCCGTACCACCAGGTTTGTCCCAATCAGCAGTGAGATCAGGAGAAATAAACCAGCCAACCGGTAAATGGGCTTCTTGTTCATACCAATAATCCTTTCATATCGACAGTCTACTTGGAGATGACTTGCCCCTGAGCATTCCAGGATTCTGATAATGCAGGTTTCAGGAAACCCTGCCAGCACAACCATAAATTTCGAATCGTGAAATTAATTTTACTTGCCCCCATTGATCCAAACCACTTTTATAAAAAGGCTTCTCCAGAGCCATGACCACGAAGCGCTGATTATAAACCAAACGGAGGGTCAATCCTTAAAATGAAATTACAAAAATGTAAGGTTAATTGGTTAATTCAGGATAAAAACACAAAAATCCCCATATTTGGCGGTTTATATATATAAAATACCATATCTAAGGGTAAATGCTTTCAAGCCGGAGAAAATGCCCCCAAAAGGCTTCCTTAGATGGCAAGAGTCGAAGGGTTATAGCTGCTTCCTATTGGCTACCTGGTTCTCTACCCCCGGCTTGAGCCGTGTAAACTCCTAGAACTGACTTTATATAGTGAAATACAAAGGCAATGATAATAATTTATGTTGGTTTTTTCATTTAATCCTGGCGGTCACATAGATATACCGCAGAATGCCTGAACCCGTGTTTCTGACATCGTGTTCGGTTTCCGGTGGGCAATACACGACATTCCCCCGACACATTTCAAGTTGCTGGCTCCCTTCCAGCAGAAGCGACCCTTCCCCAGCCATAACAATGAGCAACTCTTCGTTGCCCTCGGTATTATGTTTCCCAACCGTCTTGCCAGGTTGAAGCGAAACGGCTCCTGACCGCATCAATACGCTTTCGGGTGGACCGCCCAACAGCCGAATAAATTCACAATCCCCTGATTCGGACTTGATAACCTTTGGTTCGGGTTTCATCAAAAAAAGCTCCTACGCACAGAATATTACAAAGTACAGTGGAATAATATCCGATTTATCTCTGGATGCGACCGGAGGCATTACCCGCGAGCAGTTGATTGACCTCATTCACACTCACCCGGTTTATGTCGCCGGGGATAGAATGCTTCAGGCAGGAAGCGGCGACTGCAAACCCCAATGCATCTGCATGGGTCTTGCCAGTCAGCAGCCCAT
>Ga0326726_10001596_pt1 | contig 21072 bp, 23 predicted proteins | sample MHFenrmetagenome_2_FD_207603 | JGI IMG/M metagenome (GOLD analysis project Ga0326726, IMG submission 207603) | Lab enriched peat soil microbial communities from Michigan Hollow, Ithaca, NY, United States - MHF15MN | ecosystem: Environmental > Terrestrial > Soil > Wetlands > Peat | place: USA... | reverse complement strand
AATCACCAAAAATATTAAATCGGGGTAATTTTTCCCGGCACTGGATTACCCCGCCTGATCGGGCGATCCAGTTTCTTCTTGGTGCGCATCAAAAAGATTCTTCTGAATTTAAGAAGCAATGCAAAAAAATATGGCCGAACCTTACCTACTCTCTCTCATTTTCGAATATAGCTACAACTCTGGTCCAGCCGGCGCTTGCCCCTGTTAGCTTGACAGGAAAGCAGGCCAGCTTAAAGCCGTACGGTTTCGGTAAAGTATCCAAATTAGCCAATTTCTCTATATGACAGTATTCTTTTTTAATGCCTGCTTTATGGGCAGTCCACAACAGATTTTTATTGCGGGTCTTATCAAATTCTTCTTTGATGGCATTAAATGGCCTGTCCCATCCCCAGGCATCGATACCCATCACGCGGCAGCCTTGGTCGATTAGCCAGAGAGTCGCCTCTTGTGTCATGCCGCAGCCCGCTGTGACATACTCTGGTTTCCCCCAAAATTTGTCCGCACCGGTCTGGATCAAAACTATATCCCACGCTTTGAGTGAATAGTTTATCTTTTTTATGGCGGTTTTTATATCAGCGACAGAAATTCCGGAACCCTGCGGCTTGTGCCTAAAATCAAGAACAACACCGTCGTGATAAAACCAATCAAGCGGCATTTCATCTATAGCCCGTGCTTTTTTATTTTCGGATAAAGGAGCGTAATGCCAGGGGGCGTCAACATGCGTGCCGGAATGCGAACCCAACGAAATGGCATCATCCGCCCAACCAAGACCGTCGGCCAGATCGGCCTTTTTTCCACCGAGTTTTGATTCGATGATAGGGAGGCTTGCCTCATGCCCTTTGTGCTCTACTTTCAATGGAACCGGCTCACTGGGACTATCTTCAGTAGGGACACTCAGATCATAGAGCTTAGTCATTTTAGACCTCCGCACTTCCTTCTAATCTATTCCCTTATATGAGTAACTGTCCTCGATTTCTTCTCAAAGACTACTTCGCATTTTTAGAATTTCGGGATTGACAAGGTTGGGGGGTATTCGACCCTCCAGCCCGGCAATTAAATTTTCCACGGCCAGCGTTCCTATTTTCATACGCGTTTCCAAAGTGCCGCTTCCAACATGAGGAAGAAGGATTACATTGTCAAGCTGCGTTAGGCCGGGCGTAAGGGAGGGCTCGTTTTCATAAACGTCCAGACCTGCGCCGCCAATTTTTCTTGCTCTTAGAACTTCCACCAAGGCTTTCTCATCAATCACAGGACCCCGAGATGTGTTGATTAGAAAAGCTGTGGGCTTCATGACTGACAATTCATTTCTTCCGATAAGGTGTTTAGTTTCTTCCGTAAGAGGCACATTAAGGGAGATAAAGTCAGATTCCTTTAGAAGTGTTTTCAGATCTACGTATTCCACCCTCATGGTTTTTTCCTCTTTGAGGGCAATTCTTTTTCGATTATGATACAGAATTCGCATATCAAATGCCCTGGCCCTTACGGCAACGGCTTTGCCAATTTTACCCATGCCGATAATTCCCAGTATCTTACCCGTTACTTCACGGCCTAAAAAAACATCGGTGCCCAGAATTTAAAACGTCTTTCTCTTACCATCCTGTCACCTTCGACAATCCTCCGGGAAACGGAAAGTATTAGGGCGAAAGCAAGTTCCGCCGTCGCATCGGTCAATACCCCGGGTGTGTTGGAAACCATGATACCTCGTGCCGTAGCCAACAGGACGTCGATGTTGTTGTAACCAACGCCGAAATTGGCAATCATTTTTAAATGGGGAGCGCTCGCCAGCACTTCTTCGTTGATAGAATCAGCGAGCATCGGCAGAAGCCCCTGTTTGTCTTTGACTCTTAAAATCAGCCCTTGACGATCCATGGGGCGATTTTCTTGATTCATTTCCATGTCGTATTTTTCTTTAAGAGGTGAAATAACATTTTCAGGAAGATTTCCCGTTATCAGTATCCGCATATTCATAATCCTCACCTGTTTTGTTAATCATTTTTTTGTAGCATATTTTATACAATATTTATTATTTATTCAAAAGTGAGATTTGCGAAAATGTTTTTAGAACAGTTGCCGGAAAGACACTAGGCTGAGGTTGTTATGTGGACTTCATGTAATCCTTTGTATGCGGTGAAACTACGTAAAAAAACGAACAGTCGGAAAGACCGAAGAGGTAAGGCTTTTAATTAGATTATCCCTGATTAGTTGCCGCTAATGTCAACGTGCTTTCTTAACAGCGTCCCCCAAATTAATCACATGAAGGAATAACTGATTAATTAATTCCCCCAAACGACTTTTTTTCCTAACAAAGATGACTTGCCCAGGGTAATCTTGAAATATTCCAGCATCAATTCCTCGATAATTTGTTCTTTAAGGGTGTTGGCATAAGAGTCTTGTTTTTTTATTTCTTTTGTTTCGATTTTACCGCTCAGGACGGCCAAGGACTGTCGAGCCTGTTGTAAGGCGGTATATCTTTCAATTAAATCATTTTTTGGTAAGGCTGAAAGCCGTTGATAAGTCGAGATAATCTGGTTTGGCGCAGGCAAGTTTGGCGATTCCAGGATTGTTTTTGAATTTTTGGCATATCGCTTCATTCCCTTGATGATATGACTCGTTTGGACAAAATTGATCCCGGACCAGCCAGCCCGGATCCATTGAAAAACGCCGCTTCTGACCATGGATGGCGAAGCGCCGGACTCCACATGGATTCCCACCGAAAAAAAGTCATAGATATAGGATTTAACCCAGCCCAGGCCTGCTTTGGTCGAACCGGGCACACCCGAATAATAGTAATTCCAATCGTCATCGTTCCCCAGAATGACGCCCTTTTTACCGACATCGGATTTATCGATCTGTTTGGAAATGGAAATAAGCACCTGTCTGCCCTTATGGTTGAGAAGAATGAGAGTTCTTTTTAGATTGTATTCATAGTAGGCGCCGGTGGTGAGATCTGGAGTGATAGCGTCGCGTTGTAATCCGCGAAAGATGACAGGCTCACCGGCCGGCGGGACCAATTTCCAACTGACGGGCATCTTTTGTGTTTCTCCTTGGAGGCCGGTCCATAGGGAATACCGAATAGAAGATGGGCTCGTGAGATTCGATGGAATTTGGTGGCTATAGGAGTATTGCAAGAAACTGGAGAAGTTGACCCTGGTATCGAATTCATAATATGCTCCAGGGGATTCCTGGAGTTTGGGGAGATCTGCTTCCTTATCTGACTTAGGCCCGAGAACATAATCCACAAGAGCAGCGACGGCCTGGGCATCAAGCCCAACTTTGGGATCAGCGCAGAACTGAACAAGTTTCATCGCCGCGGCTGGGATAGGGCTGGCACTGTCCGAGAGAGAAAGGGCCAGGGCCGGTTGATGCTGAAATATTGTCAGCAGTGAAATCATCAAGGCTATCGATAGCCATCGAAAACCAGAGGAGAGGTTTGTTGTCTTTATTTTCATCATATGTTTTGTTTAAGTCGAGTAAGCCGGTTTCTCCTAATACTGTATGTTTATTTACACTGTCAGGCACCCGACTATCCGGCGATGCCGCAGTATTTCAATCATTTATCTGTTGCCGCTGATTATCTGTTACAGAATTACAGACGACCACATTTACATCTTCCATATCATACTTATAGAGTAAATACCATCAATAATAGCCTATCTGACAAACTCTTTTTTATTTTAATCTGTACGGTTCAGGGGAGTCTGTCCAGTCAAATAATACGGCAGCATTAGAGGTAATATCTCGAATAATAAAAACATATGAATCAATATTTTCTGAAGAATCTATTACTGGCTGAACATTTAAAAAAAATATGCCTGGCTTGCCTACATCGTGGCTTTTTACAATTCTGTCTGGCTATGAAAACATGTTCCTGGAGTCTGCCTTCAACGGCGCATAAATCCGTCATTTTTTTAATCAAAGAACATATAGTTTATTTGGATCAAGAAATTGAAAAGATCAGAAAATAAATTGCCGAGCTGATTGAACATAATCCGAATCTCAGACAAAAGAAGTATTTGCTGGCTTCTATTCCCGGACTTGGTAAGGTAACCATTCCTACTATCCTGGCAGAATTGGATAGTCTGGAAAAGTTTACCCATGTCCGAGAAGTGGTGGCCTTCATTGGTCTTGCCCCAAAGGAAACTCTTTCTGGAACATCCATTAAAGGCAAACCCAGATTATGCAAAATCGGGCATGTACGGCTCAGAAAAGCCCTATATATGCCGGCACTGGTATCGATTCAGTGCAATCCTGTTATGATCGCTTTTTGTAATCGCCTGAAAGAAAAAGGTAAAAATAGCAAAGCAATCGTCTGTGCGATTATGCGAAAACTGGTTCACATTATCTTTGGTATCCTGAAATCCGGCAAAAAATATGATCCAAATTATAAGCCGGCTTTCGCTTGACAAGAACGGTATCTACAAGTCAACACCCTCCGGGTGGGGAATGAAGTATTTATTACCATTTCAAACCTTCAATGATGCACCATGCTATAGACATAGCAAATGCGGACCTATGGGTATGGACGGCACAGGCAAGCCGATCCCCCCTAAAAAAAATAAAAGCGGCGATTGAAGAAAAATCTCCAACCGCCGGAAAGACAAGGATGGTGCAGATTATAGTATGCTATCATAAACTTCAAAAGAGTTACCTAATTACTGAGCATTAGCAAAAATTCCAGATATTTTTCCTGTGTTTTCCTTATCAATCATATGATAAAAACTTCTGAGTATATCTTTATCTATTTTCCCTGCTTCAACGAGATAATCCAGTTCTTTCTTCGCATCTGTAAAATCCATTCCTGATCTGTAAGAGCGATTCTCCATAAAGGTATCGAATAGATCGGCAATGGCCAAAATACGTGTGATCAGTGATATTTCTCCGTTTTTAAGGCCATCGGGATAACCACTGCCATCCAGTTGCTCATGATGATGTCTAATGGGGTCCAAAAGATGTTTATATGTTTTCAAGCGCAATACAATGCTCTCACCAATGACGGTATGATTTCTAATGACATATCTCTCTTCTGCACTGAGCTTACCCTGCTTGGTAAGAACACCGAACCTAATCCCTATCTTGCCGATGTCATGTAACATAGAAGCATCCCGAAGAGTTTTAATATCTTTCTCCGGCAAGCCTATAAATGTTGCGATTTTTACCGCACATTTTCCTACACGGGTCGAATGCCCTCTTGAATAAGGATCCCTTGCCTCCACCGCTAGAGCCAAAGCTGCCAACGTTTCGAAATAAGTTTGATCTGTATTTTTATTTATTTTTGCATTTTCAAAAGAAACAGCAAGTTGATGACTCAAATTTAACACAATGGCCATATGTTCATTAGAAAATTCATTCCAATAACTATTACCATAAAAACAAAGCACTCCGAAGAATTTTTCATTATAAACTAAAGGTGAAAATACCAAAGGTGGGATAAATAATTTATCTGATTGCTTGCCTTTTTCTTTTGCAGGTATTAAAAAGAATTTATTTTCTCTCCTCATCTTATCCAAGTATACTTGCGCAGCATTCATAACTTGTTCTGACGTGACATCATCATTGCCTACCCATGCTTTCAAGATATATCGACCATCATCGGCAGAAAACAACGCACCTTGCTTTGCACCTAATGCATCAACGGCTGTTTCCAATACCAAGCGACTTAAATTATCGTAATTGTTTACTACAGTAAGAATCTCACTAGCCTTTTTCAGAACATCATATATCATTTCTTTTGTTTCTTTAGGTTGTTGCTCTTTTATGTCAACACGCTTTAAGGCATGAATAAATGATTTGGCAAGTTCACCTATCTCTCCTTCTTCTTCAGCCAATTCCAGCATTGTTTTTTCATCTATTTTATCTAATACTGATTTTTTTACAGTTTCCGTTAATAAAACAATTTTTTTGATTGTCAAGCGCATCCCGAAAAAACCGAGTATGGAGATTGCTCCGATAATAGCTAATATCAAACTGAAATGGGCATCTAATATTTGAATAAATCTGTGACTTTCGTCATAAAGTGAGTGAAGATAAAAAAGAATGATGAAGGGGATTAAGGCAATTCCAACAAATATAATGGAAAATTTACGTAACAATGATTTTGAATTTTTGGCTGCCATTATCGCCCTCATAAACTGCGAAACTTTTTTAAAGCCTTCTAACAATTTTGCGGACTTAATGAAAAACAGCTTTGGTTTGATAAGATATTGCTTGTTCATGGTTGAACTATAAGACTGTTGATCTTGTAAGTCAATTAAATATTGACAACAAAATATAAGGTGCGGTGTCGATGTTTGTCGTCGGGCGTGAATGGCGTTTGTTACGGATTGAAGTCCTGCATTTACGTCGAGGTTGACATTTTACCGACTACAAGAAGAAGTGCTTGCTGAAAACACCTTGTGTTTAATTCTAATAAATTATGAAAAATAAATATTAAGGATTGAAAGCTGTTAACGAACAAATCATCGGCGCGATGAACTAGAATATACAAGTTTCTGTATAGATATTTATATCAAATCATTTATATGCACTTATTCTTGACAAATTATCGTATTATTTCTAAACTCAAATAGTAAAGAGCAATTACCTATCAATAAATAATAGTGGAGGAATTATTAATGATCAAATCAAGACTTTGTGATCTTACAGGAATTAAACATCCCATCATCCAGGCGGGAATGGGACCTTTCAGTAACAATAACCTATGTGTGGCATCAGCCAACGCGGGCGTGCTGGGATTGCTTTCCACCAGCGGACTCTTCAACAAGGAGGATCAGCCATGGATTTACAATGCTTTTGTGGAAACCGCCGACGCGAGCAAAGATGACGATATTGCTATAGTGCTGGAAAAGCTGCTGAAACGAACATATCGTCTGGTCAAGAACAAAGGCGGCATATTCGGCATTAATGTAATGGTATCGGCAGAGCTCATCAAGTACTCGCACATTATGATTGACACAGCCATAAAGGTCCGCGAGGAAAATCCGGACATGAAAAATCACTTCAAAGTGATCTTCACGTCCGCCGGTGACCCGGTCGGCTGGAAGGATAAGATCAAAAACGCCGGATTTATCTGGATGCACGTTGTTCCCTCTGTTAAAGGAGCACTGCGCTGTAAAAAGGCGGGTGTTGATGTGATTGTAGCATCGGGGCATGAAGGCGGATTCCATACATCCTGGGAACCGGTCCACTCCATGATTCTGCTTCCCGCTGTGGTTGAGGCTGTATCTGATGACAAAACTTTAGTTGCCGGCGCCGGCGGATTCTGCGATGGCAAGACCTTAGCCGCGGCTCTGACCCTTGGCGCCGATGGCGCTCAAATGGGCACTCGATTTCTCGCCACGCAAGAAAGCGATTTCCACCAGATCTGGAAAGAAGCCGTCGTTGCGGCAGGTGACAGAAGCACACTAGTTGCCAGGGGTTTTGTAGGTCCTGCAAGATGGTTGAAAACACCCCGCAGTGATGAACACGCCAAAAATACTTTGCAGAAATCTCCCGGTGTCTTTCTGGGAATGCCTGATGACTATACAACGATTGATATGTCGCTCATCAATTTTGAGATCGAATCTATCAAGGCTGTGTATGAGGGCAATAAGGAAAAGGCAATGATGGCTGCCGGAGAAGCAGCACAACGGATCAACGATATGCCTAAGGTTAATGATCTGGTGCAGGTTATGGTCAAGGAAGCGGAAAATATTCTGCGGAGCATCCAGACCAAATATTTAGCCTAGAAAAATTTATTTTGATTATTCCCAGGTGACGATAAACTGCCAGTATTTCAATTCTTTATTCCAAGAATTATTTTGTGCTGGCGATTATACAGCCTTGGTTTTTCGATGGCGATAGTATCTCAGAGGAATAATGATAACGAAAAAGGGGATCATATACATAGCTGCAACCATCGGCTCGATGGGGCCGAAAAACTCGGAAGAAAAAACAATCACTAATACATTGTTCAGGTTGCCCAGCATGACTGCTCCGGCCAATTGATTTTCCAATGAGCTTTTCCAGAAGAAGAAAATCCCGATGATGCAGTAGATTACCGCCAGCCCTGCGGCCACGAGAGAGGCTAGAATAATAATTTTGGGCTCTTTTTTAAAAAAAGGTGCGTAGCGGTAGAAAACCCCAAGATTGATAATGGCAAAAAGCAAAAGCGAAATGGGAAACTGCATTTTAATCAAAGGAGCAAGCAGCCTGGGTGTCAGACGCCTCAGCGCTTCAACGGCGATGATGGGAACAAAAATCACCAGCGCCAGCATGCGGAGCATAGAGAAAAAAGAAATTTCCACCTGCCGCGCGGCGACAATTTTAATGAGGAGCGGTAAAGTAAAAGGCGCCAGCATCGATGTGATGACGACAACAACGAGGACAAGAGAGCTGTTGCTCCGCACCATATTTGATATAAACGGAGCCACAACCCCGGTGGAAATGCCCGTCAAAAGCAGCGCGGACAGTGCATAAGCCGGAGCAATGTAATAAAAAATACAAAACAGAACAACAGGCAAAATGACCAGCTTCATCACTGTGAACGTTAGGATTTGCCTGCTGCGTCCCTGCAACGCTTTCCATACATCGTCAAGTTCAATCGAAAGGTAGCTGAGAAAAAAATTAGCCATCAAACAATAGACGGGCAGAGCCTGAAATAAAGAACCAAAATCAGGAAAAATAATGGCGGCCGTCATTGAAGTAATAACCACAACAACCAGCAGCAGATCGTTTAGACGAAACAGCATGTGCATGGGCATGAAATACCAGAGAGCTCGTATCTTATCAACTTGAAAAAGAAAGTGAATAGTGAAACAAAGCGGACAGGTACAATGAACAAGAATAGCGTGCTATTCCTAATAATCTGTTAAGCACGATTGCATTTGTTAAATATTCCAGGGGCAGCGCGTTGCCCCTGGAATGCATGGTTTTAAAGATTAGAACATGTAGCTGACACTTAAGGTTAAATTGCGTAATATTAGGGACAACGTCCTATTATTTTAATGGGCGGGCCTAGTCCCCAGTAAAAGACGGCTTCCTTTTTTCCAGGAAGGACTTTACGGCCTCCGCGTGGTCCTTCGTCCTGGACGCGGCGAATTGATAATTAATGCCCACATCGGTGTTGAGTTCAAGCGGCTGACCGCCGATCTGGTTCATGGCCTTTTTGATGATTCCAACTGCTGCCGGTCCGCGCGCGAGCCGCCGTGCCAATTTTTCCGATTCGGGGAGAAGTTGATCCGCAGGAACCACTTTCTCCACGAGGCCGATCCGGAGCGCTTCCTTCGCGTCAATCAACTCGCCGGTGTAGCACATATACCGTGCCATGCCCGGGCCCACGATTCTGGGAAGAATGCACATGCCGATTTCCGGAACGAGTCCCATCTTAACGAAAAATTCGCCCAGCTGTGCGGTCTCGGCTGCGATGCGGAAATCACACAGCAGAGTCATCTCGAACCCGGCGCCCAGCGCGAACCCGTTGATTGCGGCTATAGTAACCTTGTCAATGTTGTAGATGTCCATGTAAAGCTCGACGAGAGGATCGAAGTATTCCTTGAACTCCTTCAGGGACATGCTTTTCAGCGGGTCGATGTCCAGTGCCACATCTCCTCCAGCCGAGAAATTGTCGCCGGCTCCGGTGAAGATGATGGCCCGAATCATTTTTTCGCTTTTAAGAGCGGCATAGCCCTTCTGCAACCCCTCGAACAGGTCGGGACTGAAGGCGTTCAGCTTATCCGGACGGTTGAATGTTATGATGGCATAGTTGTCTTTAATGTTGACGAGACAGCTGCCGTATTCGCGGGTTTCTTCGGTCATAGCTCAACTCCTTAGTTGCACGTTTACGTTTAATCACGGGTATGAACCCCAAAGCAAGCTTTGGAAACAGTTTCCGCAGCAAGCTGCGGAGTATTATACCCTCCGCTTCGCGGGATTGTTCAACTTACCAATTCCGCTGCGCTGCGCTTTCGGAATTGGTGTTTCAGCAATAAACAAAATTCAAAACTAAACCCTCTCGAATATTGTCGCCGGGGCCTGGCCGCCGCCGGTGCAGAGGGTTACCAAAGCGTATTTCGCCTTCAGCCGTTGCAGCTCATGGATCGCGGTGACACTGAGACGACACCCGCTATTTCCCACCGGATGTCCCAGCGCCATGGCGCCGCCATTGACGTTGAGTTTCGCCATGTCGGCCTTGACCTCTTTAGCCCAGGCCAGCGGGATCGGCGCAAAGGCCTCGTTCACTTCGAAGAGGTCGATGTCGTCCATTTTCAGTCCCGCCATCTTGAGCACTTTCGGCGTCGCAGTCATGGGGCCGGTGAGCATTAGCTTGGGATCGGAGCCCACCACAACGTTGGCGACGACGCGAGCCAGCGGCGTCAGTCCCAGTTTCTTCACTTTTTCCCCGCTCATGAGCAATACCGCGGACACCCCGTCTGTCACGGTGCTGGAAAGACCGGCCGTCATCCAGTCGGTGCCGGGCAGTACCTTGAGGCCGTCCAGTACTTCCCGGGTGACCCCGGCGCGCATCGGCTCATCAGTATCGCAAAGGATTTTATTGCCGACCTTGTCCAAGCCCTGCACCGGCATTATCTCTTTCTTAAAACGGCCTTCTTTCGTGGCCTTTAAAGCCTTTTCATGGCTCGCGATGGCGAAATCCTGACACTCTTCCTTGCTTATTTTCCACTGGTTGGCTATGGCCTGGGCGGCCGTCATCTGGTCGGGGATGCCGTAGCGGTCCATATACGATTTCGTGATTGGATGTCCCGCATTCTGCCCGTTGGATAATGTGCAGTTCATGTCGGAGCCGATGCTATACTTGGACATGAGCTCGCAGCCGCTGGCAATGACCGTGTCCATCGTCCCCGCGGCGATCATGCCCGCACCAAACTGTAGCGCTGAAAGGCTGCTCCCGCACTGGCGGTTCACGCTGATGCCTCCCAGCGTCACCGGAAGCCGTGATGATAGAATACCCATCCGCGCCAGGTTGAAACCCTGTTCGCCAATCTGGTACACACATCCGGTGATAACATCATCCACCTGGGTCACGTCAAGTTTGACGCGTTCAACAACTTCGTTGAGCACAAGGGCGAGCAATTCCGGGGCTATATATTCGCGATAATACCCTTTTTGCTTGCCGACCGGCGTTCTGACGGCACTGACAATAAATACATCTCGCATTCGATACCTCCTGTTTAATTAAATTGAACAGCTGGTGTTTATATATCAGGGGTTTGCGGCCCCTGGTGAATTCCGGGGACAGTATACTTAATTGAATGATTATTATTGTTTAAAAATACGTGATACTTACTTGAAGTTCAAGCGATATTTTTCGTTTTATTTTCATACTGACTGCGAAGGATAGCAAATTGGTGTAATTCCGATTTCAAATCAAAGATGATATCAAGGCGGCGAGCAATCGGCGACGGAGGGTCCGCCAAGGCGGATCGAGGAGCCGATGACGAGTCCAACACAAATAGCGCTTTGGTTTGAAATCGGAACTAGTACTCAATGCCTGCCCGGTCTTTAATGCCAGCCTGATAATGATGCTTCACTTCCTGGACTTCGCTTACGGTATCGGCAAGCTCAATTATTTCCGGCGGGGCGTAGCGGCCGGTCAAAATTAGATCAAGCCCTGCGGGTTTGTTTTTGATGATGTCGATTACTTCCTGCAAATCTATAAGTTTAAACTCCAGCGCCACGTTGATTTCATCGAGGATAACCATATCATATTTGCCGCTGTTGATTGCTTTTTTTGCCGCATCCAATCCTTTTTGCGCCAACTCAATATCAATGGCCGCGGGATTATCGCGCATAACGAAGCTATCCAAACCGAATATGCGGATGGTTAAACGGGGAAGATGTTTTTCCGAAGCAATAAATTCGCCGTATTTCCTTCCCTTCATAAATTGCAGAACAAAAACTTTATATCCATGTCCGATCGCGCGCAGCGCCTGGCCGAAAGCGGAGGTTGTTTTCCCCTTGCCGTTGCCCGTAATAACTACGACCAGTCCTTTGGCTGTTTTGATAATAGTCTTTTTAGCTTTTTTTACGGCCGGAGATTTCTTTTTCTTGACCGTTTTGGAAACAGATGTTTTTTTGCTTTTTGCGGTCTTCATTTTTTATCCTGCTTTTTAAAAAACCGTTGAGTGATTTCTTCCGCCACGGAATAGGGATCGGCTTTTCTGCATTTTATTTTTTCGGCAAAGCTCTCTAGTTCACCGCTGGCGGCAAGCGAGCTTAAAACAGGTTCCAGAAGGCAGGCGCTCAGCGCGTCTTTGATTTCCGCCATCGCTTTGCGGTGCATCCTTTCTGTGAGTTTACCACTTTGTTGTAGATAAATATGATGCTCCTCAATTTTTTGCGCAAGCTCCGTGGTATTTCCGGCAAATGTGGTCGGCTCAAAAGCATTGCCAATCATCACGATAGGCGGCCTCCATCCGTCGGCGGCTTTAGACGATAAATTGAGCATTGAGGTCAATTCCATTTGTAATTGTTTAGCGCCGGCGCGATTGGCTTTGTTCACGACAAAGACATCGGCTATTTCCATTAACCCGGCCTTCATCGTTTGAATTTCATCGCCCATACCGGGCACAAGAACGACAACAACACTGTGAGCGTGATTGATAATATCTATTTCCTGCTGGCCAATGCCGACGGTTTCCACAATGATAATGTCTTTACCCATTGCTTCCATCACGTGAATGGCATCGCCCGCCGCCTGGGATAGGCCTCCCAACGCGCCGCGTGTAGCCAGCGAACGGACAAAAACTCCGGGGTCTTCGGCATGGCGCTGCATACGGATTCTATCGCCCAGAATCGCGCCGCCAGTAAAGGGGCTGGTCGGGTCAACAGCCAGCACGCCGATGTTTTTATTTTTTTTACGCAACTCGGTAATAAGTGCGTCGGTAAGCGTGCTTTTCCCCGCGCCCGGTGCGCCGGTTATTCCGATGATGAAGGATTTGCCGGTATGGGCATAAAGTTTTTTAATTTTCGCCTTGGCTTCGGGAATCTTATCTTCAATATCCCTGATGAGGTGGGAGGCCAGGCGGACATCGCCCGCGCAGATTTTTTTTATAGTAGAATCCATATTTGTTTGCCGCTTAAAAGGAGCTTCTAGTGCGGTTTTATATTTGTTTTAATCCATTCCACAATGGAATCAAGAGAAGCACCGGGAGTGAAAATCGCTTTAATGCCGGAATCGTAAAGCAGGGGTAAATCCTGTTCGGGAATAATGCCGCCGCCGATCACGGTAATATCCTGAGCTCCTTTTTCGCGCAAAAGTTCCACAACCCGCGGGAAGAGCCGGCGATGCGCTCCGGAAAGACAGCTCAAACCCACCAAATCAACATCTTCCTGAATAGCCGCTGCCGCTATTTGTTCCGGCGTTTGATGACAGCCTGTATAAACAACTTCAAATCCGGCATCACGGAAGCACCGCGCCAGAACACGCGCGCCGCGATCATGGCCGTCGAGTCCCGGTTTGGCAACCATCACACGAATTTTTCTTTCCGGCATATATATCTCCTTAAAATACAATAACGACTTCGTAAAAAATCCATCTGTTGTTTTATATTGCACGGCACGTCATTCCGGTCGTAGATGACCTTCAGGTTATGAAGACCGGGATCCAGTCAATGCTACGATAGATATTTCTGGATGCCGGATCGGTGTCCGGCATGACGACTTTGGAATATTCAGTACAATCCCGGGTCTCTATACTCCCCATAAACTTCCCGGTAGATGTCGCATATTTCCTGCAGGGTAGCCAGATTTTTTACTGCTTCAATGCAGTGCGGCATGACGTTTTCGCCATTTTTGCAGGCATTTTTAATATTATCAAGCGACTTCTTGGCGGCGCGGCTATCGCGTTTACAGCGCACATTCTTGAGCCTTTTAATTTGCTCTTCGCCTACCTTTTCATCAATATCAACAAGCGGAATCGGATGTGTGGCATCGGTTGCATATTTGTTCACACCGACCATGATCTTCTCGTTGGAATCCAATTGTCTTTGAAACCTATAAGCAGCTTCGGCTATTTCCATCTGCGGAAAACCTTTTTCAATGGCGGCAACCATACCACCCATTTCATCAATCTTATGAATATATTCCCAGGCCTTTTCTTCCATTTCATTGGTGAGAGACTCGATAAAGTAGGAACCGGCCAGCGGATCAATAGTGTTGGCCACCCCCGTTTCTTCGGCTAATATCTGCTGTGTGCGCAGGGCTATTTCTGCGGCGTTTTCGGAAGGCAGGCAGAAAACTTCATCTAAAGAGTTGGTGTGCAAAGATTGAGTGCCGCCGAGGACAGCGGCCAATCCTTCCACGGTTGTGCGGATGACGTTATTATACGGTTGTTGGGCGGCCAGCGAACATCCAGCCGTTTGCGTGTGGAACCTCAGCCATAAGGAGCGGGGATTTTTGGTATGAAAGCGATCGCGCATAATTTTTGCCCACATGCGCCGCGCCGCCCGCAGTTTGCAGATCTCCTCAAAAAAATCAATGTGCGAATTGAAAAAGAAAGATAATCGCGGAGCAAAATCATCCACACTCAATTTCTTGCGGCGGACGACATCTTCCACATATTCTATGCCGTCGCGGATAGTGAAAGCCAATTCCTGCACGGCGGTGGAACCGGCCTCGCGGATATGATAACCGCTGATGCTGATTGTATTCCAGCGCGGAACATACTTTGTGCCGAATTCGACGGTGTCGCTAATGAGCTTTACCGAAGGTTCCGGCGGGCACATGAATGTTTTTTGCGCGATAAATTCCTTGAGCATATCGTTTTGAATGGTACCGCCGATTTTAGTAAGCGGCACGCCTTTGATTTCGGCCGCCGCGCAATACATTGCCCACAGCACGGTTGCCGGAGGGTTAATCGTCATGGAGGTGGTAACTTCGTCCAACGGAATATCTTCCATCAGCGCCAGAAAATCTTCCAGGGTATCTATGGCCACACCGCATTTTCCGACTTCACCCAACGCTTTGGGAGAATCACTATCGTAGCCCATTAGCGTTGGGAAATCAAAAGCGGTGCTGAGTCCTGTTTGCCCTTCGCGCAGGAGCATATGCCAGCGGCGGTTGGTATCCTGAGCGCTGCCCATACCGGAAAACATACGAAACGTCCAGTAGCGCCCCCGGTAGCCGGTAACCTGATTGCCGCGCAGATAAGGAAATTCTCCCGGAACGCCGATATCCTGAGCAAAATTAATATCTTTAATATCTTCCGGCGTATAGAGCCTTTTAATATCCGTATCCGAAACCGTGGAAAAGCGCTCTTTTTGATCGGGATTATTTTTCAGCGCCTTTTGAACTTCATCCGCCCATTTTTTGCTGAGTTTTAATGAAGCTTCCTGCATTTCTTTGGAGAAATACACTATCTGCCCTCCTCATATTATCATATGGAATAATTAAGGCTAACCGTTTACAAAAGCAAGAAGGCAGTAACTCAAATCTTTTATTTTTGCAAGTTATATTAATGCAATTGGAGTTAAATTGACTGCCGTGAGGAAATGAAAATGTGCCGGATGGGAAGGAATAAAAAAAGCGCTCCAGCGCAATTTTCATGCACTGGAACGCTTCTCTTTTTTGCAATAACGCTTATGCTTATGCAGCTTTGACGTTTTCCGCTTCGGGGCCTTTTTTGCCCTGCTTAACATCGAAGCTTACATTCTGGCCTTCATTCAACGTCTTGAAACCGCTGGCTTGAATCGCGCTGAAATGAACAAAAACATCCGCGCCGCCTTCTTGCTCGATAAAACCAAAGCCTTTGCGTTCATTAAACCACTTTACTTTACCTTCTGACATAGCTTGAATCCTCCTTTCTCAAATTTCGAAGTCGAATTGGCACCATGACAGAACTAAAAAAGCCACCAAGACTCTAAAGAACATGGTGGCTTACCTTATGTACTTCAAAATGTCTAAATTCAACTCTTGTTTCGTACTCTACTTGATCCAATAGTGCAAATGTACGGAACTGAAAGAGATCCTATGCGCAATATCGAGTAAAGTCAAGACATATTTAAATTTTTTTTATGAAGATAAAGTTGAAAGGCTCCGATCTGGTTGTGTCGCGATATCACAACACCGGAAGTAAGGCGCAAGGCGGAGGGCAAATCCTGGGCATTCAAATTTTCCATCTGTTTTTTGTTGACGATAGCTACCTGACTTCCGGAGTCACTTACCTGATTTCCTTCGATAATGGGCGAGGCGACAACCACTACTTTCGGCATGGTGACGGCTGCTTCTTTTTTGCATCCTTCTCTTCAGCGGCAATTACCGGTATAGAAAACAAGATAAAGAAGAGTACTAAAATAACATTTAAGATACATTTGTTCATAATGAGCTTCCCTTCGGTAGAGAATTAAATATTCAATATTGCTTAATGATATATAGATGCGTAACTATGCATTATGCAGCAACAGTGTTACGAATATGGAATACGTTACACAGGTATTTATTTATGTCAATAAAATATTCTTGACTATTGGGTATTAATATTTATTTATATATTCGTGTTACCCTAAATCAGCGGGAGGAAATTTATGTCCAATCTGATTCGTTTCGGTGTATCGCTGGAAGATGACCTTTTAAATAAATTTGACCGGCATATAAAACAACATAAATATACAAACCGCTCCGAAGCCATCCGCGATTTAATCCGGGAAGAACTGATAAAAAAAGAATGGACGGAGAACAAGGAAGTTACCGGCGCGATAACCCTGGTTTATGATCATCATACAAGGGAGTTGGTCAACAAAGTCCTGGATATCCAGCATGATCATCATGACTGCATTCTCTCCACGCAGCATATTCATCTTGATCATCACAATTGCTTTGAAATTATTGTTACCAAAGGCAAATCGACGGAAATCGAGAAGCTCTTTATGAAATTAAAATCTGTCAAAAGTGTGAAGCACGCCGGTTTCCTGATGGCTACAAAAGGAAAGGATTTAGCCTGATCTGTTAAGGGCATTATCTGATGCATTCTTCAACTTTTTAAATCGCGCAGGAGAGGTGGGCGCACTTAGCCCCTCTGGATCGATAGGGGAAGCTCCAAGTTGTTTACTTCGAGCAGGGCGTGGTTGGGAGAATTTCCCGGGATGTGCCGTCAGCGGCCACTGTCCCTTCCCGAATCACTATGCAGCGATGACAGACATCCAGAATCAGGACCAGTAAAAGTATTTTTTATAAAAGCTTTTCGATGGATGATTTTTTCTGTGTTGATTAATAACTCTACTTACGATATCCCAAGGCAAATTTTAAATCAATCCTCCCGAGTTCAAGATTATTGATTATCTAAAAGTCCTAGTCTTCCGGATGATGCTCTAAATGAACATGAGGATGGACATGTGTTTTGTCTTTATGTTTATGGCCATGTATATGCACAAGATTATGAACCTGAAGCAATACCGTATTTTCCAATATCACTTCCGGATGACCGAAGTGGACTATCTTCTTATCCTGGCTGAATACATAAACTATATCGGATATTTCGCTTACAATATGTAGATCATGTGTAGAGGTAATTATTGTTTTTCCTGAAAGGTTCTCTTCAAGTAGTAAATCGATGATATGTCTTGTTGTCAATGGGTCAAGTCCAGCTGTGGGCTCATCCAGAATGAGAACCTCTGTATCTATAATCAGGGTAGAGGCTATGGCGACTTTTCGTTTTTCACCGATGCTTAATTGATGAGGTGATCTGTTTAGTAAGTCTTTAATATCTAGAATATTTATAAGCTTCTCAAGGCGTTTATCAACTTCGTTTCTTTGAATCCCAAGCTGTAATGGTCCGAAAACAATATCTTCTTTAACCGTTGGGCAAAATAACTGAATGTCAGGATTCTGAAAAACCAATCCTACCTTCTTTCTGAAATCCCTGGAGAAGCCTTCATCATTAAAGAGGCTCTCTTTTAATTCACTGCCAAATGCTTTAATCGTTCCCTTGTCCGCGAAAATGAGCCCATCCAGCATGTGCAGAAGAGTTGATTTGCCGGAACCATTGGCACCGATAACAGAGATTTTTTCTCCGCGCCTGATATTGATATCTATACCGCATAAAGCGGGATATTTCCCAAGATATGAGAAATATATATCCTTTGATTCAAAGATTAGATCGTTCATATGGCCCTTTCAGACTTTTACATGTAAATTGAACAGGAATAAGAAAACCGATATTATTAAAACGAGGCATAACCATAGCCAATCTCTTAATTGGGTTCTGAACTCATCTAGCACAAACGCTTCTCCTTGATAGCCCCTGGAGAGCATTGCTTTATAAACATCTTCATTAAGTTGATACGAACGCAGCCACAGATGGGCGATATTCCAGGCCACGACATGCTGCCCTTTTTTATAATGGACTCTCGTTCCGATGCGGCTTTTAATAGCAAGATAGGTATTTTCTATGATTTCTACAAATAGAAAAATATATCGATAACACATGCCAAATGTCATTACGAATATCGAAGGTATCTTGAAAATCCTCAAGACCCTTAATAATTCGAAATGCTTTGTTGTAATGCTTAATAGAACGGCAAACGATACGGATGTTATGACGCGCATAACGAATAAGACAGCGCCGGATAATCCCTGATGGGTAATGATAATATGAAGCCCGGCTATCTTAAATGAAACTAATTCTTCCCCCGGCGTGAAGAAACTGAACATGGCAGGGATGGCGATAAAAAGAGCAAAAAGAGGTATGAAAATCCAGGTTCTTTTTAAAAAAAATCCTAATCCGATATTTGAAAAAAAGGATAACAATAAACAAAAAGCATAGAGACAAAGTAAAATAATAATACTCTTTGTGAAGAGTATTTGAATGATAAACAGAAGAAACGTTATCATCTTGATTCTCGGATCAATGGACTGTAGAAATCCCTTTTGCGAGGCACACTCATCAGCGAAAATAGAGTCTCTTAAAAAAGATAGAGCGCCCCAAATTGAGCGCTCTATAAACTTATGATTTGTTGACACGTATTAATCGCCTTTCGATGCCAGTAGCTTGCCTATTAAATACATTGCTGCCACAATAATAACAATACCCAAGACTGCGGATACTATATAGACAAAAGATAGATATGACAATCCTTTTTCTTCCCAGCCTTTGAAGGCATAATCGGGCATAGGCGCATTCCATAAACCGGCAAGCTTCTCTAAGCCTTTAGGAACATATCCTACTAATTTCTGTATCTCATCGGCACCCCATTCGCCCCAAGCAGAGCCCGCCTTAAAATGCTCTGGCAGTATTAACCCTAGGGGAGATAGTAATATTAATACGACTATACCGATCCAAAATTTCGTAGTGATTTTCATGGTTATCCCTCCTTTTCCTGAATCATACTAGGAGCCTGCTTCTGAAGATACTTCACGACCAAAGCTGTCACAATAGCCTCAACCCAGCCGAATATTAAAAGATGCTCTCCAGCCATGGCCGGTACTGCGATATTAAGTCCATAAGGACAGTATAACGCTTGTCCACTTTCTGTATGATGTAATAGTGGCTGCATTCCGAATTCAACACCAGCTAAAAAAGCGGCCACATTAATGCCTATGTAAGCGGCGACTCCCGCCGCCAGCACTCTCCTATATGAATCAACAGGAGCATTATGACTGAGAGCTTTATAAATATAGTATCCTACAAAGGGTAAGACAAAGGCCATATTAAAACAATTTGCACCTATCGCAGTGATGCCACCATCACCGAACATCAATGCCTGGACGACCAATGCAACCGTAATCGCTATACAGGCTGCCCAGGGTCCTAACAGGATAGCCACTAAAACTCCCCCGACCGCATGGCCGGTTGAACCACCGGGTATCGGAACATTAAACATCATAATCACAAAACTGAATGCGGCTCCAATCGCTAACAAAGGGACTTGACTTGCTTTGAGGGTCTTCTTAACAAACTTTGAAGCGGCTGCCCATATTGGCACCATGATTACGTAGAATAATCCACTTGTTGTAGGACCTAAATAACCATCAGGTATATGCATTTCTTTTCTCCTTTTCTTAAAGATAATTTTTGTGGCCGAGAAATTAATTTCGCTATCATACCACTGTGACCATAATCGATAATCTGTTCCATCGTAAATCGCTTCCGACTCATATCCTGAACTCCTTCAATACGATCATTTATTTTACCCTAATCCTGACTTAAAAGCCGGACCACTTTTCGGGGGGGGCAGGTCAATGTGCATGATAATTTCTCCTTTGGAAGAATAATTAGAAATTTAAAATTTTATCCCTAAAACCGTAAGGTAACTCCGGCCATCAGGGAGAGGTTGGTCTCGGATGTGCTTAAACCGTATTTAACGCCGAGATCAACATCAAAATTTTCGTTTATGGAATAGATGATTCCCCCAATGAGAAAGGCGGGATCGTTGCTGGCGTCATCATCGGGATTGCGCTCAATGCCGACATTAGCGACCAGCTTCAAATTTTTGATAGCTTCCCATGTGGTGGCAAACGAAGCATGCCAGATATCCTTGCGTTCATCAATTTTGTTTTCATTTCTGATGTAACCCAGATTGGCATGAAATGCCCATGACCATAGTTCCTGGGAAGCGATCAAAAAGAGATGACTCCCCAGTTGTCCGGCGCCCAGACCTTTTTCATCATTGCCGGTGGGGATGCTGATGCCCGGTTTTAATGCCATGCTGAATCCGTTTTTCTCGAAAAGGCGCCACTTCGCTTCCAGCACCGTATCGCCGATTCCATGTTCATCATATAATGTTATTTCATTTGCTTCTTCCTTTCCCCACAGATAGGGCAGACTCAAAACCAGGTCAACGTTTTCGGCAATTCCGTAGGACAGCGTGGCCATCGCCTGACCTCCCGTGCTCCTGACAGAGTTATCTTCGGTATCATCCTTATCCCAATCGTATTGGCCGTTCAATTCTAACTGAAATTTTCCTTTCCCCTGTGTGCCTGTATCATCGGTTATCAGCGGGTGGGCTGCCCAGGATGTATTAGCGTTGAGCAGCAACACCCAGCATAACAGTCCGTTTATGAACCATTTCCATGCCATTTGTTAACCTCCTATCAGTAACACTAATTGTACATTAGTAACACGTTTTTGTGTTTCTGTCAAGT
>Ga0326726_10001595_pt1 | contig 21075 bp, 18 predicted proteins | sample MHFenrmetagenome_2_FD_207603 | JGI IMG/M metagenome (GOLD analysis project Ga0326726, IMG submission 207603) | Lab enriched peat soil microbial communities from Michigan Hollow, Ithaca, NY, United States - MHF15MN | ecosystem: Environmental > Terrestrial > Soil > Wetlands > Peat | place: USA... | reverse complement strand
CCGGCTACCACGCCCGGGTCCTCCAGCACGAGATCGACCACCTCGACGGCCTCGTCTACCTCGACCGGATGCGCGACATGAAGTCGCTCGCGTACACGGTCAATTTCGGCTGACGGCCGACCTCGGCGGCCCCGGGCCCCACGCCGTCATCCCCGGGCCCGGGCCCCACGCCGTCACCCCGAGGAGCGTAGCGACGAGGGATCCCGTGCTTTGGAGCCCTTTCCGGCGACTCGAGTCCGGGGAACGCGCGCGGCCTCGACGGCCCGGCCCTCATTTGAACTAGAATCCGCGCTCGATGGGTCTCTTCGGCAAGAAGGGCGAGTTGCCCGCGCTGCAGGCTCCGAAGGCCGGAGGCGCCGGCGGCGCCGACTTCTTCGTCACGCGCCTCGAGGAGATGGTCGGCTGGGCCCGGAAGAACTCCCTGTGGCCCTTCCCGTTCGCGACGGCCTGCTGCGGGATCGAGTTCATGTCGGTCGCCGCTGCCCACTACGACATTTCGCGCTTCGGGTCCGAGGTAGTCCGCTTCTCGCCGCGGCAGGCCGACCTGCTCGTCGTCGCCGGCACCGTGACCGACAAGATGGCGCCGGTGTTGAGGAGAATCTACGACCAGATGCCCGAGCCCAAGTGGGTCATCTCGATGGGAGTCTGCGCCTCTTCCGGCGGTTTCTACCGCGCGTACCACGTGACTCAGGGCATCGACGAGATCGTCCCCGTGGACGTCTACGTGCCCGGTTGCCCGCCGACGCCCGAAGAGCTCATTCACGCGATCATGGAGCTCCAGAAGAAGATCGCGTCGGGGGAGAAGTCCCGCGACAGCCGGTCCGCGAAGTTCGCCGCGGAGCGGATTTCGTGACGCTCGTGGTCGACGCTGGGGCCGCCCTTTCTCCCGCCGCCGAGCGCGTGCGGGAGCGGATCGGGGCCTCACCCCTCGCGGGCCGGGCCGAGGTCGCCGACCTCGACCTGCCGACGATCGAAATCGGCCCGACGGACTGGCCCGCGCTCGCCCGGTTTCTCCGGGACGATCCGGGCTGCGGGTACGACCTCTTCCTCGACCTCTGCGGTGTCGACAACCTTCGCCGCGCGGGGCGCAAGACGCGCTTCGAGGCCGTCGTGCACCTCCACTCGCTCACGCGCAACGAGCACGTCCGGGTGCGTGTCCTGCTTCCGGACGCCGAGAAGCTCCGCCTGCCGACCGTCTGCGACGTCTACCCGGCCTCCAACTGGTTCGAGCGCGAGGCCTACGACCTTTTCGGCTTCGACTTCCCGGGGCACCCGAATCTCCATCGGCTGCTCTGCCACGACGCCTTCGTCGGCCACCCACTGCGCAAGGACTACGCGCCGGGCCAGCGCTGGTTTTTCGCCGAAGAAGATCTCCGGATGCCGGAGTGGTCGAAAGACACCGACGAGCGCGCGGGGCACTTCGAGACGCAGACGATCTCCATCGGGCCGTCGCATCCGGCGACCCACGGAATCATCCATCTCGTCGCGCGCCTGGACGGCGAGAAGATCGTCCGCGCCGAGACGATGATCGGATACCTCCACCGGTGCTTCGAGAAGATGGCGGAGAAGCACCACTGGAACCAGGTCATCCCGTACACGGACCGGCTCAACTACGTGTCGGCGATGCTCAACGGGGTCGGCTACGTCCGGACGGTCGAGGCGATGCTGGGCGTCGAGGTCCCGGAGCGGGGAAGGCTCGCGCGCACGATCCTCTCCGAGTTCACGCGGATCATGGACCACTGCGTGTGCATCGGCGCGAACCTGGTGGACATCGGAGCGCTGACCAACTTCATCTACCTCTACCAGAACCGGGAGAACATCTACGACCTTCTCGAGGCTTGCTGCGGCGCGCGGCTGACCGTGTCCTACGTGCGCGTCGGCGGCCTCGCCATCGACGTTCCTGACGATTTCGTGGCGCGCTGCCGCGCCCTGCTCGACTCCATCCCGGGATTTCTCGAAGACGTCGAGAAGCTCGTCACGAACAACCGGATCGTTCGCAACCGCCTTTCCGGCACCGGCATCGTGACGAAAGAGCAGGCCATCGCCTGGGGAATGACGGGGCCGATGCTGCGCGCCTCGGGCGTGCCCTACGACGTGCGGCGCGCCCGTCCCTACGATTTCTACGACCGGTTCGACTGGGACGTCCCGATCGCCCAGGACGGAGACAACTTCGCGCGCTACCTCGTGAGGCTCGAGGAGATGCGCCAGTCCTTGAAGATCATCCGCCAGGCCCTCGACGTCTTCCCGGCCTCGGGCCCGGTCAACTCGGACGACTGGCGCGTGGTCCTGCCTCCCAAGGACGCCGTCTACCACGACATGGAGTCGCTGATTTACCACTTCAAGCTCACGATGGAGGGCATCCGCGCGCCCGCCGGCGAGCGCTACGAGTGGATCGAGGGCGGCAACGGGGAGCTCGGCTTTTACGCCGTGTCGGACGGCCGCGGCGGCCCGTACCGCCTCAAGGTGCGCCCGCCGTGCTTTCCGAACATGGCGGCCTTCGAGCACATCGTCGTGGGCGGCACGGTGTCGGACGCGATCGCGACCCTCGGCACGTTGAACGTCATCGCCGGGGAGCTCGACCGATGAGCGGCGTCATCGACGTCAGCCGCCGCGTTCCGGACCGGCTCACGTTTCTCCAGAAGCTCTACCTGCCCGAGATCTTGCGCGGGATGTGGGTGACGCTGCGTCACCTCGCGCGCAACCTCGCGAACATGAAGGGGCTGCCCACGATCCTCTATCCCGAGGCGCGGCGCAACTATTCGAAGCGCTTCCGTGGCAAGCACATCCTGAAGGCGCGCGAGGACGGGATGTTGAAGTGCGTCGCCTGCTACATGTGCCAGCAGGCGTGCCCGGCCGAGTGCATCACGATCGTGGCGGGCGAGCACCCGAAGATCGCGTACGAGAAGTACCCCGTCGTGTTCGACATCGACATGATGCGCTGCGTGTTCTGCGGCTTCTGCGTGGATGCCTGTCCGAAGGACGCGATCTGGATGACGCGCAACTACGAGATGGCCTTTTTCAGCCGCGAGGACGCGGTGTTCTCGATCGACCGCCTGCGCGAGACGAAGGCCGAAGTCGAGAAGTACGGCTACGGCTACCGGCCGTACTACCCGGGCGACGGCACCACGCCGCCCTCCGACGCCTCGATGCTGCCGGTCCTGGCGGGAGGCGGCGAGCGCGACCGTCTGCGCGCGGGTGCGATCCCGCTTCCGGACCGGGACGCCGGGCCCGGGCCCCTGAACGCTCCGTCGCAGGCCCGGAAGGCCTTTTCGGCCTAGGTCGAGCCCCTCGGGGATGGGCCTGAGGCATCGCTCATGGTGGGGCGCGTTGCGGCGCTGACGGGCATCACGGCGGCCGATTGGCGGCGGTTGCGCAAGGCGTTTCCGGCTCTCCCTGCGGGCGCGGGCGGGCTCGCCGCGGCGAGGCGGCTCCTGCTCGCCCGGTTGGCGTCCCGCCGACTCTCGAGCGGTCGCTGGAGTGCCCGGCTCGACGGCGCGCCCCCGCGGCCCGCCCCGACCGTCTACGTGAGCGCGCACCTCGGCTCCCTGCAGGCCTTGCGCTACACCCTGCGCGCCCGGGGCATCCCGGTCGCCAACGGTCTCGGACCCTACAACCTCGAGAGGCCCGAGGCCGAGAGGCAGGACCGCATCTTCGACGCCCGCCATCCGCTCGACTTCCCCCACGTGTTCGCCGCCGGGCGGGTTCACCGATTGAGAACCGGGCTGCGAAGGGGCAGCCTGATCCTGGCGGCCGACCTGCCCGAGGGCAGGGGCGTCGAGTTCGAGTTCCTCGGCGGCCGGGTGCGCCTGGATCCCCGGCCCTTCCGCCTGGCGCGCGCCGTCGGGGTCCCGTGCCGCCCGGCGTTCCTGACGCTGCCTTTCGGCCGGTGGACGCTCACCCTCGGCGACGTTCTTCCGGCCGACGAGGCGGCCGCCATGGAGGCTTACGCGCGGTGCCTCGGCAGGGTGGCGGCCCGGTCTCCACTCGACCTGGACGGCGCCGTGTATCTCAGGCTGTCGAGCTAGTTCGTCGGAGGATGCCCGTCGGTGCGGTGCACCGACTCGACAGTGACCTTGATCTCCTCGTCGGAGAGTCCCTTGTCCTTCAGTTGGCCGGCCAGGCGCGCTTCGGACAGGCAGATGCCGCAGCCCGCGGCGTGCGTGCTGGTGAAGCAGGTCAACAGCGTCTTGTGGTGGAACATCGGGCTCTCGGCGCACTCGCAGAAGCAGTGAAGCTTGTCGAGGGTGGCCGGATACTTGCGAGCGATCTCGTAGCCCTCCTGAACTCCCGGCTCCGCGCCCTTCGCGAAGCGCGCCGGGTCGAGTGTCGCCGCGCGCTCCTTGCAGGTCGTGCAGGAGTTGTTCGGCGCCGCCGCGGGCGTCGGCTTCGGGGCGGCGGCCGTCAGGACGAGGATTGCGAGGGCTGCGAGAGGGAACCCTCCTTTTCGCCTGTCACGAGCGGGCCCCTCGCCGGCATCCCGAGCCCTTCGGCTCTGCTCAGGGCAGGCTGCGCGAGAGGTCCCGTACTCGATCATCGAGAAGCTAAATGGAGAGTCGCCGCTCGTTTATTCCGGGATCCCTCGGCGCTTTGCGCCTCGGGATGACGTTCGCGCTGGCTCGCGGGCGCGAGCGGGGAAGCCTGCTGTCATCCCGAGCGGGAGCGAGGGATCCCGTGCTCGATTGCCAGAGACCTAACTTGAGTCCGGGATCCCTCGGCGCTTTGCGCCTCGGGATGACGTTCGCGCTGGCTCGCGGGCGCGAGCGGCGCGAACGTCACTTCAACGCTTCCATGATCTCGTCGAGCGCCTTCTTCGACGGGCGCAGGCGCGAATCCGGCACCGCGACGATCGGCTCGCGGGAGACCCCGGAGAGCTCCAGGAAGTCTTTCTTCCGAGGCTCGACGTAGATGAGCCCGGTCAGGAACTCGACCTTCTCGTGGGCCTCCTGGCATAGCGCCAGGGCCTTGGCCTTGTCGGTAGGGTCGTAGTCCGCGCGCAGCTTGCGCAGGCGGATGTGGGAGCCGTCGTGGAGCTCGACGTCCTGGGTCGTGCCCGCGTCGTAGTCGACCGAAATGTCCTCGTAGTACGGAATGAAACCGATCTCGTGGATCGGGATCTCGTGGTCCTTGGCCCACTTGTAGGACTTGGTCGAGGCGTCGTGGTTGTTGAACGTCACGCAGGGGGAGACGACGTCGAGCAGCGCGGTTCCGCGGTGCGCGAGCGCGCCCTTGAGCAATCCCACGAGCTGCTTCATGTCGCCGGAAAACGACCGGGCGACGTAGGCGCAGCCGAGCTCGATGGCCATCGCGCAGAGGTCGATGGCCGGAAGGTCGTTGACCGCGCCGGTCTTGAGCCGGGAGCCCGCGTCGGCCGTCGCCGAGAACTGCCCCTTCGTGAGGCCGTACACGCCGTTGTTCTCTACGATGTAGACCATCGGAATATTGCGGCGCAGCAGGTGCACGAACTGCCCGGCGCCGATCGAGGCCGTGTCGCCGTCGCCCGAGACGCCGATCGCGAGCAGGTCCGGGTTGACCATCACCGCGCCGGTCGCCACGGCCGGCATGCGGCCGTGCACGGCGTTGAAGCCGTGGCCCCGGTCGGCGAAGTAGGCGGTCGTCTTCGACGAGCAGCCGATCCCTGACATCTTGGCGACCTTGTGGGGCGGGATCGACATCTCGTAGAGAGCCTGCGTGATCTGGCGGGTGATGACGTCGTGGCCGCAGCCCACACAGAGGGTGGACTTGGACCCGCCGTACTCCTTGACGGAGAGGCCGACACGGTTGACGGGCGGGGCCTTGGGCTCGGCAGTGGAGGACATTACCGTTTCTCCCCGGCTTCGATTCCCTCGATCACGGTCTCGGCGTCGAGGGGGAAGCCATCGTAGTGGCGGATCGAGGAGAGCTTCAGCGCGTCGGCGCCGAGCTCGAGGCGCAGCAGGTCGTACATCTGGCCGTCGCGGTTCTGGTCGACGACGTAGACCCGGTCGTGGGCGGCGGCGAAGGCCGCGGTCTCGGGCGTGAAGGGCAGGGCTCGCAGGCGCAGGTACCCCGTCTGGAGGCCCTTGCGGGCGAGCAGGACCCGCGCCTCTTCGACCGCGAAGTCCGAGGAGCCGTAGGCGATGACGCCCACGCGGGCCCCCGGCGTCGCGGAGATGACGGGCCGGGGCACGTACTTCCTGGCCGTCTCGAACTTGCGCGCGAGGCGGTCCATGTTGTTCTTGTAGTCGTCGGGCCGTTCCGTGTATTGCGCGCGCTCGTTGTGGCCGGAGCCGCGGGTGAAGTACGTGGCCGACGGCGAATCGATGAACCCGGGCAGCGTGCGCCACGGGATGCCGTCGCCGTCCACGTCGCGGTACCGGGCGAATTCACGGAACTTCGCAATGTGCGCTTCGAGCTCCTCCTTCGTCCGGAGGACCTTGCCCCGGTCGAGCGGCCGATCCGTGTAGGGGAACGGGTCGGCCATCCAGTTGTTCATACCGAGGTCGAGGTCGGTCATCAGGAACACCGGCGTCTGGAAGCGCTCGGCGAGGTCGAAGGCGTCCATCGCCATCGAGTAGCACTCTTCGACCGAGCCGGGCAACAGCAGGATGTGCTTCGCATCGCCGTGCGAGAGGTTGTAGGTCGACGTGATGTCGCCCTGCATCGTCCGCGTCGGAAGGCCCGTCGAGGGGCCGACCCGCTGGACGTTCACGATGACCGCCGGGACCTCGGAGTAGTAGCCGAGACCCGTGAATTCCGACATCAGCGAGATTCCCGGCCCGGAGGTGGTCGTCATCGCCCGCGCCCCGGCCCAGCCGGCGCCAAGGACCATGCCGAGGGCGGCCAGTTCGTCCTCGGCCTGGACGACGGCGAAGGTCGGCTTGCCGGTCTCCGGGTCGAGGCGATGCTTGCCGGCGTAGTCGATGAGGGCCTCCGCCAGCGACGACGACGGCGTGATCGGGTACCAGGCCAGGAACTGAACGCCCGCCATCATGCAGCCGATGGCCGAGGCCGCGTTGCCTTCGATGATGATCTTGCCCGCGGTCTGGTTCATGCGCTCAAGGCGGAAGGCGTCGCGCTTGGTCAGGTTCTTGCCGGCCCACTCGAAGCCGCCTCGGATCGCCTTCATGTTGATCTCGACGGCCGCGGCCTTGCTCTTGAACTGCTTGGCGACGGCCTTCTCGACTTCCGCCATGTCGATGTCGAGAAGCCACCCGGCCACGCCGACGTAGATCATGTTGATCGCCAGGCGGCGGAGCTTGCCGTCGGTGACGAGCTCGAGGACGAGCTTCTGGAAGGGAACCGGGTAGAAGATGACGTCGTTGCGCAGCGTGTCGAGCTTGAGGCTCTCCTCGTAGATCACGGCCGCCCCCGACGCGACGGTCCGGACGTCCTCGTGCGCCGTCTCCGGGTTCATGCAGATGAGCACGCCGATGTCCCGGCGCCGGGCGATGAACCCTTCCTTCGACGCGCGGATCGTGAACCAGGTCGGGAGGCCCTGGATGTTGGAGGGAAAGAGGTTCTTGCCCGAGACGGGAATCCCCATCTGGAAGATCGCCCGCATCAGGATGCTGTTGGAGGATTGCGACCCGGAGCCGTTGGCCGTGGCCACGTGGATCGAAAAGTCGTTCAAAACGGGCGGGCGGCCGGCGGGTTCGGAGCGTTTCTCTTCGAGAACGGCGCTGGACATGCTTCTCCTTTGGCGGGATTCGGCCCGCGGGAATCGGATGATACCAAAGCGATGCGGCCTCGGGCCCCGACCGGGGGACGGATAGAATCCGCGCCCGGAGGACCCTTTTCATGCGCGTGCGCAGCCTGGCTTTCGTGTGTCTCCTCACCGCCGCCGCGCCGGCGCTTTCGGGCGCCGAGCGCCCTCTGCGCTTCGAGGAGCTGGCGAAGATCCGCCGCGTGGGCGCCTTCTCCGTCTCTCCAGACGGCCGCGAGGTTGCGTTTGCCGTCTCGACGCCGGACGTCGAAGCCAACTCGTCGCGCTCCGCGATCTGGATGGTGCCGGGCGGCGGGGGAGAGGCCCGGCGCATGTCGGCCGGCGACAAGCGCGACGGCGATCCGAAATTCTCCCCCGACGGTCGCCGGCTGGCCTTCCTCTCCAATCGCGACGGCGGGTCCCAGATCTGGGTCATGGACCTCTCGGGCGGCGATCCGGTTCGCGCGACGAGCTTTCCGACGGAGGTGTCCGACTACACGTGGTCTCCGGACGGGAAGTGGTTCCTGATCTCCTCGGACGTCTTTCCCGACTGCGCCGACACCGCGTGTCTCGAGAAGACGCTCAAGGCCCGGGAGAGCGCGAAAGTCCGCGGGCGAGTAGCCGAGCGCCTTCTCTTCCGGCACTGGGACGCCTGGAAGGACGGGACGCGGACGCACATCTGGAAGGTGCCGGCGTCGGGGGGCGGCGCGGCCGCCGATCTCACGCCCGGCGATCGCGACGCTCCGCCCTTCCACATCGGCGGCGGCGTCGACTGGGACGTCTCGCCCGACGGCCGCGACCTGGTCTATGCGTCGAACCCGGACACGGCCGAGGCCCTCTCGACCAACTCCGATCTCTGGATCGTCCCGATGGCCGGAGGGGCGCCGGCGAGGAACCTGACCGCCGGAAACCCGGCCTTCGACGGCGGGCCTCGCTTCTCGCCCGACGGCCGGTGGATCGCCTACCGCTGCCAGAAACGGGCCGGCCTCGAGTCGGACCGCTACCGCCTCATGCTGCTCGAGCGCGCGACCGGGCAGGTCCGCGGACTGACCGACGACTTCGATTTCTGGGTGGACGATTTCCGCTGGTCCGCGGACTCGAAGTCCCTCTTCTTCGCGTCCCAGGTGCGCGGGCGCGAGACGCTCTATCGGATCAATCTCGCGGGCGGCGCGCCGGCGGTTCTCTGGACGGGCGGGGCGATCGCCGGGCTCGAAGTCGCGGGAGGCCGCATCGTCTTCGGCGCGACGTCGCTTTCGCGCGCCCCGGAGCTCTGGAGCGTGGGCGCCGACGGGAAGGGCCCGGCGGCCCTCACGCACGTCAACGACGCGCTCTTTCGGGAGCTCGCCCTCGGGGAAGTCTCGGAGCGCTTCACCGACTCCTCGGACCGCCGCAAGCTCCAGGCCTGGGTCGTCAAGCCGCCCTTCTTCGACCCGGCGAAAAAGTACCCGGCGGTCTTCCTCATCCACGGCGGGCCGCAGGGGGCCTGGGTCGACGGCTGGTCGACGCGCTGGAACCCCCAGGTGTGGGCGGCCTACGGCTACGTCGTCTACGCCGCGAACCCGCGCGGCTCGACCGGCTTCGGGCAGGACTTCGTCGACGCCATCAGCGGCGACTGGGGCGGCCAGGTCTACGACGACCTGATGCGCCAGGCCGACGACCTCGAATCCCTGTCGTACGTCGACCGGACGAAGATCGGCGCGGCGGGAGCGTCGTACGGGGGCTACATGGTCAACTGGATCGCCGGGCACACGCAGCGCTTCAAGGCGCTCGTCTCCCACGACGGCACGTTCGATCTCGCGTCGGCCAACCTCGAGACCGAGGAGCTCTGGTTTCCGAAGTGGGAGTTCAAGGGCTGGCCCTGGAACTCCGACCAGTATCGCAAGTGGAACCCGATGGAGTCGGCCGGTAATTTCAAGACGCCGATGCTCGTCGTCACGAGCGAGCGCGACTACCGCGTGCCGTTCGGTCAGGGACTCCAGCTCTTTACGGCGCTCCAGGTCCAGGGCGTGCCCTCGAAGCTCCTGACCTTCCCCGACGAAGGGCACTGGGTCCTGAAGCCCGGCAACTCGTGCCTCTGGCACAACACCGTGATGGACTGGCTCCACCGTTACCTCGGCGGCGCCGAAGCGGACCCGAAGGGTCTGGCCCTGGCGTACACCGTCACGAAGTGACCGTGCGCCCCCCCCGCTCGCGGAGATTCTCGTCCTCGAGCAGGCGCTGGCGCGCCGCGACGATCCCGGACCGGCCGAGGTAGCCGACCAGCCGCGTCGAATCCTCCCGGGAGACGATCGGGAGCCGGCCGACGTCGCGGGAGAGCATGCGCTCGACGGCGGCATGGAGAAGCTCGTCCTCGTAGGCCACGACCGGGTCCCGGGTGCCCGCGTCCAGCACGCCCGTCGATCCGCTCGGGTCCTTCTCGAGGGCCCGCATCAGGTCGCTGCGGGTCACGATCCCGACGAGCCGGCCCCTCGCGTCGACGATCGGCGTGCCCTGGCGCCGGGCCAGATTCGGGTCGGCGCCCGCGACCCGGCGCGACAGCTCGCCCACGCTCATCGACGTCGGGACCGTCGGAACGCCATGGTCCATGACCTCTCCGACACGGTGGATCTGGAACGGGTCCACGGCGTACTCGCGGAACACGTGGTGGCCGCGCCGAGCGATCTTTTCGGTCAGGATCGAACGGCGCAGGAGCAGGACGGTCACCGCATAGGCGCCGACGCACGCGACGAGCAACCCGGGCAGCAGGTTCCAGTCGTGCGTCAGCTCGGCGGCGAAGAACATCGCCGCCAGCGGCGAACGCATCGTGCCTCCCATCATGGCGGCCATGCCCACCGTAGCCCAGAGCCCCGCGTCTCCGACCGGCAGCGCCGCCGACGCCACGGCGCCGAGGGCGCCGCCCATCATGAGAAGGGGCGCCAGCACGCCGCCCGAGGTGCCGGACCCGAGGGCGAGCGACCAGACGAGCGACTTGCTCACGCAGAGGCTCGCGGCGGCGCCCGAAGCCACCTGGCCGCGCAGCAGCGCGTGGATCGTCGCAAAACCGATCCCGAGGACACGCCCGTCGAGAAGGCCGCCAACCCCGACGCACAGACCGCCGAGCGCGGGCCACCAGGCCCAGTGGACAGGAAGCTTCTGGAAGAGGTCCTCGCACCCGTAGACGAGGGACGTCAGGAGTCCCGACCCGAAGCCGGCGGCGACACCGACGGCCAGCGCCGCGAGAAGTCCCGCCGGGGAAAGGCCTGCGTGGGCGGAGATCGGGAAGATCGGGCCGGCCCCGAGCAGTGGAACGCGCGCCGCCGAGGCGACCGCGGAGGCCAGGGCGACCGGAATGAAGCTGCGCGGCTTCCACTCGAAGAGCAGCAGCTCCACGGCGAGGAGAGTGGCCGCGATTGGCGAGGCGAAGACGGCGGACATGCCCGCGGCGGCGCCGGCGACGAGCAGGGTCTTGCGCTCGGCGGAGGACAGGCGGAAGAGCTGCGCGAAGAGGGATCCGAATGCGCCCCCCGTCATGATGATGGGTCCCTCGGCTCCGAAGGGCCCGCCGGTGCCGATCGAGATCGCCGAAGAAACGGGCTTCAAGATCGCGACTTTCGCGTCGAGTCGGCTCCGGCCGATCAGGATCGCCTCGAGCGCCTCCGGGATGCCGTGGCCTCTGATCTTGGGGGACCCCCATCGGGCCATGGCCCCGATGACGAGGCCGCCAACGACCGGCACCGCCACGCTCCAGCCGCCGAGGGAATTGGCGGCCGGCGAGACCGGCGCCGAGGAGAGGCGTCCGAAATAGGCCAGGTTGGTGATGACGCCGATCAGCCAGAGGAGGCTCCAGGCGACGAGCGCGGCGATCGGTCCGATGACGATCGCGGCGGCGGAGAGGGCGAGGACCCGGCCGTCGGTCGAGTAGTCCCCGAGACGGTCGCCTGGATTCGGCGATTGGCTCATGGCCGGCGAGGGCCTCTTCGGCCGGGAGGGATCGCGAAGGCGACGGGCCGCGGCACCGCCCGACGCAGCTCGGCGAGGCCCCGGTAGTGCTCCAGGACGAGACGTGCGATCAGCCGTGCTCCCGACGGTGTCAGCCGGACGCGGACCCGCCGCCCGTCCCGGGCGTCCCGGCTGCGCCGGACGAGTCCCGCCTTCGCGCACCGGTCGACGAGGCCGACGGCGCTCTGGTGGCGAACCTGGAGGCGCTCGGCGAGGTCGGCGACCGCCGGCGCCTTCGCGCCGAAGCCGCGGACGAAGAGCAGCAACTGGTACTGCCCCGGCGAGACTCCGGCGCGCCGGGCGGCATCCTCGGAAAAGCGCAGGAACCGGCGCAGGGCGTACCGGAACCGGGCCAGCCGCTGGTAGTCCGCTTCCACGAGAGAAGGGCGAGGGCGGGGAGCCACCGGCCGATAATATCGTGGTGCGATAGAATCGACAACGAGGAAATATATCGCGGCACGATGGAGTTTCCGGCCACAAGGAGGAAGTTCGCCATGCGACTCGGCCGACCGATGAGCCTCGCCCTGGTTCTCGCCCTCGGAGCCCTGGGCCTGCCCGCCTGCAAGAAGAACCCGCCCACGACCGCGGCCTCGGCCCGACCGCCCGTGCAGGTCGCCGGCCCGGCCTCGAGCGCGGTCGCGCCGCCAGCACCCGCCCCGCACGACCTGAGCGCCTCGGTGCTGTCCCAGGATCTCGACTCGCTCAACCGGAAGGGGTACCTGACCGACGCGTTCTTCGACTACGACCAGGCCGTCCTGCGCGACGACGCCCGGACGACGCTGGCGCAGGACGCTCAGTGGCTCAAGCAGTTCCCGTCGATCCAGATTCTTCTCGAGGGGCACTGCGACGAGCGGGGCACCCAGGCTTACAACCTCGCGCTCGGAGAGCGGCGGGCCTCGGCGGCGAAGGAGTATCTCGTGTCTCTCGGGATTCCGGAGAGCCGGATCCGCATCGTCTCGTACGGGAAGGAGCGCCCCTTCTGCGAAACGGACACCGAGGCGTGCTGGGGGCAGAATCGGCGCGACCACGTCCTCGTGACCGCGAAATGAGCCGGGGCCGCCGCTTCAGGCGGGGCTGACGTCCCGAGCGTCCGGGTTGTCGGCGGGGACGCAGCGGCCGGCCGCCCACCGGCGGAGGGCTTCGATCTGCTCGGCGCGCGTGACCGAGAGCGGGCGCGTCGTGCGCAGGGCGACCAGGATGGCGCTCGTGTCGAGCGGGAAACGGCCCGCGCGGGCCTCGTAGAGCGCCGAAACGATCGCCTGTTCGATCTCGGCGCCCGAGAAACCGGCCGAGGATCTGGACAGCTCGGCAAGATCGAAGCGCGCGGGATCCTCGCCCCGGCGGCCGAGGTGGAGGCCGAAGATCTCAGCGCGGGCCGCGCCTGCCGGCAGATCGACGAAGAAGATCTCGTCCACGCGCCCCTTGCGCATGATCTCGGGGGGCAGCTCCTGGACGGAATTGGCGGTGGCGACCAGGAAGACGCGCGAGGCGCGCTCCTGCATCCAGACGAGCAGCATCCCGATGAGGCGTTTCGAGACGCCTCCGTCCGACTCGGAGGACCGCGAGGACGTGAACGCCTTTTCGATCTCGTCGATCCAGAGGACGCACGGCGCCATCCGCTCGACGCGCCGGAGGGCGTCGCGCAGGTTGCGCTCGGACTCGCCGATGTAGGGGGCGAGAAGCTTGCCGGCGTCGAGGGCGAGCAGCGGCAGGCCCCAGGCGGCCGCGATCGCCTTGGCCGCCAGGCTCTTCCCGCAGCCCTGGACGCCGAGCAGGAGGATCCCCTTCGGGGGATCGAGAGGCTTTTCGCCCGCGCCGGGCAGCAGGCCGGCCTTGCGCGTGGCGATCCACTTCTTGAGCCTCTCGAGGCCGCCGACCTGGTCGAGCCCCTCCGGAGTGGGGATGAACTCGAGAAGGCCGCCCCCCTCGACGAGCCCCTTCTTCATCTCCCGGATGCGGGGGCGGTCGGCCACCGTCAGCGCGTTGTCCTCGACGATCGCCCGGGCGAGCGCCCGCTCGGCCTCGAACATCGTCAGGCCCTGGAGATCGGTGACGATGCCTTCCGCGTCGGCGCGAGAGAGCGAGACGCGGGCGCTGGGGCTTTCCCTCGGCAGGCGGCGCGCGACCCGGACGAGCAGGTCGCGCAGCTCGTCGGGCCCGGGCAGAGCGAACTCGAAGCGGACGGCGATGTCGGAGAGCTCGGCCTTCTCGGGCATCGTCGGGCCGACGAGCACGATCGTGCGGGCGGAGCCGGCGAATTCCTGAGCCGTCTCGCGCAGCAGGCGCAGCGTGCCGGGAGCCTCGAGGTGAGCCATCGGGTCTTTCAGGAGAAAGGTGCCGTCGCCCGTCGTCTTTCGGATGACACGCAGGGCGAACGCGAGCTCGAGAGACGGCTCGGCCTCCTGCGGGTGCGCCGGGGCGAGGCCGCTCGCCGCGCTCCACGTCCAGAGAGGAAGCGTGAGCCGCCCGGACACGTCGCGGACGAGGGCCTCGAAGCGTTGCTCCTCGACCGTCTCGCACACCACGAGGGGGTGCCGGGAGCGGAAGAGGAGAGCGAGGTCTTTGGCGGAGACGTCCAAACTGCCCTTAGTGTAGCGAACGCCGCGGGCATAGACTTGGCGCCGTGCCTGCGAAACGGGTGGTGTCCCTCTGCCCGTCCATCACCGAAACGATCGTCGCGATCGGCGGCCTGAAGGCCCTGGCGGGCGTCACGCGCTATTGCACGCGGCCGAGCGGCATGCTGTGGGGCCTGCCCCGGGTGGGCGGGACGAAGAGCCCGGACATCCCCCGCATTCTCGACCTGAAGCCGGACCTCGTCTTCGCCAACGCGGAGGAAAACCGGCGCGAGGACGTCGAGGCGCTGCGTCTGGCCGGGATCGAGGTGGACGTGACCCTGCCCAAGACGGTCGCGGAGGTTCCGAAGGCGATCCGCCAGTGGGGAGAAAGGCTCGGGACCTCGGAGCAGGCCGAGGTGCTGGCGTCGCGGATCGAGATGGAGGCCAGGGCTCTCGAGCGGCAGAAGCCGGAGGCGGCCTTTCGGTACGCCTACTGGATATGGAAGGACCCGTGGATGACGGTCTCGGACGACACGTACGTGGCCGACCTGCTGCGCCTTGCGGGCGGCGACAATGTCTACGGGAAGGAGGCTGTCCGCTATCCGACGACCCACCCGAGCGAGGCGCTCGCCCGCGAGGCCGGGCTGCACATATTCCCGAGCGAGCCGTATCCGTTCTCCGAGGAGAAGCACGGCGCTCTGGTCGAGAAACTCTTCGGGGCCCACACGCGCCGGGTCTTCGTGGACGGCGACAACTACTGCTGGCATGGCGTCCGGACTCTGGAGGGGTTGAAGGCGGTCGGCACCCTTATGAAGTAAGGTAGATCATAACTTTATCCTTATTTTATTAGGCTCACTTTCTGACCCCCCCTTGGACTCCGCCGGCGACAAAGACGTCGTTGCGCTCATCGACCTCCGAGAGAGCGATCCGCACGCCGTCGGGCGACAGACCGAAACCGTCGGTGTCGTGCTCGGGGTCGAAGCCCCCGATCTGGCGGCGCGACGCCGACGTATCGGCGGCTTGCGTCGAGAAGTCCTGGACGAAGACGCCGCAGTCCCACTCGTCCTTGCAGCCAACGAAGGCGACCCGCCGGCCATCCGAGGATCTCTCTCGTGGGGTCCGAGCTTCGAACCGGCCGCGAGGGTCATGCGATCAGCGAAGAAGCCTACATTCTCGACCGGGGTGTGGTGGAATCCGCAGCCGGGAGGTGGCCATGCGCCGTCTCGGGATGGTCGGGTCCTGTCTGATTCTGTCCGCGCTGCCCCTGACCGCGAGGGCGTCGGGGCCGGCGGAGGTGACGGTGATCCATGCGGGGACCCTTCTCGACGGCGCCTCCACCGCGCCGCGGCGCGACCAGGCCGTCGTGGTTGCCGGCAACCGCATCGAGAGCGTGAGTGACTGGTCGGCGGGGAAGGTCCCGGCGGGCGCCACCGTGATCGACCTCTCCGGCGCGACGGTGCTTCCCGGCCTGATCGACGCTCACACGCACATCCTGCTCGATCCCGCGCACGCCGACTACGACACGCAGCTGCTCAAGGACAGCCCGGCCTTTCGCGCCGCGCGCGCGACGGCGCTGGCGGGGCGCCTGCTCGAGCAGGGGTTCACGACGATCCGCGACGTCGAGACCGAGGGCGCCGGCTACGCCGATCTGGGCGTCAAGCGGGCGATCGACGAGGGCTACGTGGCCGGCCCCCGGATGTTCGTCTGTACGCGCGCCATTTCGTCGACCGGCGGCTACGGGTTGAACGGCTATGCGCCCGAAGTGGACGTTCCGAAGGGGGCCCAGTTGATCGACGGGCCCGTCGAGGCGCGCAAGGCGGCGCGCGAGCAGCTCGACAACGGGGCCGACTGGATCAAGGTCTACATGAACCACCGTTCCTGGGTGGACGAGAAGGGTAATCTCGCCGCGCAGCCCACGCTGACCCTCGAAGAGCTGCAAGCCGTCGTCGACGAGGCGCACGGGTGGGGCCACAAGGTCGCCTGCCACGCCTACAACGGCGTCGGGCTGCACCGCGCCCTCGACGGCGGCTGCGACTCGATCGAACACGGCCTCGACCTCGACGACGCGGCGGTGGCGCAGATGGTCCGGCAGGGGACCTGGCTCGTGCCGACGATGATGCCGTACTTCTACGAATGGGCTCCCGCCGATACGCCGGCCGGCGCGAAGGACCGCAAGCGGGCCGAGGTCCATCCGGCCTCCCTCCGGAAGGCCTACAAGGCCGGCGTCCGGATCGCGTTCGGAACCGACGCCGGCAGCTTTCCGTGGCCCGATCCGCTGGCGCACGAATTCGCGCTGATGGTCGAGGCGGGCATGACCCCCGCGGCGGCCCTGCGCGCGGCGACGTCCGGCGGGGCAGAGATGCTCGGCATGTCCGGCCGGCTCGGGACCATCGCGCCGGGGGCCTACGCCGACGTCATCGCCGTCAACGGCGATCCCCTCGCGGACGTGAAGGTCATGGAGAAGATCGCCTTCGTGATGAAGGACGGAAAGATCTACCGCAACCCGGCGCGCTGACGCGGGCCGGAAAGGAGACGCGTTTCATGAGACGTTACTGGAAGAGTACCTGGCTGCTTGCCGCGGCGGCTCTCGCCGTGTCGCTGTCGGCTCCGGTCGTGGCCGGAGAAGAGCCGGCGGCCGACGCGAAGGCGGACGCAAAGCCCGCCGTCACCCCCGCGCCCGTTCCGGCGGCGCCCGCGCCGGCCGTCTCCCATCGCCGCGTAACGCTCTCCGGCAAGCCGATCGCCTTCACCGCGACGGCCGCGACGATCGACCTGAAGGACGGCAAGGGAGAGACGGACGCCCGCATGTTCTACGTGGCCTACACCGCCGAGGGGGCCGACGCGAAGCAGCGTCCCGTCACCTTCGCGTTCAACGGCGGCCCCGGCTCGGCGAGCCTCTGGCTCCACATGGGGTCGTTCGGGCCTATGCGCGTCGAAACGCCCGACGCGCAGCCCACGGCGCCCGCTCCGTACCGGCTGGTCGAGAACACCGAAAGCCTGCTCGACAAGACCGACCTCGTGTTCATCGACGCGGTCGGAACCGGCTTCTCGCGGATCGTCGGAAAGGGCGAGCCCAAGTCGTTCTACGGCACCGACCAGGACGTGGCGGCCTTCGGCCAGTTCATCGAACGGTGGGTCAGCGCCAACAACCGGTGGAACTCGCCCAAGTTTCTTCTGGGCGAGTCGTACGGGACGACGCGCGGCGCGGCGCTCCTGGCCTACCTCGAGCGGCGGGGAATGGCGTTCAACGGCGCCATCTTCGTCTCCTCGTACCTGAACGCCTGGGACGATTTCAACGGCCCGCCGTTCTCGAGCGACCTCGCCTACGAACTCTACCTGCCGACCATGGCCGCGACCGCCTGGTACCACAAGAGGCTCGACCCGTCGCCCTCGGACCTCCCGGCTTTTCTAAACGAGGTTCGCGCCTTCGCGCTCGGCGACTACGCGCAGGCGCTCCAAAAGGGCGGAAAGCTCGACGACGCGACGCGCAAGGCCATTGCGGCCAGGCTCCACCGGTACACGAGCCTCCCCGAGGCCTACATCCTGAACGCGAACCTGCGCATCGACCCGAACCGCTTCGAGAAGGAGCTTCTCCGAGGCGAGCGCCGGACGATCGGCCGCCTGGACGCGCGGTACCGGGGCATCGACCACGACGCCGCCGGCGAGACGCCGGAGTACGACGCGGCGAGCGCGGCCTTCTCGTCCGCCTTCGTCGCGACGTTCAACGCCTATGTCCGGGAGTCGCTCGGCTACAAGACCGACGATCTCTACAAGCCGACGAACTACGAGGAGGTCGGGAAGGACTGGGACGACCGGCACAAGACGGAGAGCGGCCGGTCGCCGATGCCGGACGTGGCCGAGGACCTGCGGGCGGTCATGTCGATGAACCCGAACCTGCGCCTGTTTTCGGCCAACGGCTACTTCGACTTCGCGACGCCCTTCTTCGAGACCGAGTACACGCTGGGACACATGGGACTCGACCCGAAGCTCGAGCAGAACATCGCGTTCGGCTACTACCCGTCGGGCCACATGATTTACCTGAACGAGGGGTCGCTCAAGCAGATGAAGGCCGACCTCGCGAAGTTCTACGACGGCGCGCTCTCGCGGTAGGTCCTAGGCGCCGCGGCGGTTCAGGAGGTCGAGGAACTCTTCGCGGACGGACTGAGTGTTGAAGATGCCCCGGATGGCGGACGTAACCGTCAGCGCTCCCGGCTTCTTGATGCCGCGCATCTCGACGCAGAGGTGGCGCGCTTCGACGACGACCATGACGCCCTGCGGATCGAGCTTCTCGGCCATGTAGCGGGCGATCTGCTCGGTCAGGCGCTCCTGGAGCTGGGGCCGCCGGGCGTAGAACTCGACGATGCGGGCCATCTTCGAGAGGCCCACGATCGACTCGTTCGGGATGTAGGCGACGTGGGCGTGGCCGTAGAACGGGACGAAGTGGTGGGAGCAGAGCGAGTAGAAGGGGATGTCCTTCTCGATGACCATCGCGGAGTAGTGCTCGTCGTTGGGAAAGAACGTGACCTTGGGCTCGGCCGCCTCCGAAAGGCCCTGGAAGAGCTCGAGGTACATCTTCGCCACCCGCTCGGGGGTCTCGGCGAGGTTCGGGTCGCGGAAATCGAGGCCGAGCAGCTCGATGATCTTTCGGAAGTGGCCGGCGATGTCCCGGATGCGGTCGGTGTCCGCGAGGGTCGGCACGGTCGTCCCGGCGTCGCTCATGGGAGTCCGATTCTTCATGCCGATCCTCGCGAATCCGCCGTCTGTCGAGGTTCCGGGCCGGCTTACGCGGCGCGCGCCTTGGCCAGGATCCCCGCGATGTCGCGGGCGACCGGGATATCGGCGCCCACGATCTCCTTGATCGCGCCGTCCTTGCCGATGATGAAGGCCGTGCGGGCGGAGATCCCCTTGTCGGCGAGGTAAACGCCGTACTTTTCGGCGACCGCGCCCTTGGGGTGAAAGTCGGCGACGAGGGGGTAAGAAATGCCCTGCGCTTTGGCAAAGGCCTTGTGGGACCAGAGGGAGTCGACCGAGATTCCGATCACCTCGACTTCGGGCGTGCTGCCGGAGGGCATCATCTCGGCGCACTGCTTCGTCTCGCCCGAGCAGACGGGCGAGAAGTCGAGCGGATAGAAGAGCAGGACGACGGCCTTCTTGCCGCGGTAGTCGGAGAGGGTGATCTTGTCTCCCACGGTGGAGGGAAGCGTGAAATCGGGGGCCATGTCGCCGGGCTTGAGGGCCATTGTGAGCGCTCCTTAGAGTGGTTTCGCGGCCAGTTGCCGCGGGGCGGGAATCTTATACTTCCTGTAGCATTCCCGTCCCATGAAGATCGACCTCCACAGCCACTCGACCGTCTCGGACGGTCTGGACACTCCATCCGCCCTGGTCCGGAAGATGGCCGGGGCCGGGCTCGCGGCGTTCGCGCTGACCGACCACGACACCCTGCAGGGCCTTCCGGAAGCCCGCGCGGAGGCTGGCCGGCTCGGGATCGAGCTCATCTCGGGAGCGGAGGTCTCGGCCGAGTGGGGCGGCCAGGACGACATCCACATCCTCGCGCTCTTCGTCGACGAGAACAACGGACCGTTCAACGCCGCTTTGGAGCTGCGCCAGGCGCAGCGGCGGACCCGCGGCGAGCAGATGGCCCGAAAGCTCGTCGAGCACGGTTACGCCCTCGACCTGGACGCGATCCGGCAGGAAGTGGGCGATGGTGTCTGGGGCCGTCCGCACCTGGCCCGGGCGCTCATCCGGGCCGGCCACGCTTCGTCCAACGACGACGCCTTCAGCCGCTTCCTCGGCCGCGAGCACCCGTGGTACGTGCCCTCCGAGAAGTGGAAGGCCGTGGACGTGGTGCACGCGATCCGCGCGGCGGGCGGCGTGTCCTCGGTCGCGCACGCGGTCTGGTACAAGGATGCGGAGGGACTCGTCCGCGCGCTCGCGCCCGAGGGACTCGACGCGATCGAGGTCTTCCACCCCGACCACGGCCCGGACGAGGAGCGCCGTTTCCTCGCGCTCGCGAGGGAACTCGGTCTCCTGGCGACAGCCGGAAGCGACTTTCACGGCACGCCGGAAGGACGCAAGGTTCCGGGAGCCGTCTCGGGCGACGCCCGGATGCTCGACGCGCTGCGCGCGCGCAAACCGAAGTAAGTCCCGAACGGGCGGCGGCGGAGCAACTCGCCCGGGGACGGACATCATCTGTCCGACCGGCGGCCGCCTCATGGTGCTGTGGAAAACCGCAGACGCCTGTCTAAATCTCTGCTGATGACTTTTCCGGGACAAGAGCAGAGACTCGCGGCGAATCTCCCGATGCTCGACGAAATCAACGCCGAAAAAACGCTTCCCGCCAACCTCGAAGCAGAGCGCTCCGTGCTCGGCGCGGTTCTCCTCGATCCGGGTTCGCTGAATTTCGTCGTTCCGATTCTGTCCGAGGACGACTTCTTCCCCGACAGCCACCGGCGCATTTACGCGGCGATGGTGGAGCTGGCCCAGCGCTCGGGGGAGATCGACGTTCTCACGCTCAAGGAGGAGCTCGATCGCGGCGGTCTGATCGAGAAGATCGGCGGAGCGTCGTACCTGACGTCGCTGCTCGACGGGGTCCCGGACGTGGGCAACGTCGAGCACTACGCGAAAATCGTCAAGGAGAAATCGACCCTCCGGCGCCTGATCCGCGCCGGGCAACGGATCGTCCGCGACGGGCTGGCGGGGCAGCGCGACGCGGAGGCGCTGCTCGGCGAGGCCACCGGCGAGATCTTCGACATCGCCGAGGGCTCGGTCCAGGGTGGTTTCGAGCCCATCGGGCAGGTCGTGTCGCGCAACCTCGAGATCATCGAGGAGGCCCGCGGCCGCCAGGGGATGCTGTCCGGCCTC
>Ga0326726_10001594_pt1 | contig 21080 bp, 17 predicted proteins | sample MHFenrmetagenome_2_FD_207603 | JGI IMG/M metagenome (GOLD analysis project Ga0326726, IMG submission 207603) | Lab enriched peat soil microbial communities from Michigan Hollow, Ithaca, NY, United States - MHF15MN | ecosystem: Environmental > Terrestrial > Soil > Wetlands > Peat | place: USA... | reverse complement strand
GCCGGCCCGTCATAACTCGTGTCCTTCGGATCAACCACGCGCATCGGCTTGTAACGTGTCTTTTCCTCGTACGCGTGCGCCACCAACCCCGGCAGACGCGCCATCATGAAGAAGGCGTTGGCCATCTCGTGGTCAATTCCCAGATCAAGCAGGACCGCCGCGATCGCCCCATCCACGTTGAGTGGAAGCGGCTTTCCCGATTTGGCGAAGACCTCTTCAAACGCCCGTGCCATCTTCACGCCATCTTTCGACTTCCCCAGTTCGTCGGCCAAGGACAAAAGCCGTGTGGTGCGCGGGTCCTTGGTGTGCAGCCGATGTCCGAATCCCGAGATGCGCGTCCCCTTTGCCTTGAACGCCTCGACAATGATGGACGCCGCATCGACAAACGATGAGTCCTTCTTCTCGGTGTGGGCGATCGCGTGCACCAGTGTCTTCATGCAATCCTCGATCGCGCCGCCATGAAAACGCGAAATCGCGAGAATACCCGCTGCCACCGACGATCCCAACGGCGCACCGGTCGAGGCCACCGTGAGTGTGGTCAGAACCGAGGGGGGTGACGTGCCATGATCGATCGAAGAGACGAAGATCGCATTCAGTAGCGTCCCCGTCGCCTTGTCAGGCAGCTCGCCTTGAAGCGCCAAATAGATCGCCTCGGCGAATCCCACCCGTCCCATTAGCTCCTCGACCGGGTATCCACGCAGGCGGATGACATTCGGGCCGATTTCGGTAATGGCCGATGTCCAATGATTCTCACCCATATGTGCCTCCATCAATCTCGCAGGCTTCAGGTCCGGATGGCGATCTTCCCCGTCTCCATGACCCGGATGACGGACTTGGCTGCGTCCGGGATGTCGCCGAAGTTGTCGACTACCGTCGCACCCACCTCGCGCAACCGCTTGACCTTACCCTCATAGGTGCCACGGTCCCCTTCGATAATCGCGCCCGCGTGCGAGAAGCGTGTCCCCGACTTGGCCCCGCGTCCACCGATGTACGCGATCAACGGCTTCGTGACCTTCTTCTCGGCAATCAGATCGGCCACACGCTCTTCCTGCGAACTGCCGATCTCGCCGAACATCACCATCGCGTCGGTCTCGGGATCGTCTTGGAATAGCTGCATCACCGCTGGCAAGTCCGTTCCGACAATGGCGTCACCGCCGACGTGCACAATGGTCGAAAGCCCTACGCCAGCACGCGAGAGGTAGTACGCGATCGACGAGGTAATTCCGCCTGAACGTGAGGCCACGCCGACTCGACCCGGCAAGAACCAGTCCTTCGCCGCCGCTGCCGATCCTCCCATCATCCCGAAGACCGCGCGGCCCGGTGACAGCAGTCCCAATGTGTTGGGGCCGACAAATCGCGCCCCCGCATCCTTCGCTGCCGCCGCAACTTCGAGTACATCGTAGATCGGCACACGGTCGGGCACGATGACCAGAAGCTTGATCCCTGCAGCCAACGCCTCCAGTGCGGCATTCTTCACCAAGGGCGCGGGGACGAAAATCGTCGAGACGTCCAGCTTGCCGAATTTCTCCACCGCCTCGGCGACCGTGTCGAAGACCGGCACGCCGAGCACATCCTCGCCGCCTTTGCCCGGGGTACATCCGGCGACCACGCGCGTGCCATAGCGCTGCATCAGCTTGGTGCGCGCCATGCCCTCGCGCCCGGTGATCCCCTGCACGATGACGGTCTTGGTTTCGTCGACGAGAATGGCCATGATCGAATCGTTTTCGTTCGTAGAGGCGGCTCTCGAGCCGCGAACCCAGATCATCAGACGACTAAGCGGCTCAAGAGCCGCCTCTACGGATGTGGCTGGGCCTTCTTCCGGTACTCATCCAATCCCGCGATCGGCAGCATCACCCGCCCGCCGCCGGCGCCGCCCACACGGCATTCCACCTCGCAGGCTAAGCACTCGATGCACTTTCCCGACTTGGCGTCCTCGCGGCTGATACTCAGCACCGGCACGCCGTCTTCTTCCTTGAGAATCTGTGGCACGCACGTGTGCACACACGCGTGCGATTCGCACTTGCGGCAGACGGCGTGATCGAAAGTGATCGTCCCCGTGGGCGACTCGAATGTGTACGGATCCTTCGCCTCAAAGGGCGGCGTCACTGGAATCGCCATCTTTCGCGCTGTTGTCTTGTCTGGATGGGCGTCGATCAAGGCCTTCAGCCGTTCGCCGCAGAAATCCGCGGTGTCGTCCTTCTTGTGTCCTTCGACCTTGGCCGGAAGGTTTTTGGTGTACTCCGTGAGGATGCGCACAGCTTCGTCTTCGCCGTTGCCGCCCAGTCGCACCACCGCCGGGATCGAGAGGTTCTCCTCCCAGAAAGCTTTGACCAGGCCGCGCGCCGAGTGGAATTGCTCCTGCGACGCCACCCCAGAACCCGATCCAAAGTACCCGTCGATCTCAGGCTGGGACAAAATGATCTTCGCGGCGCGATACACCTTCGAGGCCGGGGGATTGCCCGAGGTGTCGGTGAAGTTGGCGATCTTGTATCCGCGTTTGGCCAATGCGTCCATCGACATCATCGATCCACCGCCGCCGGCGCCGTGGACTCCCACGTACCCGTCGCCGCGCTTGTACCCCCGCGCCATCTCGATGAAGTAGAAGGTGCCGCGGTAATCGTTCTTTTCCACGTTCCAGGCAATCCGGTCCAATTCGGTCGGTGGATGCCCGTATTCGCGTGCGATGTCGATTCCCAAGTCCGGGTGACGGAAGACCGCGTAATCGTCGACGGTGATCCGGCAATCGCACGCGACCAGTTTGCCATCGCCCTTCAGGACCAACGGGTTAATCTCTGCGGATCGGGCTTCCCACTGACGGGCGACTTTGTACAGCGTCACCAACGCCTTGGCCAACTCCGATTGCAGCGCCCCGGAAACTCCCGTGCGGCGCACCGCATCGCGCGCCTCATACTCGCGCAATCCAAAGCGCACATCGATCGGCGTGCGCGACACATTCTTCGGATGCTTGCGGGCCAGCTCCTCGATTCCCGAGCCACCCACGGACGAGAAGATCACCAGCGGTGTCTTGTTGGCGTCATCGACGATGATCCCCGCATAGAACTCGCGGGCGATGTCGATTTTCTCCTCCACTAAGACTTCCGTGACATCGAAGCCGCCGATCTTGAGGGCCAGCATCTTCTCAACTGAGGCACGCGCCTCATCGGCCGAGGACGCGAAGGCGATAGCGCCTTGCGCCGCACGCGACGTCGTCCACGCCTGGGCTTTGATCACCGCCGGCAGCCCGGACTGGGCCAGGACCCCATCGACCTCCGCCACTGACCGAACCGCGGCGCCTTTGGGCACCGCGAATCCGGCCTGACGGAGTAGTTTCTTGCCTTGGTATTCGTGGATGCGCGCCATAATCGCCCCTCAGACAAGGGGATCGAGAATATCGATTTCCCTTGCAGACAAGTCAACCAACACCGGCCAATGCGGTGTCAGATTGCCGAGTCCAGGCCGTCTCGCCAAGGCATTGCCCGGCAGCGGGTAGCGCCCCCGGTCGCGGGAAATCCGTTGCCGTCGCCAACGGCGATTCGTATAATATGCGTCTCGGTCAATCCGGGATAGATGGAGATTGCGATGAAAGAAGGAATCCACCCGAAGTACTATGACACGGTCATTCACTGCGCCTGCGGGAATGAGATCAAGACCCGCTCGACCACGAAGGACCTGCACGTTGAAATCTGCTCGAACTGCCACCCGTTCTTCACCGGCAAACAGAAGCTGGTCGACACGGCAGGACGCGTGGAGAAGTTCCGGCGCAAGTATGGCATGATCGCGCCGCAACCCAAGGACGCCGAGAAGCCCGCCGACACGGCGGCCACCGAGTCGTAGTTTGGAGTCTGTGCCCCCCCGAAGGTGGGGCTTTGCGCGACGGGATCCGAGGTCCCGTCGCGTTCGTTTTGTGGGTGGGGTCTCGCGGCCTTCGGCCGCGTCAATGGGCTGAAAGCCCATTGTCCGCACCATCAGTCGGAGGACAAGGGGCCTTCGGCCGCGTCAATAGGCTGAAAGCCCATCGTCCGCAGCCTCGGTCGGAGGACAAGGGGCCTTCGGCCCCTTGACGCGAGCATAGCGAGCGATAGCAGACTAACACGATGCGAAAGCGTTCACGATGACAGCCTTCTCCACCATGCTCGACATCCTGGCGTCTCTCGAGAAGCGTTTCGCCGATCTGGAGGCGCAGCTTGCCGATCCGGCAACTTCGACGAAACAAGCACTGATGCGTGATCTGGGACGCGAGCATCGTCGGCTTTCTCAGGTCATCGAGGTCGGCGCCACCTACCGTCGCACCCTCAAGGAACTCGAAGGGAATGAGGGGATCATGCGCGACGGGGGCGATCCGGAACTGATGGAGATGGCACGCGAGGATGCCCAGCGCCTCGAGTTGGAGAAGACTCAGATCGAAGAACGTCTACGCGACCTGTTAGCGCCTCGCGATCCCAACGATTCCAAGGCCGCCATCGTCGAAATCCGCGCCGGCACCGGCGGGGAAGAGGCCGCACTGTTCGCCGCCGACCTTATGCGCATGTACCTGCGCTTCGTCGAACGACGGGGCTGGAAGACCGAAATGCTCGGCTCGAATCCCACCGGCGTGGGTGGGTTCAAGGAAGTGGCGTTCTCCATTGAAGGGGAAGGCGCCTACGGCTCGTTGAAATTCGAATCGGGTGTGCACCGGGTGCAGCGTGTACCGGCAACCGAGGCTTCCGGACGAATCCACACCTCGGCCGCGACCGTCGCCGTGCTCCCCGAAGCTGAGGACATCGACATCGACATTCGGCCTGAGGAATTGCGCATCGACGTCTTTCGTTCGTCCGGCCCCGGCGGGCAATCGGTCAACACCACCGATTCGGCGGTGCGGATCACGCACATTCCCACCGGCACAGTGGTCCAGTGCCAGGATGAAAAGTCACAGCTCAAGAACAAGCAGAAAGCCCTGAAGGTCCTGCGCGCGCGTTTGTTGGCCGCGGCGGAAGAGGAACGCGACGCCAAGCTCGCCGCCGAACGCAAACAGATGGTCTCCACCGGCGATCGTTCCGCCAAGATCCGCACCTACAATTTCCCGCAAAACCGGGTCACTGACCACCGCATCGGGCTGACCCTGCAGAGCCTCGACCGCGTCATCAACGGCGACCTCGATGAAATCATCGAAGCCCTGAAATCCGAAGACCGCAAGACCCGCCTGGCGCAATCCGGCCAGCCCGTCTCCGCCTAATCCGGTCGCTGCGAGAGGGCGATCCGCCGCGGCGGAGAGCCTGCTCTCAACCTTCGAAGTCATCCCGGGCGTCCTCGCCCGGGTCGTCCCTGCTCAGGCGAGACGCCTGGGATGCACGTGAATTGGCCTGTCCGCGGCGATATTCATCGCGACTTTCGCCCCTTGCATTCTCCGCGCCCATCCCCGACATTTTCGTCTACGCCATGCCTGACATCGAGGACATCGAAAAAGCCGGCGAACTGGTCACCCACGCGAAATCCAAGGGGCTGACCTACGCCGACTTTCGCGCCGTCCGCTTAACCACTGAAGATGTCTCTTTGTCCGACGGCAAACCTGACAAGATCGACCGCAAGGTCAGCCTCGGCTTCGGCGTGCGTGCACTGGTTGACGGTGCCTGGGGATTTGCCTCGATGCCGGGTTGCGACCCCAAGCTGGCCAAAGCCGCTCTCGATAAAGCCATCCTGATCGCGCGCGCCTCGGCCTCGTTGGTCGCCGCACCAGCCACGCTATCGCCGCTGACGCCGCCGCGCGGCACCTACGCAACCACCGTCGCCAAAGACCCATTCGCGATTTCACTGAAGGACAAAGTCGACTTCCTGCGCAGCCTTGATGCGGCTCTGCGCCAGACTCAGGGGATCACCGGCACCGAGACTACCCTCAGTTTCCGGCGCGAAGAGAAGTGGTTCTACTCTTCCGAAGGCGCCGCGGTCACGCAAAACATCGTCCACTCGGGCGGCGGCATGGTGGCCACCGCGATGCGTTCGCGACGGGAAGTCGGCGAACGTTCCTTCCCGACTTCGGGCGGGCAGCACCAATCGGGCGGCTACGAACTCATCGAGGCGATGAAACTCGACGCGGCCTGCCCGCGGGTGGCATCTGAAGCGGTGGCTTTGCTCGATGCGCCATCCGTTCCAGCGGGCACCATGACCGTGATCCTTGCCGGCGATCTTGTATCATTGCAGATCCACGAGTCCATCGGGCATCCGCTCGAATTGGATCGTGTCTTCGGTTCCGAGCGCAACTTCTCCGGGACCAGCTTCGCCACACCCGAAAAGCGAGGGTCACTTAAGTACGGCTCGGAGATCGTTAACGTGACCTCGGATCCTTCCGCGCCCGGGGGGCTCGGCTCCTACGGTTACGACGATGAAGGCGTCCCCGCGCGGCCCGTCCCACTGATTAAGAATGGTGTCTTGGTCGATTACCTATCGTCACGCGAGACCGCCGCACGGTTAGGGACCACCTCGTCGGGTGCAATGCGCGCAGAAACGTGGCAGAATCTGCCGTTGGTTCGCATGCCCAGCATTCTGCTCTCGCCCGGGACCGGCACACTCGCGCAGTTGATCGCCGACACCCCCCAGGGCATTCTGATTGCCACGCCGTCCAGTTGGTCGATTGATGACCGTCGCGAGAACTTCCAGCTCGGCGGCGAGATCGGTTGGGAGATCAAGGACGGCAAGCTCGGGCAGATCTACAAAGACCCGGTCTATTCGGGGAGCACCATCGAGTTCTGGAATTCCTGCGACCGAATCGCCGGCCCGGAAGAATTCACGATCTGGGGCACACCCAACTGCGGCAAGGGGCAGCCGGGGCAGAACATGCGCACCGGCCAGGGCGCATCCCCGGCACGATTCCAAAACGTCAAAGTGGGACAGACCGGCTGATGCTGCGGACCAAAGACCAGGTTCTCTCTCTACTCGAAGACGCCCTGAAGCGCTCGAAGGGCGACGAGACGGAACTGGTGTATCTTGAAGACCGCGATTCCACCACGCGCTTTGCCGAAAACGCGATCCATCAAAACATGGAGTCCACCGACGCGCGAGTGATCGTGCGTCTTGTCAAAGATGGCCGCGTTGCCGTCTCCTCGACCAACGACCTGACGCCGACCGGCATCGATGCTGCGATGAACGATGCCCTCCAGATTGGATCATTCCTGGAGCCGGATCAGTCGTTCCCGGGACTTGTTTCATCTCCGGCAGCACAAAGTGTACCGGCGTTCTTCCGCGCCACCGATGAGAGCAGTCCCTTGGATCGCGCGGGCTCAGTGGGGAAGATCGCCGCTGCCGCGAAGAGTCAAAAAGTCCAGATCGCCGGCCTCTTCCAAACTGAGACCCAAGGCATGGCCGTGGTTAATTCGCGCGGCACACGCCAGTGGTATACCGAGACGCGCGCTGAGTTCTCTGTTTCTGCTTCCGATGATCCGACTCAGGGGCAAGGTTGGGCGATCGGGGCGGCTCGCGATCTATCCAAACTGGACGCGGTATCGGTTGGATCCATTGCCATCGACAAGGCGGTTCGTTCGCGCAACCCCGAGGCCCTTCCCGCCGCCGATTACACCGTCATCCTCGAGCCGGCGGCTGTCGGGCAACTGTTGTTATTCCTCGGCTTCCTCGCCTTTTCGGGGAAGTCATACGCACAAGGGAGGGGAGTCCTCTCCGGCAAGATTGGCCAGAAGGTCACCGGCGATAACATCACCATCGTCGAAGATCCGTTCCTGCCCGGCTATCCGGGCATGCCCTTCGACTACGAGGGTGTCCCCAAACAAAAGGTCACACTGATCGAAAACGGCATCGCGCGCGGCGTCGTTCACGATACTCGCACCGCCAAGATGGCGAACGCTGTTTCGACCGGCCATGCCCTTCCGGCCGACAACGCGCGTGGCCCCTATCCAAAAAACCTCGTCATGTCGCCGGGTTACGCGACATTGACGGAGATGCTCGCCTCGACTCCCAAGGGGATTTTGATCACCCATTTTTGGTATCTGAATTATTTGAATCCTATGAAGGCGCAACTGACCGGCTCGACACGCGACGGCACATTTCTAATCGAGGATGGCAAGGTGACCAAGCCAATTGCCAATTTGCGTGCCACGCCGCCGGTGCTGGAAGTCCTCGATCGCGTCGATCTGATCGGCCGCGAGCGCGCCTTCTATCCTCAGTATTCGGCGATGATGTATGTCCCGGCTTTGAAGATTAGCCTGTTTCCGTTCGTAGCGGATACGGAGTCGTAATGATCCGGCGTGACTTCCTCAGATTAAGCGCGATTTCTGCCGTTGGTGTGGCCGTGCTGCGTCACGTCGGCTGGGCCGCCATTTTCCCGAAAACGAAGTCGGCTGTGCCGACTTCACCGTCGTCGCGACCGTGGCTGGTTGGTTCGTCGCGGCTGGGCTGCGCTCGTCCTCTCGAGTGCGCCGAAATCCTCAATTCCTGGCGCCGCCAGTCGCGCGCCGAACTGCCGCTCTAACACATGGCAACCATCGGCCAGTGGCGTGCTAACCTGCGCCAACTATTGCATTTCATCGCCGGGCCATTCGCTCCCGGAGAGGCCGACCAGATTCTGCGTGAGGTCACCGGCGCCAATGCCACACAGTTGACTCTGCGGCACCAGGACACGCTAACCCGCGATCAGGAATCGACCGTTGTCAGACTCCTCACCGAGCGGCAGACCGGGCGCCCGCTCGCGTATGTCCTGGGTCATGTTGAATTCTATGGCCTTGATCTGCTCTGTGACGAACGCGTCTTGATTCCTCGCCCAGAGACGGAAGAACTGGTCGATGCCGCGTTGGCGGCCCTCCCGCCTCCGGTGCCGGGGGAACAACCCCTCGCCATCGACCTGGGGACCGGCTCCGGCAACATCGCCCTCGCCATGGCTCATCAGCGTCCCGACATCCGTGTCATTGCCACCGATCTGTCAGCCGATGCTCTCGTGGTGGCCGCCATCAATATCTCTCGTCACAATCTCTCCGATCGGATCCGGCTGCTGCAGGGGGCATCGTTGGATCCCTTCTCGCGCCGTCCGCTGGCGAACGTGATCGTGGCCAACCTCCCGTACATCGCCGATGACGATCTTGAGGTCGAGCCCTCGGTGCACGATTTCGAACCACATCTTGCCCTCTACGCCGGTGAACTCGGAACCGAGATTCTCACCGATATCATTCGCGACGCTCCGGCGGTCTTAAAGCCGGGCGGGGCATTGGTGTGTGAGTTTGGTCTTGGCCAAACCGGAGCGATACGCGGGATGGTTCGCAACATCGACTCTTGGGGAGAGCCGATCATTCATCAGGACACGGCCGGCATCGACCGCATCCTCGAAGTCCACAAGAAAGCAATTTCGTAGCGGCGGCTCTTGAGCCGCCTTGCTTCAGCGCGTCGCTTCCGGTTCCGGCGGCGCCTTGTCGATGCCCGCCAGCTTGCGCGCGAGTTCCGCTGATCCTTCCCAATCGGACTTGCTGCGAATGACCAGCTTCGCCCCATCGGGCGATCCGCCCCCGTGCATGCAACCCGGCACACCCGCGCCAATCGTCAGCCATTCCACCAGGCGTGCCACACGGTAGCGTGTCTCGCCATCGACCGCCGCGCCGAGGTAACGTTTCAATTGATCGCCGTATTCTTCCGACTCCAAATCAATCGACGATGGCATGCATCCGGTCTCGGCGATGCCGCCGGCGATCTCTTGCGCCAACCGCGATGTCTCGTAGGGTAGGGTCGCAACATACACTTTGTTTACATTCGCCATCACCGGATCGGGAACCCAGACACCCGATGGGTGCAATTTCCCAAGCGTCGCCGCCGCGATCCCGACACCATAGGTGGTCTCGTTGTTGATCTGCATCTGGGTGAGTTTGTCCTTAAAGACCTTGCTGGAAAGTCCATTGGCGCGCGCCGCCAGGATCGCCGCGCCGATCTTCGCGTCTCCCTGTCCGGCCACACACCCGCCGATCGCCGCACGATAAGGCATGATGAAATTCAGGACCGACGGGCCCGTGAATTCGGCCTCGCCGTTGAGGAAGATCCGTTCGTCCGGTACGAAGACATTGTCAAATAGGAGATATCCCTGAGTGATGCCGCCCGTTCCGGCCGGGACATCGTACCCCGATTCGGACTCGCGCGAATCCGAAGGCCGTCTCGCCTCAACAATGGTCAGTCCCTCGACGTCGCGCGGGATCGTGAATGCGATCGCCCAGTCTTCCTCACCTTTGCGACAGGCGGTGCCCGGCAGAACGAAGATCTCTTCGGCTGCGGCCGCGCCCGCGATCATGACCTTGGCGCCGCGCACCACAACCCCGCCCGGACGCCGTTCAACCACGTGCAGATTCATATCAGGATCGGCCTGTTGCGAGGGTGACTTGCTGCGGTCTCCCTTCGGGTCCGTGAGTGCACCGCAACAGGTGATGTCACGCCGCTGCGCATCCATCAGCCACTGACGCAAACGCTCCTGATACTTCGTCCCACGCTTCTGATCCACGTCAAACGTTGTCGCCCACATGGCATTCACGGCGTTTCCGCCGACGCACCGCCCGCCGGTGCATGTGCCCGTCTGATGAAACGCCCAGCGTTTCATCTTGCAGACCGCCACCACATCCTCCGGCGTACGCAAAAGGGAGAGGTACCGCGAGGCCGGGGCGTCGATCAGATCGGAATGAGTCGAGACCAAATCGCATTCCTTCTCATCTTGCGACGCGGCAAACAGACGCGCATGCCCGTCGATCGTACGGCGTGTCACTGGGTGTGTGGTCACATCGGTGATAAGCTCACCGAATTTGTAGACATTGGGGCGCAGGGCGCGCAAGGCGGCCTTATATTGTTCGGGTGTGCGCAAAGCCATGGGATTCCTCCGTGGTCATCGAGAGACTCGCTCTCTCTTCGTGTTACGTCCCAGCACATCCTCCTCATTAGCCTCGGCCCAATAGTTTTGACAGCCCGCGCTCGATTTCGCTCCCTCGCCAAGCGCATTGCGTTGCTCTGTAGGGGCGGGGCTTGCGGCACGTCCCGCTCTGCGGGGACCCGCCCACCATGGCAGCAGCACAGAAGACGCATATCTGTAGAGGCGGCTCTTGAGCCGCGTAGTAGACGCGAAGTCAACTTGCCCTGCAAGGGGCTGAAAGCCCCTCGTCCGCGGCTGGTACAAGAGGCGGCTCTTGAGCCGCGAGGATGACATCCATGACCGCCTTCGACACCATGTCCCGTGAAGAACTGCTCAAGGCGCTCCGCGCCTTCGCTCACAACTGGCTGGCCCACGATGGCTGCTGGTTTCTGGCGGCGGAAGAACGCTATGGCCTGGATGTGGCGCTCGAACTGGACCGCGACTCCTGGGCGCGCTTCGCTGTCTCCGAAGCCCGGCGCATCATGTCAACCTTCGGCATCGAGCCGGGTAGTGGGCTCCCCGCGCTCGAACGGGCCCTCGGATTGCGCATGTACGCGCTCATCAACGAGCAACACTTCGAATGGTCCGATGATCGTCGTCGCCTGCGCTTCGTCATGGATCGCTGCCGCGTGCAGGAGACCCGCCGTCAGAAGGGGCTCCCCGATTTCCCCTGCCGCAGCGTCGGCGAAGTAGAATTCTCCACGTTTGCCCGCACCATCGACCCGCGAATCGTGACCACTTGCATCTGCTGTCCCCCCGATTCGCCGGCAGGGAAGAACTGCGCTTGGGAATTTCGACTTGCCGAATAGGCCACATTCTATAGCGCTTCCGCTGTTTACAGCCTTGAAGTGCCCCACAGAGCTTGAGTAGATTCCCGACGACCCTTGTCCCCATTCACCGTTTGGGAGAGGCTTCCCCATGTCACGCGCCCAGGAAATCATCGAACGCGCTCGCGCCGCCGCCGCCGCCTTCCGCGAACTCGAGCAGGCGCATGTCGATGCCATTGTCCGCGCCGTCTATCTGGCCGCGCTCGATAAGCGCGTCGATCTCGCCAAGATGGCCCACGAGGAAACCGGCATCGGCATTTGGCAGCACAAAGTCATCAAGAATGTGATCGCGACCCAGTTGGTCTACGAGGACATCAAGAATCAGCGCACCGTCGGTGTCATCTCCGAGGACATGGAACGCGGTGTCCTTGAGGTGGCCCAATCGATCGGCCCGATCCTCGGCTTCATTCCGGTGACCAACCCCACCTCGACCACGATCTTTAAGGCCCTGGTCGCCGTGAAGACCCGCAATCCGCTCATCATCAGCCCGCCGGGTGGGGCGCGCCGCTGCGTCTGCGAGACCGTCGACATCTGTTACCAGGCCGCGTGCGCCGCGGGCGCCCCTGAAGATTGTATCCAATGCCTGGGCAAGGCCTCCGAGGACACGCTGGCCGAGCTGATGGAGGATCGCCATCTGGCGATGATCATCGCCACCGGCCCCGGCTCGGTGGTGCGCAAGGCCTCGCGTTCCGGCACGCCCACCATCGGCATCGGCCCCGGCAACGTGCCGGTCTATATCGGACGCACCGCCGACATTCCCTTCGCCGTGCGTTCGATCATCGAATCGAAGACCTTTGATAACGGCACCATCTGCGCCAGCGAGCAGGCCATTGTCGTCAAGAGGCAAGTCGCAGACATCGCCATCGCCGAGTTCAAGAACCAGGGAGCCTTCTTCCTCTCACCAGAGCAGATCGGTGCTGTCGGACAGATCGCCTACGATTCCGAGCGGCGCATGATGCGTCCCACCGTGGTTGGCCAGTCGGTCGCGACCATCGCCAAGAGTGCTGGAATCGACGTGCCCGCCGGGGCTAAACTACTGATCGGAGAATTGCACGATGTCGGTCCCGAGTACCCGCTCTCGGGCGAGATCCTCGCGCCGATCCTTGCCTTCTATATTGAAGAAGACTTCGACACCAGCATCCGTCGCTGCTCCGAAATCACACGCTTTGGCGGTGTCGGCCACACAGCGGTGATTTACTCCAACGATGAAGAACGGATCGCCTACTTCTCTCGCACCATCCAAGCCAGCCGCATCCTTGTGAACATGCCGGCGGCACACGGCGCTCTCGGCGGCATGTACAACACACTGCACCCGTCCTTCACACTCAGTTGCGGTGCCGGCGCCAACAACACCACGACCGACAACATCACGACCCGCCACCTCCTCAACATCCACCGCGTCACCCGCCGTCGTCCCGATCCGCGCTGGATGTCGTTCGACCAGTCCCGCTACCTCGACGAGCGCATGACGGCCGACCACATCGAAGCCGACTACAATCGGAATTTCTAACTCCCAATTTCGCCCGAGAGCGTTCCCATGGCCCCCTCGCCCTCTTAGGGAGAGGGCTGGGGTGAGGGTCGACATCGGCCTTGGCTGGGACACCCGAAAGGCGTGGCAGAATCTATCCAAGTGCCCCGAATCCGCTTGTCCGCAAAAGCCGCAATGCGTTTGATTCGCGCCGAGGTGGAAGGCTGAAAGGCAGCCAGTTAGCGACCGAGGTTGAGGCCATGAAGAGCATACTTGTCACCGGCGCGCTCGGACAAATCGGCTCGGAACTGATCGTCGAGTTGCGACGGCGTTATGGCGATGCAAACGTCATCGCCACCGACATCCGCATGCCGACCGACATCGGCCTCCGCGACTCCGGTCCCTTCGAATTCCTCGACGCCGCCGATCCGAATCACATCACCCGCGTGATGCAGATTTACAAGATCGACACCATCATCCACTTGGCGTCGTTGCTGTCGGCCGTGGCGGAATCCCGTCCGAATCAGGCGTGGCAGATCAACGTCAATGGCCTGTACAACTTCCTCGAGGCCGCACGTCAGTACAAATGTGCGCTCTTCTTTCCCAGTTCCATCGGCGCCTTCGGCAATCTCAGCCCGAAGTACAAGACTCCGCAGGACACGATCCAGCGCCCCGACACCATGTACGGCGTGACCAAGGTAACCGGCGAGTTGCTGTGCGATTACTACTTCAAACGATTCGGCGTCGACACCCGCGGCCTGAGATTCCCCGGCCTCATATCCTATCAGACCGACCCCGGCGGCGGCACCACCGATTACGCGGTGAAGATCTTCTACCAGGCGATCAAGCATCACAAGTTCACCTGTTACCTGCGCTCGGACACTTCGCTGGACATGATGTACATGCCCGACGCGCTGCGTGCCGTGATTGAACTGATGGAGGCGGACCCGTCGCGACTGGTCCACCGCAACGCGTTCAATGTGACCGCGATGGCCTTCACGCCCGCCGAATTGGCGGCCGCGATCGTCAAGCACATCCCCGATTTCGAGATCGAGTACCAAGTCGATCAGGTCCGTCAGGACATCGCCGATTCCTGGCCGGACATGCTGGATGATTCCTGCGCCCGTGCCGAGTGGGGATGGCGCCCCGAGTACGATTTGCCGCGCGTGACGCGCGAGATGATCGCCCGTGTGTCCGAGAAGCTAGCTGAACTCAAGGAAGCGCCGGTTCTGCATCGTTAGAGCGGGCGCTGTGGGCAGAGCGTGATCATCGGTGTCGGCATTGACTTAGTCGAGATTGCGCGGATCGAAGACGGCATCCGCAAAGAAAGTGGGTTGAAAGAGCAACTGTTCAGTGAGGGGGAGAGGGGTTTCTGCGAATCCAAGGCGATGCCGGCACAGCATTACGCCGCGCGCTTTGCCGCGAAGGAAGCCTTTTTGAAGGCCCTGGGTACCGGGTGGCGCGACGGAATCGGATTTCGTGAGGTTGAAGTGATCACCGACGCCCTGGGCAAACCGGAACTGCAACTCCATGGCGCCGCAAAGGAGAGAGCCGGGCGGCGATCCACGCATGCCGTCCATCTCTCCCTAGCGCACGATGGCGCACATGCGATCGCTGTGGTCATTCTGGAGTCATAAGGAGAATAGCCTGAGATGTCGAACATGGGGTCGTACGAAAAGCGGGTGAAGGGCTTCCAATGGGCCGACGTTGAACGCGAACTGGAATACGAGCCGGGCGGTACGATCAACATCGCCTGGTACTGCACCGACCGTATCTGCCGCATGGGCAAAGCCGGGAAGAAGGCCTTGATTTGGGAGGGTTCCACCGGAAGTCAGAAAACATACACTTATAATGATGTACGGCTCGCCAGCAACACGATTGGCGCCTTCTTGCGCGGACTTGGGATCAAAAGCGAGGACCGCGTCTGCCTGTTCATGGATCGTGTTCCGGAGTTGTACCTGGGCTTTCTCGGGATTCTCAAGATCGGCGCGATCGCTCAGCCGCTTTTCTCGGCTTTTGGCGACGAGTCGCTCTTTGTGCGACTGAACGACGCCGGCACAAAAGCCATCATCACCCAGCGCAAACACGTTGGCAAGGTCCGCAAGATCCTCGCTCAATTGCCTGCACTCGAGCACATCATCATCGTCGACTATGACAGGGCAAAGCCTCTACAGGAACGCGAGGTCGCATTTTCACTCGAGCAGGCCGCTCCGGTTGAGAACCTGGAAGCACATCCCACCAAGGCCGAATCCCCGTCGGTTTTGCATTACACGTCCGGCACCACCGGCCAGCCCAAGGGCGTCAAGCACGTTCACTACTCGCTGATGTCGCAGTATTTGACGGCCAAGTGGGTTCTCGATCTCCGCGACGACGATATCTATTGGTGCACCGCCGATCCCGGCTGGGTCACCGGCACATCCTATGGCATCATCGCACCCTTTGCCTTGGGTGTCACCCAGTGCGTCCTCGACCAGGGATTTTCCGCCGAGGGCTGGTACAAATTCATCGAGAAACATCGAGTGACGATGTGGTATTCCGCGCCCACGGCGATCCGCTCGCTGATGAAGGCAGGGGACGAGGTCGTGAAGCAGTCGGATCTGAGCTCCCTGCGTCACCTGGCCAGCGTCGGTGAGCCGCTGAACTCGGAAGCGGTGGTCTGGTCGCAACGTGTCTTCGGCTTGCCGTTCCATGACACCTATTGGCAGACCGAGACCGGCTCCATCATGATCGCTAACTTCCCCGGCATGACTGTTAAACCCGGCTCGATGGGCAAACCCGTTCCCGGAATTACTTCCGTGGTTCTCGATCCCGAGACCTACGAGCCCATCGCCGCTCACGGGAAAATCGGCTTGATTGCGTTCAAACCCGGCTGGCCGGCAATGATGCGCACCTATTGGAACAATGAAGCTACTTACCAAAAGAAGTTCAAGAATGGCTGGTATCTCTCGGGCGACCGGTCGCGCATCGATAGTGAGGGGTACTTCTGGTTCACCGGTCGCGACGATGACATCATCAACACCGGCGGGCATCTGGTCAGCCCGTTCGAAGTGGAATCCGCGCTTTTGGAGCACAAGGCCGTGGCGGAATCCGCGGTCGTCGCCAAGCCCGACCCGATCAACATGGAAGTGGTCAAGGCGTTCGTGACTCTGAAGCCCGGCGTCCAACCCAGCACGGATCTCGAGTTGGACATCATGAACTTCATCCGGAAAAAGCTATCGCCGTTGGCGATGCCGCAGGAAATCGAATACGTCGACGCGCTTCCGAAGACCCGCAGCGGCAAGATCATGCGACGCGTCCTGCACGCCCGCGAATGGGGCGAAGAAGTCGGCGACACCTCGACACTTGAGAATGACTGAGTTGTGAGGACGTAGTCAAAACCACGGGCGGCCACACAGGCCCGCCCCTACAAGATTCTGGTAATCGCGTGGTGCTTTTTGGGAGGGCGAGGCTCCCGCCGAGCCTGCCCCTGGCGAAATCGACAAGGAGAACTGACATATGGATGAAATGCAGAAAGTAATCCTCGAATACGTGAAGAACGAATACCTCGAGGACGATGACGACGATCTGAATCCTGACACGCCGCTCATCTCCTCCGGTATCGTCGATTCGTTCTCGATGGTTTCGCTCAAGCGCTTCCTCGAGAACAAGTACAAGATCTCGATTCCCGACGACAAGGCGACGCCGCAGGCATTCGATTCGGTCAACAAAATCATCGCCCTGGTCAAGCAATTCGCGAAGTAAGTCTACGAGGCCGACGCGCTACGCAATTGCGTAGCACCCGGCGAGCAAGGAGATCGGTATGAGTTTCTCAGACAGAGTCCGCGGTATCTACAAGAAGCAGATTCAGGACATCACCGACGCGGGCCTGTTCAAGCAGGAACGGTTCATCCACTCGGCGCAGGCCGCCGACATCGAAGTGGAATTCCCCGCTGGGGCGCCTCAGAAGAAAGTCATCAACATGTGCGCCAACAATTACCTCGGGCTCTCCAGCCATCCCGAGGTCGTGAAGGCGGCCCACGCCGGGCTGGACTCCCGCGGTTACGGCATGTCCTCGGTCCGCTTCATCTGTGGCACCCAGGACATTCATCGCGAACTCGAAGAAAAGGTCACCAAGTTTCTCGGCACCGAGGCCACCATCCTGTTCCCGTCGTGCATGGACGCCAACGCCGGCGTCTTCGAGGCGGTCCTGACCAAAGACGATGTCATGATTTCCGACCGCCTGGTCCACGCCTCCATCATCGACGGAATGCGCCTGTGCGGCGCCATGCAGGACACCTTCAAGCACTCCAACACGGAGCACCTCGAAGAAAAGCTGGCGCTGCATGCCGACAAACGCGTACGGCTCGTCATCACCGACGGTGTCTTCTCGATGGACGGCGACACCGCCAAACTCGATGAGATGGTTGCCCTGTGCCGCAAGTACGACGCGTCGTTGTTTGTCGACGATTCCCATGCGACCGGGTTCATCGGCAAGACCGGACGCGGCACCCATGAAAAGTGCGGCGTCGTCGGCGAGATCGACATCATCACAACCACCTTCGGCAAGGCGCTCGGCGGCGCCTCCGGCGGCTGCGTCTCCGGCCGTCGCGAACTGGTGGAACTGTGCCGCCAGCGCGCCCGCCCTTATCTGTTCTCGAACACGATTGCGCCGGTCGTCGTCTCCGGTGTTCTGCGCGTGCTTGATATCCTCAGCCAGAGCACCGAACGCCGCGACAAGCTCGAGACCAACACCGCCTATTGGCGCAAAGGGCTCTCCGAGGCCGGGTTCATCCTTAAGGAAGGCGACACCCCGATCGTGCCGGTGATGCTGTTCAACGCCAAGTTGTCGCAGGATGTCTCGCGTGATCTGTTCGCCGAAGGCATCTACGCGGTCGGCTTCTTCTTCCCGGTGGTCGCGCAAGGACAAGCGCGCATCCGCACGCAGATCTCCGCCGGCCACGAGATTCATCATCTCGACCGGGCGCTCGACGCCTTCAAGAAGGTCGGGAAGAAGCACAACATCCTCGGCAAGACCAAGCAGGAGATCACCGAGATGTACGGGGCGTAGGCCTCAGTAGTAGCGGCACGGCCTGTCGCAGATCTCGCGGAGCGGGGCCGTGCCCACAGTCGGAACCGCTGTCACACCTTAGGCGTGAAATCCCCCTCGTTTCCTCTCCCTCTCAGGGAGAGGAAGTCGCCGCGCTGAAGCGCGGCGACAGGTGAGGGTGAGAATTTTCCGAGACCCGAGACTCCCACTCGTAACCGTCGCCTGACCGCCTGCAACTCCGTACTGTCACGTCATTGTGCGTGACCGCATATTCCCATCATGACCTCCCGTTTCCTGCGCAACGTCCTCTCCGGATGGGTGGTCTATGCCGCCGCGGTCGTCGCCGGCTTCTTCCTCACACCCTACATCTTGCACAGGGTCGGGACGTCTCATTACGGCCTCTGGGTCTTGGCGGCCTCGCTGTCGGGGTATCTGGGTTTATTCGATTTGGGCTGGGCTCCGGCGGTTACCACACGGATTGCAGCAACTTGGGCCACGGGAGACCGCAGTCGCGCCGCCACCTATCTAAACGCCGCCTTGTGGCTGCATCTGGCCGGTGGGATGCTCGCCGGTCTGGTCGCCATTGGCCTTGCCGCCTTCGCTCCGGCCATCTTTACGCTCACACCCGAAGAAGCGCCCATCGCGACGCAACTGATCCTGATCACCGGTCTTAATGTCGCCGCGGGCGTCCCGCTCTCGGTGCTCAGCACCGCCCTCTCCGGCGGACTCTTCGAGTACGATCTCGCCAATGCCGTCGATTTGGCGGCGCTGACTCTCCGCGTGGCGGGCACGATCGCCATCTTTGAGAGCGGCGGCTCAATTGTCATGCTCGCTTGGGCCATCCTGGCGATCTCGCTTCTGGCGCACCTCACCCGCGGCTTCATTCTCAAGCGTCGTTGGCCCGAGTGGCGCATCCATCTCCCGGCGCGACACGATACGGTGTGGCGCGAGTATTGGTCCTTCAGCGGTTGGGGGACGGTGCTGTTGGCGTCGGAACGGCTCCAGATCTATCTCGGCGCCCTCATCGTCGGCGCGCGCTTCTCCGCCTCCGCCGCGGCGGTATGGGGCCTCGCCGCCAAGTGGGGTGAGTATCTTCGTATCTTGGTGCGATCAGCGTCCGACGTGCACTTGTCTTTTCTCTCATCTCAATCTCACAGCTCAGTCGACGTACGAGAATCCTCGCATCGCCAAAGTGTGTCATTTCTACTGGGTGTTTCACTCATCATCGCCATCCCGCTCTGGATGAATGGGGCCACGGTCCTGCATTGGTGGGTCGGCGACATTGCAGCCGACGCCCTGGTTCCGATGCGGTGGCTCTTGCTTTATGGGATCGCCGCCGCGGTCGGTTTGCCCACGCAAGCCGCCTTGATCGCCACCGGGCGAATCCGCGCCGCGGCCCTCGGGGCGGCGACTGCGGCACTCCTGGCAGCGGCCGCCGGAATGACTGTACCGGCGGGGTGGAACTTACCCGGACTCGCTGCCGCTTTTGCCCTCCCCATTGCGGTTGTCTGGATTGTCGCGCTCCCGTGGATTCTGGGATGGGCCCTTCCCGCGGGTGAGTTTGCGTCCCTTCTAGCGCTGGCCGCGATCCAAACGGCAGCGCAGTGGTCCACAGGGGCCATTTTGGGAAATTTCTCAGCCCCGCTGCGAGTAATGACATTTGGACTGATCACTTTGACACTGCTTTTGGCGTGGCTGGCGGTTCATTGGCGGCGCGGAAATCGGGAGTCTAGCGGGGGTTCTTTTGGTACGCGCTAAGAGCTTGTCGGCGAATACCTTAATTCCAGGCTTGGGAGTATGGGTTCTGTCGGCGCAAAGGACGGTTGACCCATGGTTGACTTGGCCTATTCGCTGGCCGCACATAGGATTGGACTTTCCCCATACTCAGGGAAAATCCCCAAAAGTGTGTTGACAGGTCTGAGGGTCGCCTCTATATTGCTTTCGCCGATTGACGTTACCGCATGATATAAACGGCACTCTGAAACACAGTTTACTACAAGTCTTGAGGTTGTCACGCGAACCAAGTGATCGACATCGCGTCTGCGCCAAAGTCGGCGCTTGTCCGATTGCCCGCTAACGCGACCACGTACCGCCGAAGTCCGACGTCGAACCGAGAATGCCACCAACTCACGTTGACCGCATGGGCGGATTCACGTGACGGGTTAAAGGGGGAGGAGATCCGAAGGCAGTATCCAGTTCCTCGATGAGGGGATTGCGCTCGTCACCGGAACCGAACGAAAGGGTCTTCACCAATGTCTCGCTCGTACGGCACACCGTCGTACAACGCTGTAAGTCAAAACTTAAGATCCTCAACCGGCTCCGTTGTTGCGGAGCGGAGGTTGTCATCTGTCAGTCGCGCTAGGTGAATTCGGCCGTGCCCCTCGCGGGGGACGGCGTTCATGCCTGCTAAAGTGAAAGTTCACCAAGATGTTTACCCAACCATCCAACCGACCAATGATTCACGGTGAAAGGAGGTGTTGCGGACGAAGAGTCGTTCTTTAAACGCTCACTCCAGTCAACTGTAACCGTGAACGTTTTACAGGTCCAATGTTCTACGGAGGTGAGGTTTAAAGGAAAATCGAAATTGGAGGCACAGCAGCAATCGCTTGGCACGGTAATTAGGGGGACTTTCTATCGTGTGGGTTCTCTGAGCGAACGTGTCTCTCGTCGGAGAATTCGAACTAGCAACACTGAGCATTGATTAAGGAGCAAAACACAATGAAGCGTTTTGCAATGACAATTAGCCTGGCAGCGTGTTTGGTCTTCTTGCTCGGAGCAAGCTCGATGGCGGCCAATTCGGTCTTTATTGAGTCCAAGTCCGTGCTCCCAAGCGCCACAGGCGTGAACCTCGGTATCTTCGTCACTAATGACGCACAGATTACCGGCTTCACGATGCCAATCGAACTT
>Ga0326726_10001593_pt1 | contig 21083 bp, 24 predicted proteins | sample MHFenrmetagenome_2_FD_207603 | JGI IMG/M metagenome (GOLD analysis project Ga0326726, IMG submission 207603) | Lab enriched peat soil microbial communities from Michigan Hollow, Ithaca, NY, United States - MHF15MN | ecosystem: Environmental > Terrestrial > Soil > Wetlands > Peat | place: USA... | reverse complement strand
GAACATGCGCGCGAGCGCGTTCGTCGAGTCGCTGACGAAGACCGGCCTCGACAAGCCCGCGCTCGTCGTCTACGCGAAGTTCGACGACGGCAAGAAGGAGGAGCGGATCTCGTTCGGCCAGGTCGACAAGGACGTCTTCGCGTCGATCCCCGGCGCGTCCGGCGCCGCGAAGGCCGACGCGACCGACTTCACCGAAGCGTTGAAGTCACTGGATGAACTTGCGAAGTGAGTGACGCTCGCCTGAAGGCTCGCGCTACGTTCGTAGGGCGAGGCTTCAGCCGAGCCGCAGCGTTCGCGTTCCTGCTCGCACTGAGCGCGTGTCACGCTTCCCTGCCCGCCCCACCAGCCCCACCCGCCCTACCCGCCCTGCCCGCTCTCGCTAAGGACATCGACGCCATCGTCGCTGATCCAGCGCTCTCGCGTGGCTATTGGGGCGTCGTCATCAAATCTCTCAAGAGCGATGAGACGCTGTACTCGCTGAACCCACGCAAGCTGATGCTGCCGGCGTCGAACATGAAGATCGTCACGCTGGCCGCTGCCGCTGAGCGGCTCGGGTGGAACTACACGTACGACACGCGTGTGTTCGGCACGGGCCCGATCGCGAACGGCATCCTCAACGGCGACCTGCTGGTCGTCGGCTCGGGCGATCCCAGCATCGGGACAATCGACAGCATGTCAGACCGCCTGTTCGCAGACTGGGCGGAGCGGTTGAAGAACGCGGGCATCAGAACGATCGCCGGCCGCGTGATCGGCGACGACAACGCGTTCGACGATGCCGAGCTCGGGTTTGGATGGTCGTGGGACGACCTGCAGGACGAGTACGCCGCCGGCATCAGCGCGCTGCAGTTCAACGAAAACATGGCCGGCGTGACGGTCGGACCGGGACCGGCGGCTGGAACGTCGGCGGCGGTGTCGGTCGCGCCCGCGTACAGCGGTCTGGCGATCGACAGCACGGTCACGACCGTCGCGGCTGGTGTGACCGCGTCGATAAGCGTCAGCCGGCTGCCCGGCAGTTCCACGCTCGCGCTTCGTGGGTCGGTGGCGCTCGGCAGCGCACCACGTGCGCTCACCGTCTCGGTCGACAACCCGACCCTCTTCTTCGTCAACTCGCTGCGCGCCGCGCTGATCGCGAACGGCGTCGACGTGCGCGGGCCTGCGATCGACGTCGACGATCTTCCGGCGGCGCCGGCGCGCCCGGCCACTCCGCTCATCGCCTATACGTCGCCGCCGCTCTCTGTCCTCGCGATGCGGCTGATGAAGATCAGCCAGAACCAGTACGCGGAAACATTCCTGAAGACGATGGGGGCTGCTCTGGGAACGCCGACTGCGGCGGCGGGTCGCGCGGCCGTGCAGACGACGCTGCAGGCGTGGGGCGTGCAGCCGGCGGATCTGATCCAGCGGGACGGCTCGGGGTTGTCGCGGTACGACTACGTCACGGCCGAGGCGCTCGCAACGATTCTGGTCCACATCGATCGGGACGATCGTCTGCGCGGACCGTTCGAAGCATCGCTGCCGATCGCGGGAAGCGAAGGACTGACCAACCGGATGAGGGGGACGCCGGCGGAAGGCAACGCGCGCGCGAAAACCGGATCGATGACGAGCGTCCGCGGTCTGTCCGGCTACGTGACGACGGCCGGCGGCGAGCCGCTCGTCTTCTCCATCCTCGCCAACAACTTCGACGTGCCGCCCGCGACGATTACCCAGACGATGGACAAGATCGTCGTCCGTCTCGCGCAATTCACGCGATAACGATCGTCGCGCGCGCGGCTTCCAGGATCGCGTCCGTCGACGCGTCAAGGCCGCCGCCCTGCGCCATCTCCGGCTTGCCGCCGCCGCGGCCGCCGAACTGTGTTGTCAGGGCGCTCAACACCTGGTTCGCCGCAACGCCGACGTCGGCGGATCGCGCGACGACGACGAGCGCGGGCCGCGACATCGAAACCAGCGCGACGACAAATCCGGGCTTCGCGGTGATGGCTGACGCGAGCGCTTTCAGTCCATTCGCGTCGACATCGATCGCGCGCAGCACGAGCTTCGTGACGCCTGGCGCTTGAGTCCGGCTAAAGCCGGACCCCACGTCCTCGGGTTTCGTGGTGTCCGCCTTCAGGCGGACTTGTTCCGCAGTCGTCGCGAGTTCATCAGCCCTGAAACGCGACAACTCTATCTGCAAGGCCACTATCGCGCGCTTCTGATCTTTCGCATCCGCCTGCATCCGCTCGATCGACCCCGGAATCTCCTCCGGCAGCAGGGACAGCAGGCGCACGGTCGCCGTCACCGAATCGCGCAGCACCCGGAATCGGCCGAGCGCGCGGCCGCCGCAGAGGAACTCGAGACGCTGGCCGCCTTTGAATCGTTCCGACGACGCGATGGCGATGATGCCGATGCCGCCCGTCCGGGCGACATGCGTGCCGCCGCAGGCCGAGAGGTCGAAGCCTTCGACGTCGATCAGCCGGAGGGTCCCGCCGCGGGCGGGCTCCTTCCGCAGCGGAAGCGTCGCCGCTTCCTCGGCCGTGACGAAGCGAACCGCGACCGGCCGATCCTCCCAGACGATGCGGTTGGCGTCGTCCTCGGCGGCGGCAATCTCGGCCGGCGACACTTCGCGCGCGAGATCGATCGTCGAGACCGCTGCGCCGAGATGGAAGCTGACGGTGCGGACGCCGAACAGGTGATCGAACGCCGCCGACAGCACGTGCTGGCCGGTGTGCTGCTGCATGTGGTCGAAGCGACGGGGCCAGTTGATCGTTCCAACGAGTCGGGTGCCGGGTGCTGGGTGCGGGGTGCTGGGTGCCGGTGCCGGGTGCGGGGTGCCAGGTGCAGGGTGCTGCTGTAACACGTGCGCGATGGTGCCGTCGTCGCGATCGATCACATCGACGACCGCAAACGGGCCGAGCGTGCCGGTGTCGAACGGCTGTCCGCCGGAGGTGGGATAGAACGCGGTGCGGTCGAGCGCGACTATCAGGCGGTCGTCGCCGTGCTCGACGGTCTCGACCTGCGCGTCGAACGTCCGCAGGTACGGGTCAGCGTAGTACAGACGGTCGGTCATCGGACTGTGTCTTGCGACTCGACGCCGAGGACGCCGACCGCGATTCTTCCGCGGGCAGCTCGAAGAAGAACGTCGAGCCGCCCCACTCGTTCTTCACGTAGCCGATCGTGCCGCCGTACGAATCGATAATGCCGTAGCTGACGGACAACCCGAGCCCGGTGCCCTTGCCGGCGGGCTTAGTCGTGAAAAAGGGCTGGAACAGCTTGGGCTCGTCCACGGGCACGACGCCTGGGCCGTCGTCCTGCACTTCGAGCCGGACCCGCTTGCCCGCGTCGTGCACGCGAATCTTGATGCGGCCCTTCTGGCGCCCGTCGGCTTCGAGCGCCTGCTGCGCGTTGATGACGAAATTCAGCGCGACCTGTTCGAGCTCCGTCACCGTGGCGAACACCTTGCGCGTCGACGCGGTTTCGACTTCCAGCGAGATGCCCGTGTTGTCGAGCTCCCGGCTTCTGAGCTGCACCACTTCGGCGACGACTTCGCGCAAATCCACGGGCGCCGGCGGGCCGGAGTGCTGGCTGCTGAATCGCGAGAGATTCCGGATGATCTCCTTGGCGCGATTGCTCTGCGTCTTGATGAGCGCCAGTTCTTCAAGCGACTCCGGCGGCATGTCTTTCCTGCGCTCGAGCAATTCGGCGGAGCCGAGGATCGCCTGCAGCGGATTGTTCAGCTCGTGCGCGACGCCTGACACCAGGACGCCCACGGCGGCCAACCGCTCCTGCCGGACCACCTGGCGCTGCAGCGTCTCGAGCGCCTCCCGCATCTTGCGCTCCTGCTCGATCTGATGGTCCAGCGCGCTTCGCGTATCGCGCAGGTTCGACGCCATCGTGATAAAGGCCGTCTGCAGCCACTCGATCTCGAGGTTCGGCGGCGGCATCGGTGTCGGCGGCGACAAATCGCCTCCGGCGACGCGCTCGACGGCGTAGCGCAGGCGGTTCACCGCGCCGCCCATCAACTGCGACAGCCACAGCGCCATCAGCAGGACGGCCGTAATCGAGACGACCACCGTGGTCAGGTTTCTGGCGTAGAGGGGTGTCAGCCTCGCCCACACCACGCTCGTGGGTATACCGACGCTCAGCAGCCACGGGCCGCGGTCTACGGCCGCGTTCCCGTAGAAGCGCGCCACGCCGTCGATGCCGGTAACCTCCCGCGTCGGCGGCACCGCCCGGGGCGCCAGCGGGAGTGCGTCGATCTTCTGTCCGATGTACTTCTCCGCGTCCTTGCTGCGTGCCAGCACGCGGCTGTTCGCATCCGACAGGGTGATCACCGATCCCACGGGCAGCGGGATGCTGTTAAAGAGCGTCTGCATCCCCACCAAATCCAGACCGAGCGCCAGCACGCCGACGACGCTCTGCTGCGGGCCGCGAACGGGGTACGCGAGGACGACAATCGGCTTACCGGTCACCAGGCTCGTGGTCAAATCGCTGACCAGGGGCTTGCCTGACGCCACGACCGCAGCGACATACGGCAGCGGCCCGCTGGAGCCTGGCGCCGGCGGTGCACCGGTCCCCTTCAGTCCGCCGGCCGCATCCAACAGCGCGATGTTGCTGAGCAGCGGGTGATCATGCAGCACGTCGGCGAAGATGACGTCGCATTGCGCGCGATCAAGCGCGATGACGGCAGGATGGCGCACGAGCGCCGACGCGGTCGAGTCGAGGCCGGTCAGATACTGCTGGAAGTACGCGGCCGCGGTCCCGGCGACCTCGCCGGCCTGTTCCATCACCTCGGCCTGCCGCTCGAGGCGGGTGAGGTTGGCGGACCAGAATGCGGCCGCTGCGAACGGCACCAGGATCGCGACGGTCGCGACGATCACTTGGCGCCGGATGGTGTACGCGTTGAGCCACCGCACGGATTCGCGATTCTAGCGCAGGAGGAGAGGATCGGCCACGCCGGCCTCGCTGAAGCCCTTGGCGCGCAGCACACAACTGTCACAGCCGCCGCACGGTCCGCCGCCGGCGTCCGGCGCGTAGCAGCTGTGCGTGAGCCCGTAATCGAGTCCAAGAGCCATCCCGCGCACGATGATTTCGGCCTTGCTCAGCGCGATGAGCGGCGTGTGCACCCGGAACCTCGCGCCCTCGACGCCGGCGCGCGTCGCCAGCGTGGCGAGCTGCTCGAAGGCCCGGACGAACTCCGGACGGCAGTCGGGGTACCCGGAATAGTCGAGCGCGTTGACACCGATCACGAGATCGGAGGCGCCCAGGACTTCCGCCCATCCCAGCGCGAGCGACAGGAAGATCGTGTTGCGCGCGGGCACGTACGTCGACGGGATGCCGGCTGCGCCGAGGTCTCGATCGCGCGGCACCGGCATGTCGGACGTCAGCGACGATCCGCCGATCGCGCGCAGGTCGAGATCCAGCTCGAGGTGCCGCTCGACGGCCAGCGCCCTGGCGACCGCGCGGGCCGATTCCAGCTCGCGCGCGTGCCGCTGTCCGTAGTGCACGGTCAGCGCGAAGAGCGAGAAGCCGTCGGCCTTGGCTATTGCGGCGGCCGTGTAAGAGTCCAGGCCTCCGCTGAGAAGAACGACGGCCTTCATAAGGGCAGAGGGCAAAGGGCTGAGGGCTGACAGGACGCCGTCAGACGCCGCGCGTGGTTGGCGACCATATGTACTTGTGCAGTTGGAGCTGTAGCCGGACCGGCAGATGGTCCGCGAGGATCCACTCCGACAACGTCTGCGGATCGAGAACGCCGTGGACCGGCGAGATCAGTACCGCCGCGGTCCGCGACGCGAGCGCATGGCGAGCGATGACGTCGCGCGCGAACTCGTAATCCGCCCGATCCTGGACGACGAACTTGACCTCGTCATGAGGCGCCAGCAGGCTGAGATTGCGCCAGTCGTTCTTGTCCGCCTCGCCGCTGGCAGGACACTTGACGTCGACGACCTTGAGAACCGCTGCCGGCACTTTGTCGATCGGCCGGTGTCCGCCCGTTTCCAGCATGACCGTGTGTCCGCGCGCGAGCAACTGATCCATCAGCGGATAGACATCGTCCTGCAGCAGCGGCTCGCCGCCCGTGATTTCGACGAGCGTGCACGCGTGCCGCTCGACCGCGGCCATGACTTCATCGAGAGACATCTTCCCGCCTTCGTGGAACGCGTACGGCGTGTCGCACCAGGTGCATCGCAGGTCGCAGGCCGTCAGGCGCACGAAGACGCACGGCCGCCCGGCGCGAGTCGATTCGCCCTGAATCGAATAGAAGATTTCGTTGACGGTGAGCATGAGATTTCAGATCCATTATTCTATCCCCATGCCCAAGCCGACCTTCTACACGAAGCCCACGTGAACGACCTGCAAGAACGCCAGAAGTTTTCTGGACACAGCGGGCGTGGACGTGGAGCAGATCGACATCAACAAGGAACCGCCGTCGCGCGAGTTCCTCGAGACGCACATCGCGGCCGACCGTTTCCTCGACTTCGTGAGCACGCGCAGCCCGGTCTTCAAGGAGCGGCCGCTGCCGAAATCGAAGAAGGAAGCGATCGATCTGATGATGAAGAATCCGAATCTGATTCGCCGGCCCATCATGATCAAGGGATCGAAGGTCATCTTCGGGTTCGACAAAGATCGCTACAAAGCCCTATAGGGCGGGTGGGGCAGGTAGGGCGGGTAGGAAAAGATGTCGGAGTTGCGCATCGGAACTTCAGGGTGGCACTACCCGTCCGGGAGCGGCACCTGGAACGGCGTGTTCTATCCGCCCGCGCGACGGCGGCCGAAGAGCTTCGACGAGCTGACGTTCTACGCCGAGCACTTCAACACCGTCGAGGTGAACTCAACCTTCTACGGCCAGCCGCGCGCCGACGTCTGCCGGAAGTGGGCCGGGCGCACGCCGCCCGGCTTCGAGTTCTCCGTCAAGCTCTATCAGAAGTTCACGCATCCGAAGATGTTCGGCGAACGGCTGGCGGGCACGCTGCCCCCGGACGCGCGCGACGCCGAGATCGTGCGCGCGCTCGCGCGGCCGACGGCGTCGGATCTGGATGAATTCACGCGCGGCATCGATCCTCTGGCGTCGGCCGGCAAGCTGGGCGCGCTGCTCGCGCAGTTCCCTCCGAGCTTCAAGGACGACCCGGCGTCGCGCGAGTACCTCGCGCATCTGATTCACGCGCTCGGCGACTACACGATCGCCGTGGAACTGCGGCACCGGAGCTGGAGCGACGACGTCAGCGGCACGCTCGACCTGCTGAACGGCTTCGGCGCCGCCTGGGTGCAGATCGACGAGCCGAAGTTCCGCTTCTCCATCCGACAGAACTTTCTTCCGAACGTGACCGGGTGCTACTACATGCGGCTGCATGGACGGAATGCGGCGAAGTGGTGGAGCCACGAGAAGGCGGAAGATCGCTACGACTATCTGTATTCCGCCGACGAATTGAAGGAATTTTCGGAGACCGCGGCAGCGGCGAAGGCGCTCGTGAAGAAGCTCTATCTCTATACGAACAATCATTTCTCCGCGAAGGCGATCGCGAACGCGGCGATGATCAAACAGCAACTCGGCGAGCCGATCGACGGCGAATACCCGCCAGAGTTCCTCGAGAGATATCCTGAGCTCCGCGGCGTCGTGACAACCCAGTCACCAGCCATCAGCCACCAGTCACTACTCCCGTAGGTACATCCTCGTAATCACGTCGCCGCGGTCGAGCCGCGCCGGCACGTCGGCGCCGGTGATGACGCGGCCGAACACCGTGTACTTGCCGTTGAGATCGGGACGGTCCGCGAGCGTGACGAAGATCTGACTGTCGGCCGTTGCCGGATTGCCCATGTGTGCCATCGCGACGGCGCCCGCCGTGTGCTTGCGTGTCTTGGGCATTTCGGCGACGCCAATCGGCGTTCCGCTGGACGCTTCAGCGCCGCGGCCCCAATCGGCCTCGCGCGCCAGGTCACGCGAGCGCGGATCGCCCCACTGCACGACGAAGCCCGGCATCGCGCGATGCACGCGCTGGCCGTCGTAGAACCCGCGCTTCACGAGATCGACGATGTGCGCCACGGTGACGGGCGCGTCGGCCGGGTACGTTTCGAACGCAAACGTCCCCTTCGTCGTCTCGACGACGATGACCGGCGCCGTTTGAGCGCCAGCCACCGCAAAAAAGAAGATATAACCGCAGAGTGCGCAGAGAACGCGAAGTAATGAGTGTGGGATCCGCTTCCCTTGCTCTGCGATCTCTGCGAGCTCCGCGGTTGCTTTCTTCTTCATGCCTTCGACGTCCTCGTCACGCCGACGCGGGCGCAGTGCTGGCGGATCACGCAGGCGCCGCAGCGCGGGTACATAGGTTTGCAGACGTTCTGTCCCCAGGTCACGAGATACAGATTGATGTACGGCCACCAGCGATCGTCGGTCGCTTTGTACAGCGCGTGCTCGGTCTCCTCCGGCGTGCGGGTCCGGACCCAGCCGAGCCGATTCGAAATCCGATGCACGTGCGTGTCGACACAGATGTTCTTCAGGCTCTTGAACGACAGAATGAGAACGAGATTCGCCGTCTTGCGGCCCACGCCGGGCAGCATCAGCAGCTCCTCCATCGTCCCCGGCACCCGCCCTTTGTAGCGCTCGACCAGCAGCTGACACGTTTCGCGCACGTGCTTCGCCTTGTGGCGATAGAAGCTCACCGGATAGATCAGCTTCTGGATTTGCGGGCCGGTCAGCTTCGCCATCGCGCGCGGCGTCCGCGCCACCTTGAACAGGCGCGCCGATGCCGCCGCCGTGACCGGATCCCGCGTCTGCGCCGAGAGCATCGTCGAGATCAGCACCTCGAACGGATCTTCCTGGCTCTCTTCGGCGATCTTCTCGACGGCGGGGAGCTCGAGATGATCGATCGCGCGCGCGAGGGCGCGCATGACGGGTTCGACGTTCCTCGCTCGGCTAAAGCCTCGCGCCACGGGTCGAGCGCCAGCGGCCGTTGTCGTAGCGCGAGGCTTCAGCCGAGCGCTCATGGAACAGGCGTCAGCGGCGCGCGGCCGCTGAGAACGGCGATCACGTTGTCCACGGCGAGATCCGCCATCGCCGTGCGCGTCTCGGTCGTCCCGCTCGCGAGATGCGGCACGAGCAGCACGTTCTCGAGGCCCAGGAGATCGGGATGCACCACGGGCTCATTCTCGTACACGTCCAGCGCCGCGCCCGCGAGCAGATGCTGCTGCAGCGCCCAGGCGAGCGCCGCTTCGTCGACGACGGGACCGCGCGCGGTGTTGATCAGATATGCGGAGCGCTTCATCCGTGCTATCGCTTTCTTGTCGATCAGATGGCGTGTCTCGGGCGTGAGCGGCACGTGCAGCGACACCACGTCCGAGGTATTGAGGAGCCGGTCGAGCGACATTGATTCGCCAGCCGAGAGGGCATTGTTACTCCCGGGGCCCCCGTCCCCGGGAGTGCGGGACACGTACGCCACACGCATGCCGAACGCCGGCGCGCGCGCGGCGACCGCGCGCGCGATGCGCCCGAGGCCGACGAGCCCGAGCTGCTTGCCCCTCAATTCCGTACCGAGCATGAAGTCCAGCGCCCAGCCCTTCCACGCGCCGCGGCGCAGCAGGCGCTCGCCTTCCGAGAGCCGCCGCGTGACGGCGAGAATCAGCGCCCATGTGAAATCGGCCACCGAGTCGATCAGCACGTCGGGCGTATTGGTGACGACCACGCCTTTGGACTTCGCGTACACCGCGTCGATGTTGTTGTAGCCGACCGCGACGTTCGCGACGACCTTCAGCTTTGGCGCGGCATCGAGCACCGCACGATCGATCGCATCGGTCACCAGGCAGACGATCGCTTCCTTGTCGGACGCGCGGGCGCGCAGCTCGTCGGGCGGAATTGGCGCCTCGCCTGTGTAGAGATCGACGTCAGCCCGCTCGCGCAGCTTCGCGAGCACAGACGATGGCAGCTTGCGTGTGACGAGAACGAGGCTCATGAAGTGGCGTGGGCCCAACCCGGCTGATCAATCATGGATCGACACCGGTTCGATCGATAGAATCTCTTCAATGGCCGTCCACACATCGCGAGAATCGCTCACATCCGACGAGAAGCAGCGACTGGAAGACGTCGGCTTCATGACCTGCATGACCCTCGTCCTGCTCGGCAACTACAGCCAGACGGGGCATTTCGGCGGGCCGCTCGCCTACACGCCGTTCAATGTCGTCACCCATCTGATCGGGCCGGAGCGGGGCGGACTGCGTTTCGATTACCGCCGTCCCAAGCATCCGTACGGCGACAAGTTCATGCTGGCCGCAGGCCACTGCGCGCCGACCTGCTATGCGCTGTGGATGATTATGGGCGAAGCGTTGTACCGCAGGCACCAGGCGACGGGCGATCGCCGTTTCCGCGTCGCTCCTGAACTCGCGATGCTGCCGGTCGATGCGCTGGGATTCCGGCGCGGCGCCGGCGCGCTGAAGACCCTCCTGTCCGCGCACGGTCTGTCCGATGACCCGCTGTTTGCTCAGGCGAAAGGACGAGGCATCCGGGCGCTCTCCGGACACATTGAGTCCATCGACGTCACCAACGACGTCAACGGCGGTCCGTCGGGAGTGGGCATCGCGACAGCGGCTGGCAAGGCCGCGTTCTGGGACATCGTCGGCGCCAGCATGGCCTCGCCGAAAGTGATCGCGTTCGAAGGTGAATTCGCCATGTGCGCCGGCCACGCCCAGGAGCTGAAGACCCAGGCGATCGCGCTTCAAGTCGGCAAGCGGCTGCGAATCCTGGTGTCCGACAACAACGCCGGGATCGACGATCGGCTGCTCGGCGGCGTTGTGTCCGGCAAGTTCGATGGTTACCGCCTGACCGACCAGTGGACATCGTACGGGTGGAACGTGTTGTCCATTTCCGATGGCCACGACTACGAGCAGATCGCGGGCGTGCTCGAGACGATGGAGGAGTGGGACCCGAAGGATCGACGTCCCATGGTGATGTTCGGCACGACGACCAAGGGGTACTGGCCCGGCGCGGTGAACGGAAAGATCCCGGGCGCAGGCGATCAGATCGTGAGCTATCCGAGCCATCCGTACGCCTTCAAGATGAACGCGGAATACATCGTCAACCTGGCGCGGACTTTCGAGGAACGCTACGGTGTGGCGTTTTCCGGCATGCGTTCCGGACCGGTGACGGACGCGCGGGAGCGGCTGATTCAGTTCAAGACCAACATCGATGTCGCCATGTCCGTCCTCGACCGGAACGGCCTTGGGGACTGGCTCGCGGAGCGCCTCGTGGCGATCGGCGATTCCGTCAAGGATGACGTCCCGCTCCGCATCGACGTGAAACGCGATCCGTTCCTGGACGACCGTCTCCGTGTCGCCAACCTGCCCGAAGCACCGCAGACACTCACGGTGAAGAATCCCGTTTCGGGGGCGGACAAAGAGGTGAAGATCGCGCTGTTTCGGAAGGCCGGCGAAGTGGCGGGCGCCCGCCGGGGAGTCTCCGAGATCATCAAGTGGCTGAACTACGTCACGGGCAATCGCGTTCTGACGCTGGCTGCGGATCTGTCGGAGTCAGTCAACCTCGAGCATGGCAGCATCTGGGGGCACTACGATCCCGAGACGAACCCGTCGGGAACCCGGCTCAAAGCTGCCATTCAGGAAGCCGGGAACGTCTCGACGGCCATCGGTCTCGTCAGCCAGAACGCGTCCGTCGACCCCGACACATTCGCCGGCGTGTGGGCATTCAGCGGGAGTTACGGCGCGTTCACACCGCTCATGTATCTGCCCGCGCGCGTCTGGAGCCAGCAGAACCAGGACAGCAGGTTCCGCACGGGCGTCCTGCACATCCTCGCGGGGCATTCCGGCCCGGAGACCGCCGCCGATGCGCGCACGCACTTCGGCATCTTCTCGCCGCAGGTGTGGAAACTGTTCCCGCGCGGTCAGGTCATCAACCTGAGCTTCTGGGACTACAACGACGTCGCGCCCGGGTACTTTGCCGCGGCAGAAATCGCGGCGCGCGAGAAGAAGGTCGGGATCATCGTCATCGAAGTCGCGCGGCCGGATTTTCAAGTCGCCGATCGCAGCACATTCGCCGATACGGATCTCCGGGCGGCGGCCAAAGGCCTGTATGTGATTCGCGACTTCTCACCCGGGCAGCCGAGACATGGCTACGTCGTGGCGCAGGGATCCAGCTCGACGTTCAATCTGGTCGCGGTGCTGCCGCGCCTGGAGCAGGCCGGCATCAACGTGAAAGTGATCGCCGCGATCAGCGAAGAGCTGTTCGATCGTCAGCCGGCCGCCTATCGACAAGCGGTGCTACCGCCTGAAGCCGTCGACGACCTCATGTTCGTCATGAGCGGAACGAGGCGCATGTGGCCGCTTCGGAATGTCGGCACGCTGTGCGATGACTACTCGCTCACCTCGGACTGGGACGATCAATGGCTCACCGGGGGCTCAGAGGCGGATGTGATTGCCGAAGCGCACCTGGACCCTGAGTCGATCTTCGACGGCGTGCAACGCTTCGCTCACGATCGCCCGAAGCGGCTGGAGCAGCAGCGCTCAATGCTGGTGGACTGACTTAATTTGTTCGCTGAGTCATCTGGTTATCTGGTCATGGGCTTTGGATCATTCACATGACCCAATAACCAGATGACTCTATGACCAAATTCAGTGTCCATAACTCTGGCAGTACCCGCAGTGATTGCAGCGAACCGCCGGTTCGATCAGGCAGGCGCCGTCGCCATCGCCCCCCTGCGGGAGCGTGAACCGGAGGTGGCTGACGTGCGCGCGGAACGCCGAGGCCGGCTCGGGCGCCGTCATCGACGCGGCCCTCGGGGCGTCCAGATACCGGGCGATCGACGCGCGGATCATGTCGCGCAACTCCTGCTCGTTCACGCCCTCACCCATCACGCGATCGCCATGTCCACCTGATCGATGATGCCGATAATGGCGGCGTCGACCGGCGCCGCCTTCTTTCCGAGCGCCTCACCCGCCGCGCGGCCCTCGAGCACGACCAACACCTTCTCGTGGACGCCCGCGCCCACGCCGTCCACCGCGAGCAGCGCCACGCCGCGCGGCGTGTCGTCGATGTTCAGCGGCTGGACGAGCAGCAGCTTCGCGCCCTCGAACTTCCTGTGCTTCTGCGTCGACACCACCGTGCCGATGACCCTGGCGATCTGCATCAGCGACTCTCGCAATTGCAGTTCTCAGAGTTCAGATTGCAGATTCGGTGCAAACGTGGACAACGCTCTTCAATCTGAAGTCTGAATTCTGAAATCTGAACTCTCATCGATCAACGTCCCAATGGTCCACAATCCCGACGATACCGGCGTCCACGGGCGGCTCGGCGGGATAGAAGGGGAAGCTCGCTTCTTTGCCACGCACGAAGAACACTTCCTCACCGACACCCGCGCCGACGGCATCGACGGCGACCAGCGGCCGCCCAGCCGGCTCTCGCTCGGGCGTCAGCGGCTGAACGACCAGCAGCTTGATGCCCGCGAGGCTCTCGTCCTTTCGTGTGACGACGACGTCACCGATAATCTTGCCGAGGTGCATCACTTACCCACTTACCCAATTACCCACTTACCCAACTACCCAATTACATTACCTGATTCACCTATTCACTCATCTCAATCGCGTCGATGACCCCGACGATCGCGGCGTCGACCGGACAATCCTTCAGCCCCGCGGCCATGCGCGCGGAGCTGCCGCTGACCACAAGCACGGTTTCGCCGACGCCGGCCTGGACGGTGTCGACGGCGACGAGGTGGCTGCCTTCAAGCTTGCCCTTGGGATCGATCGGGCGGACGATGAGCAGCTTGCTGCTGACGAGCCGCGGATCCTTGCGCGTCGCAACCACGGTGCCGACAACTTTGGCGAGTAACAACTTGGGGTTCCTGGAGAACCACAAAGAGCACAAAGCTCACAAAGGTGTCTTTCCCTTCGTGGTCTTCGTGGTCTTTGTGGTTACCTGAGGCGTTACGCCTTCGAGGCCGTCGCTTTCCCGATCGGCAGCGCGTCTTCGAGGTTCGCGTGCGGGCGCGGGATGACGTGGACCGAGACGAGCTCGCCGACGCGGCGGGCCGCCGCGGCGCCGGCGTCGGTCGCCGCTTTCACGGCCGCGACGTCGCCGCGCACGATGGCGGTCACGTAGCCCGCGCCGATCTTCTCCCAGCCGACCAGCGTGACCTTCGCCGCCTTGACCATCGCGTCGGCGGCTTCGATCATCGCGACCAGGCCCTTGGTTTCCACCATCCCTAACGCCTCGCCCATGGGAATCTCCTTCGCTCAAAGGGCAGAGGGCCCTTCAGCGCAAGCTTCGTATCGCGTCTTCGATCAGCGCCGACAACTCGCGGTATGTTAACCGAATTTCGCCCTCTTCATTGTGCTGCGCCGCCTCGACGGCCCGCTGGACGGCGTTGGGCACCAGACGCGCGCCGTCACCCTCGGGCGCCTGCACGACCTGGCAGGTCGCGGGATCGGTGAGATCACCCGCCCCGAGCTCCGTCGAGGGGTCGGCGCAAATCGGCGCCGGGGCCTTGATGCCGTACGTCCCACGCAGTTCCTGCAGCCGCAGAACCTCGTCGCGCGAGATCAGGTTCTCGCCGCCGAGCAGCCGCGCGACCAGACTGATCTTGGCGAAGTGCTCGATCGTTTCCATCTTGTAGTAGGCGGCGAAGAGATCGGCGCCGACGGTCAGCGCCCCGTGATTCGCCAGCAGCATGCCGTCGTGCGCCTTGATGTACTTCCGCACGGCTTCGGGCAGCTCGCGGGTGGACGGCGTCGCGTACTCCGCGATCGGTATGCTGCCGAGCGTCGTCAGGACTTCGGCCAGCACGGCGCGGTCGAGCGGAATGCCCGCGACCGCGAAGCCGGTCGCCGTCGGCGGATGCGCGTGCACCACCGCCTGCACGTCCGGGCGCTGCCGGTACACCTCGAGGTGCATCAGCATCTCGGACGACGGATCGCGGTCGCCCTGGAGCTTCTTCCCGTCGAGATCCGTGATGCACATCATGTCCGGCGTCATGAAACCCTTGCAGACGCTCTTGGGCGTCATGACGAGCCGATCGGATCCGAGCCGGACGCTGATGTTGCCGTCGTTCGACGCGGTATAGCCGCGCGCGTACATGCGGCGGCCGACCTCGACGATGTCGGCGCGCAGCGTGGACTCGGGCGTCATGCCGTTCGCCCTGCGACGCGCGCATGGCCGGCGCGATACTTGTCGCGGCACGCCTCGGAGCAGAAGAAAACGCGCGCGCGGCCGTCGAGGAGCGTGACCGCGCGCTCGGGCAGCACGAACGTGCCGCACACGGGATCGCGGACCATCTGCACGCCCTGCGACGGCGCCTGCGGGCGCGACGCCGGATGCCGCGGCGGCTGTCCGCCAAGACCTGCAATGAAGTGCTCGACGGCATTCCAGAACATCCGCGCGAGGAGCGGAATCAGGATGGCCAGCAGGGCGAAACGCAGCATCTACGAACCCGGCTTCTGAGTGCTCGCTCCGGGATGCGCCGAGCTCAGACTGTCGAGCGCGCGCTTGGCCGCCTGCCCTTCCGGGCTGTCGGGCGCGAGCTTGAGCACGGCCTGCCACGCTTCCTGCGCGCCCGCGAGGTCCTGCTTGCCGAACGCGCGCACGATGCCGACGTTCAGCAGGGTCTTGGCGTGTTTCGGATCGATCTTCAGCGACTTCGCGAACTGCGCGAGCGCCTTGTCCGGCTGGTTCGTGTAGTAGTAGCAGACGCCGAGATCCGTGCTGACGTTGACGTCGTTCGGCGCCAGCGCCAGCGCCTCTCCGTACCACTTGATCGCGTCGTCGTATTTCTCGGCGTCGAAGTACAGGTTGGCGATCTGGACGCGCGGCGTCGCGTTCTTCGGGTCGCGCTCGGCGACGGTCTTCAATGCGTTGACCTGAGTGTCGTCAAGTACTGCGGCGCGAGTGGTACTCGCGCCGCTCGGCGCGTTCGCCGCGGCCTGCTGCGCGGGGACTGCCGTCGGCGGACGCATGGACGCCTGCTGCGACCCGATAATCCAGCCGGCGATGAGGCCGAACAGCACGCCGGCGATTCCGAACGCGATGGCGTCAGATTTCATAGGAAAGCGTCAGCCGATCATATCCCAGAGAGCACCTTCAAGTACTCGCCGACAACGGTCTTCAGCCCGACGAAGAGCGCCCGCGACATGATGGCGTGACCAATCGACACTTCGTCGAGAAACGGCAGCTCGCGGAAGATCACGAGGTTGTCGAGATCCAGATCGTGGCCGGCGTTGATCCCGAGGCCAAGATCGTGGGCCCGCTGAGCCGACTCGGCATAGCGGGCGAACGAGCGGCGTCCCGCGTCGAGGCCCTGCTCGAACGCGCGCGCGAACGGTTCGGTGTAGAGCTCGATGCGATCGGCGCCGACCGACGCGGCCCACGCGATCGGGTCGGGCTCGGCATCGACGAAGACGCTGACGCGAATGCCGCGCGCATGGAGCCGCGCGATGACGTCCGGCAGATCCGCGGTCGACGGACCGGGCCGCCAGCCGGCTTCGCTCGTCACTTCTCCGGGCTTCACCGGCACGAGCGTGCACTGATCGGGACGCACTTCGTCGACGAGCGCGAGCAGGTCCGGGCGCGGATCGCCTTCGATGTTGTACTCGACGCCAGGAGTCGTCCCGCGCAGCCGGCGCACGATGTCGCGCACGTCGCCCGGCGTGATGTGGCGCTGATCCGCGCGCGGGTGCACGGTGATGCCGGGCGCGCCCGCCGCGACGCAGACGTCGACCGCGTCCAGCACGCTCGGCACGTGCCCGCCGCGCGAGTTACGCAGCGTCGCGACCTTGTTCACGTTGACGGATAACTTAATCATCGGGTGCTAGGTGCTGAGTGCGTGGTGCAGGGTGCCGTGCCGGGTGCAGGGTGCAGGGTGCGAAGACGGTGCCCAGTGCCGCGCGGCCCGCTCGGAGCGTGGACTGCACCCGGCGCGCAGCACCGGCACCCGGCACTCTGCACCCCTGCACCGCACTCGGCACCCCGCACCAAGCACCCAGCACCCTATCCAATTTCCCTCTTCACCACATCAACGATTTCTTGAGCCCACCGTCGAATTTCTCCCTGGTCCTGCCCTTCCAGCATCACTCTCAGCAACGGCTCCGTCCCCGAGTACCTCACCAGCAGCCGGCCGCGCCCTTCGACGCGCGCCTCGACGTTCGCCATTGCGGCGGCGACGGAAGGTACGGATTGCAAGTCCACTTTCTCCCGCACGCGGACGTTCAGCAGCACCTGCGGGTACGTCACGAGGTCCGACGCGAGATCGCCGAGCGGGCGCGCGGTCACCAGCACGGTCCGGATCACGTTCAGCGCCGTGCACAGCCCGTCGCCGGTGAACAGGTAGTCGGAAAAGATGATATGACCGGACTGCTCGCCGCCGAGGGACAGTCCGCGCGCGATCATCTCCTCCATCACGTACTTGTCGCCGACGGCGCAGCGCACGAGCGCGATGCCGAGCGGGCGCAGCGCGAGCTCGAGACCGATATTGCTCATCACGGTCGCGACGATCGCCTCGCCCTTCAGGCGGCCCTCGCGCTGGAGCTGTCGGGCGCACATGAACAGGACGGCATCGCCGTCGACGACGCGCCCGCGCTCGTCGACGAAAATCGCGCGGTCGCCGTCGCCGTCGAACGCCACGCCCATGCGGCAGCCGCGATCGACGACGACGCGCGCGAGCGCCTCGGGATGTGTCGAGCCGCACTGCAGATTGATGTTGCGGCCGTCGGGCTGGTTCCCGATCACCACGGTGTCGAAACCGAGGTCGCGAAACAGCCGCGGCGCCACGTCCGTCGTCGCGCCGTTCGCGCAGTCAACCGCGAGTCGGAATGGCACCGCGCGCAACGCGGACGGATCCGGCAATACCCCGCGCAGATGATCGAGATACGCGCCGACGAGGTCGGTGCGCGTCACAGGGCCCGGCTCGCCGCTCCGCGCCTGCCACGACGCATCCGCGACGATGGCTTCGACGTCGCGTTCAACGCGTTCGGTGAACTTCTCGCCCTGATGCGAGAACACCTTGATGCCGTTGTCTTCGTACGGATTGTGCGACGCGGAGATCACGACGCCGGCGTCGAACGGACCGGTGCGCGTCAGATAGGCGACGGCGGGCGTCGGCACGACGCCGACGCTCGTGACGACCGCGCCGGCGCCGGACGCCCCGTGGGCCAGTTCGGCTTCGATCCAGTCACCGGACTCGCGCGTGTCGCGGCCGATCAGAAAGTGGGGGGCACGGTCCGCAATGTCAGCCGGGTCCGACAGGACGCGGCCTGCATCCGCCAGGCCGACGTCCGCTCCGCGGGGCAGCGCGCGCACCAGCGCGGCGCCGAGCCGCCGCACGGTGGCGCGATCGAGCGGATAGCGTCCGGCGGTGCCGCGGACGCCGTCGGTGCCGAAGAGGCGCGGTGCGTCAGCGTTTGCCACTGGTGATTCGCACCTGGACCAGCGCCGGCTCGATATGCGTGACGCCGGCGTCCGGCGACGCGTCCGTGTGCGGGGTCAGCGTGTACTCGCCCGGCCCGAGCCGTCCCAGATCGATGTAGGCCACGATGTCATCCGGTTCCACGCGATCGAGCGTGGCTTTGGTGCCGCGAAGCGTCACGTCCACGGTGGCGGGCTCGGCCTGTGCCGCGAGATTGGGATCGAGGTTGCGCAACTGCACCGGACGCCGGCGCAGGAGGCGCTCGAGCGGCCCGGGCACGATCTGGACGGTGACGGTGGCGGTCCGCGCGTTCTTGAGCCGTAGCGTGGAATCGACCAGGCCGATGATGACGTTCTGTCGCACGAGTTCGCGCGCGCCGCTCACGGCGACCGGCGCGGTCGGCGCTTCGGTGACGCGCCGGACGGCGCTTTCTGGACCGATGATGTCCACGGTCGGCGGATCGCTGGCGATCTCACCAATGATGTAGCCGGGCGCGGGCCGGCCGTCGACGGCGGGCAGGACGGGCACGGATCGCGTCGCCGACGGCTCGAAGGCCATCGCGATCGCGGACGGCTGCACCTGAACCACTTCAACGCCGAACGGCGCGCGCACCTGATCGGGCGTGAGCGGGAGCAGCCGGCGTCCCGGCCGCGCGGCGCGCAGATCGAGAACGGCGACGACGTCGCCGGGGCTGACACGGCTCAGCGCGCCCGATTCGCCGCGCACGCGGACGTCCACGGTCGCCGGCGCTTCGCCGCTCAGCTCGATGCCGGCGGGGAGCTGCTGGATTTCGAGCGGCACGCGCAGGCCGCGCTCGACGATCTCCTGGCCGGACACGGCCATCCACAGGAGCAGCGCGATCGCCACCGAGAGCAGCTTGAGTCCGACGTGCCGGAAGGGCCAGATGGGTCGCATCACGTCGATTACGTCAACTGCGGCGCGCTCACGCGCGCGGTTTTCGCGCGGCGCTGGAGGACGAGGGATCGCAGGCGCGCGCGCAGCTCGTCGGCGTCGATCCCGCGCTCGATCTGCCCCGCCACCACGATCGAAATGCTTCCCGTTTGCTCGGACACGACGATCGCCACGGCGTCGTTCTCCTCCGTCAAGCCGATCGCCGCGCGATGGCGCGATCCGAGCTCCTTGCTCAACCGCGGATTCACGGTCAGCGGCAGAAAGCAGGCGGCCGCCGCCACGCGATCCTCCTGCACGATGACGGCGCCGTCGTGCAGCGGAGACGCCGGCAGGAAGATGCTCAGCAGCAGATCGTACGTCAGCACGGCGTCGAGCGGAATGCCGCCCTCGATGTAATTGCGCAGCCCGATCTGCCGCTCGATCGCGATGATCGCGCCGATCCGCTGGTTCGAGAGCATGCTGGCCGCGACGACGAGCTCCTCAATCGTCTCCGCCGCCGACTCGGCCTTCGCGAGAAACCGGAAGAAGGGCGCGCGGCCGAAGTGCGCGAGCGCGCGCCGAATGTCCGACTGAAAGAGCACGATGACGGCGAACACGATGTAGCCGGCGAGATTGCGGACGAGCCAGTTGACGGTCTCGAGGTGGGCCCAACGTGACCCGTAGAACAGGACGACGAACAGGCCGCCGCCAAACACCATCTGCACCGCGCGCGTGCCCCGGATGAGCTTCATCACCTCGTAGATGAGAATGGACACCACGAGGATGTCGACGAGGTCGATGAGCGAGGGACGGTGAAAGAACGCGGTAATCCAACTCATGAAGGGCATAGGGCAAAGGGCAACGGACGGATTGGGCGGCTATTGCTCCTGCCCTCTGCCCTCTGCCCTCTGCCCTCTTCGTATCTCTTCAGCAACTCTCACCACTTGCGCCATTTCACGCACCGCGTGCACTCGGACGATGTGCGCGCCCGCCAGCACGGCAGCCGTGACGGCGGCGGCCGTGCCCCAATCGCGTTCCGCCGCGGGCCGATCGCCGACCGCATCCCGCATGAACGACTTCCGCGAGGGACCCACGAGCATCGGCCGATCGAGCGCCGCCGCCAGCTCGGGCAAACGCGCGAGGACACCATAGCTGTGCGCGGCGCGTTTGGCAAACCCGACGCCGGGGTCGACGATCATTCGATCGCGCGCGACGCCGTGCTCGGCGGCCCGGCGGATGCTGTCCTGCAGTTCTGCCGTGACGTCGGCGACGATGTCTGTATAGGACGCCTCGGCGTACATGGTCTTGGGCCGGCCGCGCGAGTGCATGAGGATGATCGCGGCGCCCGCGTCCGCCACGACTCGCGCGAGCGCGGGATCCCGGTCCAGCCCGCTGACGTCGTTGACGAGCGCCGCGCCGGCCGCGAGCGCGGCGCGCGCCACCTCCGACTTGTACGTGTCGATCGAGAGCGGCACCCGCAGCCGTCCGCGCAGCGCGTTCAGTACCGGGAGCGCGCGGCGCAATTCCTCGTCCGCGGGGACGGGGTCCGCGCCGGGACGCGTGGACTCGCCGCCGACGTCAATCAGATCGGCGCCATCCGCTTCCATCTGTACCGCCGCCGCGACCGCGCGTTCCAGATCCACGCGGTGGCTGGCATCGGCGAAAGAGTCCGGCGTGACGTTGAGGATGCCCATGACCAGCGGACGCGCGCCCAGAGACAGCACGGCACCGTGGGCGAGAGGAACCGAGTAGGTCTGGCGGTGAGGAAACACTCGAGTAAGTCAAAAGGAAAAAGGCAGAAGGCAGAAGGCAGAAGGCAGAAGGAAATTCGTTCCG
>Ga0326726_10001592_pt1 | contig 21090 bp, 21 predicted proteins | sample MHFenrmetagenome_2_FD_207603 | JGI IMG/M metagenome (GOLD analysis project Ga0326726, IMG submission 207603) | Lab enriched peat soil microbial communities from Michigan Hollow, Ithaca, NY, United States - MHF15MN | ecosystem: Environmental > Terrestrial > Soil > Wetlands > Peat | place: USA... | reverse complement strand
CGCCGTCGTCGCCGCCACCGACGGGCGACAGGTCCACGTGCACGTGGTCGACGTCGGTGCTGCGCAGGTCGCCGATGGTGATGTTGTCGGTGCCGCCCAGCGCGCGGATGTTGACGTTCTCCACGCTGTGCAGGTCCATCGTGGTGGCCCCCACGTTGCGGGTGAGGGTGGCGTGCGTGCCGCTGGCCGACAGCACCATCTCCTCGCTGATGTTGGCGCCGTTGAACTGCAGCGTGTCGGCGCCGTCGTTGCCCTCGACGGCGTCGCTGCCGTCGCCCGGATTCCAGACGAACACATCGCTGCCGCCCCCGAGCAGTGCCACGTCGTTGCCGCGTCCGCCAGTGATCACGTCGTCGCCGCTGCCACCGAGCAGAGTGTCGGCGCCGTCGCCACCGGTGATGGTGTCGTTGCCCGCACCGCCGTCGATCGTCAGGCTGGTCAAGGTCGACAAGCCGTTGCCGGCGACGATGCTGTCGTTGCCGCCGCCGGTGCTGACCGTCAGGCTTTCGACGCCGCTGACATCGAGCGTCGACGTCACGGTGCCGGTGGTCACGGCCGCGAACACACCCGTGCCGTTGGCGGCGATCTGAATCGTCTCGGCGCTGTCGTTGCCATGGATCTCGAGGCGATCGGTGCCGCTGCCGCCGTCGACGATGTCGTTGCCGTCGCCTTCGTTCCAGATGATGCGGTCGTCGCCGGCTTCGCCGAACAACTGGTCGTCGCCGGTGCCTCCGGTCAGCACGTCGTTGCCATCGCCGCCCAACAGCATGTCGTTGCCGGCGCGCCCGTTCAACGTGTCGTTGCCCGCCAGGCCGGAGATCTGGTCGGCATTGGCGCTGCCGTTGAGCGTGTCGTTGCCCGCGGTGCCGACGATGTTGCCGGCGGCGGCCGCTGCGTCGATCGTGTCGGTGGCGGGCAACGAGGCAGCCGCGCCGCTGGCAATGGCGTCGGCGAGCAGGGCCTCAGGGGCGGGCAGGGGAGTTGAACTCATTGGGGCTCCGGTTGGATCGTGCAGGTGGATGGGAACGACAAGGCGATGTCTTGCGCGGGGCGCCTTCAGCCCGGTTCGCGCATGGCGCGCTGCGAGAAGGCGCGCAGCGGCTTGATCAGGTACTCCAGCAACGTGCGTTCACCGGTGGTCACGTACAGTTCGGCCGGCATGCCCGCCTGCAAATGCAGCGCGGGCCGCTCTCGCGCCAGCACCTGGGTGTCGACCTCGACCGTGACGTCGAACCATGCCGCGCCGCTGTCGGGTTGCGTGACGCGGTCGGCCGACACGAAGGTCACCGTGGCCGGCAGCAGCGGCGTGCGCCGCGCATCGCCCGAGATCAGCCGCACCTCGGCGGCGCCGCCGACGTGCACGTGCGCGACGTCCTGCGGTGCGATGCGGCCATCGACCACCAGCTTGTCGTGCTGCGGCACCACGTCGAGCAGGGCCTCGCGCGGCGCGATCACCGCGCCGGGGGCGGCGACGCGCAGCGACATCACCTCGCCGTCGACCGGCGCGCGCACGGTCTGGCGCTCGATCTGGTCTTTCGACGGCCGCAGCCGTTCTTCGAATTCGCGCACATGGGCCGCCGCGTCCTTCCAGTCGTCGGTGCTCTGGTTTTGATACGACGAGCGCAGCTGCGCCTGGCGGGAGCGCAACTCGGCGATGCGCTGCCGCGCCAGGGCGAGTTCGCTGCCGACCTCGCCGAGGCGGCTCTTGTAGTCGGCCGCGGTGCGCTGCAATGTGATAAGGCGCGCGCGGTTGACGAAACCCTGGTGGGCGAGTTCTTCGTTGAGCGCGAGTTCTTCGTTCGACAGCCGGCCCGACACCGACGTGGCTTCGATCTGCGACTCGAGCGCGGCCACCTGCGCTTGCACCTGCTCGACCTGCCGTTGCAGCAGCGCTGTCTGTTCGTCGAGCGCCTGGCGCCGCGCGCCGAACACGGCCGCCTCGCGCGCCACATGCTCGGCGGCGGCGGGGTCGCGCCGCAGGTCGTCGGGCGCTTCGAAGCGCGGCGCGAGCCGGCTCTCGGCCTCGGCCCGCGCGGCGCGCGCGCGGGCGGCGCGCCACTGGTCCTGCAGCAGGTTCAACTCGGCGTCCTGTCGCAGGTCGCCGATCACCAGCAATGCATCGCCGGCGTGCACCTGCTGGCCGTCCTTGACCAGGATCGCGCGCACGATGCCGCCCTCCTGGTGTTGCACGGTCTTGCGTTTGGTCTGCACCTTGAGCTGCGCCGGCGCGACCACCGCGCCGGCCAACGGGGCGGTGACCGACCAGACCGCGAGCAGCAAGGCCGTGATCGCCAGCGGCCACAGCAGCGCCCGCCACTGGCGCTGCCAGCTGCGCCGCTGCGATCGGGTGGCCGTGGACGACAACAACAACTCACTGAGCGCCGCTTCGCGCACCACCATCTGCCCGCTCATGCCGCGGCGCCTCTTGCTTCGTTGCTGGCCGATGGCAAGGCGTGCACGTTGCGGGCGCGCCAGCGCGCGAGCATCGTGGCCGTCGGTCCGATCGATTGCAGTGCGCCGTCCTTCATGACGGCGATCTTGTCGAGTTGCGCCATCAAGCCCGCGCGATGACCGACGACGACGACCGTCGTGCCGGCCGCCTTGAGCGCGTGCAGCGCCGTCTTCAACCCGGCCTCGCCGTCGGCGTCCAGGTGTGCATCGGGCTCGTCGAGTACCACGAGGCGCGGCTGCCCGTACAGCGCGCGCGCCAGTGCGATGCGCTGGCGCTGGCCACCCGACAGCGCGACGCCGGCATCGCCCAGCATCGTGTCGTAGCCCTGCGGCAGGCGCAGGATCATGTCGTGCGCCTGCGCGAGCTGCGCGGCGCGGATGACCTGCTGGTCGTCCACCGCTCCCAGGCGCGCGATGTTCTGCGCCACGGTGGCATCGAAGAACGACGCCTCCTGCGGCAGGTAGCCCAGGTGTGCGCCGAGGAGATTGCGGTCCCACTGCGCGATGTCGGCATCGTCCAGGCGCACCGTGCCGGCGCGCGGCGACCACAGGCCCAGCAGCAGCCGAGCCAGCGTGGTCTTGCCGCAACCGCTGGCGCCGACGATGCCCAGGCTCTCGCCTGCGTCGACGGTGAACGACACGCCCTTGATCAACGCCGGCTGCAGCGGATCATGCCCGAACACCACGCGCTCGACTGCGAGGCGGCCTGTCGGCGTGGGCAGCTTGGTCGTCGGCGCGACCGCCAGCGCGGTGCCCGGCTCGCACAGGCGCTGCCACGCGCCGCGTGCGTCGAGCAGCTGCTTCCAGCCGGCGATCAATTGCTCCACCGGCTGCAGCGCACGCCCGAGCAGGATCGTTGCGGCGACCATGATGCCGGGCGACGCGTCGGCGCCGACGACGAGCCACGCGCCCACACCCAACACGCTCATCTGCACGCCCTGGCGCGCCGCTCGCGCCAACGCCGACAGGCGCGCGGTCGTGGCGCCGAGGCGGCCCTGTTCGTCGAGCCAACGGCTGTGCTGCCCGCGCCATGCGGCCACCGCGTTGGCCACCATGCCCAGACCGACGAACACCTCGGCCTGCCGGACCAGCGACTCGGCGTGGCGGCCGACACCTCGCGAACGGCGCAGCAGCGCGTCCGCGCTCGTGCGCGTCAAGCGCTCGGTGATCACCGCGATCGCCGTCAACGCCGCGGCACCGAGCGCGGCGGTGACACCGAGCCACGGGTGCATCAGCCCGATCACGACCAGGTAGATCGGCAGCCACGGCGCGTCGAACAAGGCGCGCACGCCGGTGCTGCCGAGAAACTGATTCAGTTGCGCGACGTCGCGCACACGCTCCACGCCGCCGCGCGGGAGCCCGCTGGCCGCGCGTTGCAGCGCCTGTTCCAGCGCCGGCGGCGACAGGCGTTCCATCAGGGCGCGGCCGGCAGCGGCCAAGGCCTGCGCGCGAACGACGTCCATGCAATAACCGAAGGCGAGCGCCAGCAGGGTGAGGCCCGACAACATCAACAGCGTTTCGATGCTGCGGCTGGCGAATACGCGGTCGAACACCTGCAGCGTGTACAACGACGGCACCAGGAGCGCCAGGTTGAGCAGCAGGCTGGCCAGCGCGGCCAGCGCGATGAATCGCCTCAGCGCTGCAGCGAACAGCCAGCGCATGAATCTCCCCGGCTGGCCCGGACATAGGTCTCCATGCCGGGTATCACGCGAAGGCGGGCGGCGATCGGACGGCGCCCCGAATCTCTGGATTGCTACGTTTGAAATACGGCGTCGTGTCCGGCTCGCCGCATGCGACGCCGGCCGGGCCGGCCGCGACGGCCTACACTGCCCGCGGAGCACTGCACATGGGCAACACCCAGCCACGCGTCCGTGCGAACCGCCTCGCGCTGCTATGGGCGGCGTTGTGAGTCGTCGCCGTCCGCGCCGCGCCCGACGAGGCGGGCTACAGCGCCGCGCAGGGGTATTCGCCGGGCGACCGCACCAACTGGTTTCGACAGGAACATCTGGTCGGTGCCTACACCTCGATGGAGCAGTTGTTCCCGGTGCATGCGGTGGCGGCCGGCAAGTCGGCGCGGCCGCTGCCGCGCGCGGGCACGGTGCCGGACTGGCCCTTCGTGCAACCCTACCTCGACAGTCATGCGGCCACCGGGCTGCTGGTGATGAAGGACGGCCAGGTGCTGCTCGAGCGCTATCAGTACGGGCGCAACGCCGAACACCGCTTCACGTCGTTCTCGATGGCCAAGACCGTGGTGGCGATGGCGTTCGGGGGGTGGCGGTGGCCGATGGCCGCATCGCGTCGCTCGACGATCCGATCGAGCGCTACGAGCCCGCACTGGCCGACAGCGCGTGGAAGGGAGTGGCGCTGCGCCATGTGTTGAACATGGCCTCGGGCGTGCACTTCGACGAGACCTACGACCGGCCCGACACCGACATCGCCCGGCTGTCGCGCGCCTGGACGCGCCAGCAGGGTTCGCTGCTGGCCGGGCTGCAGACGGTGAATACGCGCGACGCTCCACCGGGCGATCGCTTCAAATACGTGTCGGCCAACACGCAAGTGCTGGCGCAGGTGCTGGCGCGCGCCACCGGCCGGCCGCTGGCCGACTACGTGTCCGAGAAGATCTGGGCGCCGATGGGTGCCGAGGCCGACGCCGCCACCACGGTGCGCCCGGCCGACAGCCACCTGCGGCCCGGCTCGGCGACGCCGTACTTCGGCTACGGCTACCAGACCTGGATCTTTCCCGATCAGCTGGGTTTCGCGCTGCTCGGGGTGCGCGGCCAGGCGGTGTTCGTGCACCCGAAGCTGAAGCTGGTGATGGTGCAGACCGCAGTGTGGCCGGTGTCCTCCGACGCGATGCTGTCGCGCCAACGCGACCGCTTCTGGCGCGAGGTGATGCGCGCGGCCGGCGCGATGTGACCCTCGCGACGCCGGCCTTGTCGCCCGCCTGAGCAACCCCATCTGATGCGCTCGACCCTGCCCGAACGGGCAGGGCGCAGCCGGCCGTTCGGCGGAGGCGCGCACCGCGTCGTCGCACGCACGATGCGTCCTTCTTCGACGAACCCCGGGCATGAGATGAACAGCGAGCGCGAACCCTTGCAGTTGGCAGATGCCGTCGAGCGCGTGGCCGCTTCGGTGGTGGGTGTGGTTACGCGCCGACAGCGCAGCGCCGGCGTGTCCTGGCGCCCCGGCGTGGTGGTGGCCGCTGCGTCCGCGTTGTGGCGCGCTTCCAGCGTGGCGGTGGTGTTGCCCGACGGCGAACAACTCGACGGCACGGTGCGCGGCAGCGATGGCGCCACCGATCTCGCGGCGGTGACGTTCGCTGATCGCGGCCTGCCGGTGGCCGCGCGTGCGCTGGCTGCCGCGCCGCGGGTCGGCGACGCGGTGTTTGCGGTCGGCCGCGAACCCTCGGGGCAGACGCAGGCGAGTTTCGGCCACGTCGGCGCGGTGGCCGGCCCATGGCGCACCTGGCGCGGCGGGCGCGTCGAACGATTGATCCGGCTCGACGGCGGCTTGTACCCCGGGCTAATGGGCGCAGCGGTGGCCGACGCCACGGGGCAGGTGCTCGGCGTGGCCAGCGCCGCGTTCTCGCGGCATCACGGCGTGGTGCTGCCGGTGGCGACGATCGATCGTGTGCTCGATCAACTGCTGACGCACGGACGCGTGCAACAGGGCTACCTCGGCATCGCCGCGCAACCGGTGCGCGCGCTGCGCGACGGCGCTGGCGTCGACGGGCTGCTCGTCAGCTCGGTGGCAGAGGACGGACCTGCCGCGCGGGCCGGGCTGCTGGTGGGCGACGTGATCGTCACGCTGGGCGGCCAACCGGTGGGCAGCCTCGAGGGCCTGCGTGAGCGTTTGCAGGTGGGCGCCCAGGTGGATGTCGAACTGGCCCGCGGCGGCCACGCCCACACGCTGTCGGTGCACGTGGCCGAGCGGCCGCATGCCAGGTGCGGCTGAAAGAGCGACATGCCGCGCATCGTGATCGTCAGCATGTCGCCGCTGCTCGCCGACGGCGTGGCCGCCGCGCTACGCGGCGACGACTGGCGCGTGGTGATCGGTGAGGCGGAAGACGACGCCGATGCCTGGGTGCTGCTGGGTGACGAGGTGACCGTGCGCGGCGCCGGCGGCGCCGGCGCGCAGCTCTCGGCCGGTGTCGGCGCCGAGCAGCTGCGCGCCGCGGTGGCCGCGGTGCTGCAAGGCTTGTCGGTGCGCGAGACCCCATGGGCGGTCGACGCGACTGAACACGAGCCGCTGACGCCGCGCGAGACCGAGGTGTTCGAGTTGCTCGGCAAGGGTTTGTCCAACCGCGACATCGGCGGCGTGCTCGGCATCTCGGCGCACACCGCCAAGTACCACGTCGCGCAGATCCTGGCCAAGGTCGGCGCGGCCACGCGGGCCGAGGCGGTGCGCGAAGGCCTGCGCCACGGATGGATCGGCCTGTGAAGCGAGACGACATCGATACCGACATCGAACTGCTCGACGCCTACTCGCGTGCGGTGGTGCAGACGCTGGAGCGTACGCGCGGCGGCGTGGTGTCGCTGCGTGTGCACACGCGCCGCGGTCAACGTGCGGCCGAAGGTGCGGGCTCGGGTTTCCTGATCACACCCGACGGCTATCTGCTGACCAACAGCCATGTCGTCGAAGCCGGCGATGCGATCACGGTCACGCTGGACGACGGCAGCGAGCATGCGGCGCAGAGCGTCGGCGGTGACGTCGACACCGACCTCGCGTTGCTGCGCATCGGCAGTGCGACGCCGCTGCCGCATCTGGAGCTCGGTGAATCGAAGAACCTGCGCGTCGGCCAGGTGGTGATCGCGATCGGCAATCCGCAGGGCTTGTCGCACACCGTGACCACCGGTGTTGTCTCGGCGCTCGGACGCAGCCTGCGCGCACGCAGCGGCCGCCTGATCGAGGGCGTGATCCAGACCGATGCCAGCCTGAACCCCGGCAATTCGGGCGGCCCGTTGCTCGACACGCGCGCGCAGGTGGTCGGCGTCAACACGGCGATCATCGCCGGCGCGCAGTCGTTGTGTTTCTCGGTGCCGTCGGACACCGCGCGCTGGGTGGTCAGCGAGCTGCTGCGCCACGGCCATGTGCGCCGCGCGTGGCTGGGCATCGTGGCGCAAACGGTGGCGCTGCCGCGTCGTTCGATGCTGCACCACCGGCTCGAAGCGGCCGGCGCCGTCGGCGTCGACGAGGTGCTGGCCGATGGCCCGGCCGCGCGCGCGGGCGTCAAGGCGGGCGACCGCATCGTCACCGTCGATGGCGTGCCGACCAAGGACGTGGACACGCTGTACCGCGTGCTCGGTGGCGAACGGATCGGCCGCAGCGTGCGCGTGGAGCTGCTGCGCGGCGTGCAGAAGATGGCGCTCGAACTGGTGCCGGCCGTGCGCACCTGACCACGCGGCCTCGAGGCGACGCGTTTGCATCCACGCAGGACGCCCCCGATTCCGGACATGCATTGCTGCAGGTCCTAACTGCCGAACATGCATCTAGTCGAACGAGCGCATTGCCCGTGTAATGCGAGGCCGCGGGGCGCGGACAACCGATCCGCATCACGCAGCAGCAGGGGGAACCACGGTGGATTCAAGGCCTTGTGTAGCCGCTTGTGACGAAGCGGCATCGGATGCGTCCGTGCCGGCGACCACTCCGTACGTCCCGGCGCAGGGTTCGATCGGTTGCGGCGATGGACCCCGGAAGAACACACACGCTCGCGAGGATTCGATGCTCCCACCCAGTTCCGCCGTGCTGCCCGACAGCCGGGTTGGCTTCCACATTGAGGGGCGCGGCCGTCCGGTCGTGCTGTTGCACAGTTCGATGGGCTCGAAAGGACAGTGGCGCGCGCTGGTCGAGCGCATGCGCCGCAGCCATCGCCTGATCGCGATCGACCTGCACGGCTATGGCGCCACGCCGATGCCGAGCCCGCGCCAGCCGTTCACGCTGCAGCACGAGGTGCGTCTCGTCGAGAGCGTGCTGCACGCCGCGCTGTTGCCGGGCGAAACCTTCCACTTGGTGGGACACTCGTACGGCGCTGCGGTGGCGCTGCAGCTGGCGGCGTGGCGGCCGCGCCGCCTGCAAAGCCTGGCACTGTACGAGCCGGTGGCAGTCCATCTGCTGCCGGCGCGCCACCCGGGCCGGGTCGAGCTCGAGTCGGTGCGCGATCAACTGCAGCGCTGCGCGGATCGCGGCGAGGCGCTGCTCGGCGCCCAAGGTTTCATCGACTATTGGTCGGGCGCGGGTTCATTCGCTCAATTGCCGGGCGAGGTGCAATCGGGCCTGGCCAGCCTGGTGCCCAAGACCCTGCTGGACTTTGCCGCGCTGTCGTGCGAGACGTCGTCGGCGAATCACTATCGCTGCATCGATGTGCCGGTGTGCCTGTTCTCCGGCACCACCGGCCCGCGCCCGCCGCGCGACGTGCTCGATGTGCTGGCCGATTGCCTGCCGCAGGCGCGGCGCCATCGTGTTCAGGCCGGCCACATGGCGCCGGTGACCCACAGCTGGCTGGTCAATCCGGTGCTCGACTGCTTCATCCGCGGCATCGACAGCGGCGACACGCCGTCGCCGGCCCGCGCTGCCGCGCTGCAACGGGCCTGAGGTTCAGGCCAGCGGCGCGCCGCTGCCTCATACGCCGTAGTCTGTGCGCATGCTCAATCGCCGGGCGCGCCGGCACCAAGTGAAGGGCGGGGGCAAAACGACTTGCTGGAGTTCGACGGCTATCGCGTGGCGCTGATCGCGGGGCCTCGATGCGCCGCAACGGGGCCGACGCCGGTCGGCATGGGTGATCACGTAGCATCGCGGTTGCATCGGCCTGCCCAAGCGCGGCCGGCCGCACGGAGCCGCCATGACCGCCACCATCCTGCAATCCCTGCCAGCCGGCCAACGCGTCGGCATCGCGTTCTCGGGCGGGCTCGACACCTCCGCCGCGGTGCACTGGATGCGCGCCAAGGGCGCGATCCCGTGCGCGTACACGGCCCACCTGGGCCAGCCCGACGAGAGCGACTACGACGACATTCCGCGCAAGGCGCGGGCGTACGGCGCAGAACTCGCGCGCCTGATCGACTGCCGGCCGCAACTGGTGAGCGAAGGCATCGCCGCGATCCAGTGCAGCGCGTTCCACGTCAGCACCGGTGGCACCACCTACTTCAACACCACGCCGCTCGGGCGCGCGGTCACCGGCACCGCGCTGGTGGTGGCGATGCGCGACGACGGTGTCCACATCTGGGGCGACGGCAGTACCTACAAGGGCAACGACATCGAGCGCTTCTATCGCTACGGCCTGCTCGCCAATCCGAATCTCAAGATCTACAAACCCTGGCTCGATCAACGCTTCATCGACGAGCTCGGCGGCCGCAAGGAGATGAGCGAGTACCTCATCGCCAACGGCTTCGACTACAAGATGAGCGTCGAGAAGGCGTATTCCACCGACAGCAACATGCTGGGTGCGACGCACGAGGCCAAGGACCTGGAGTTCCTGAACAAAGGCATCTCGATCGTCAACCCGATCATGGGCGTCGCGTTCTGGCGCGATGACGTGCGGGTGCAGGCCGAAACGGTGACCGTGCGTTTCGACGAAGGCCAGCCGGTCGCGCTCAATGGCCGTACGTTCGCATCGGCCGTCGCGTTGTTCGAAGAGGCCAACAAGATCGGCGGCCGCCATGGCCTGGGCATGAGCGACCAGATCGAGAACCGCATCATCGAGGCCAAGAGCCGTGGCATCTACGAGGCGCCGGGCATGGCGCTGCTGCACATCGCCTACGAGCGGCTGGTGACCGGAATCCACAATGAAGACACCATCGAGCAGTACCGCCAAAACGGTCGCCGCCTGGGCAAGCTGCTGTATCACGGGCGCTGGTTCGACCCGCAGGCGATGATGCTGCGCGAGACGGCGCAGCGTTGGGTGGCACGCGCAGTCACCGGCGAGGTGGCGCTCGAGCTGCGGCGCGGCAACGACTATTCGCTGCTCGACACCCAGAGCCCGAACCTCACGTACTCACCGGAGCGCCTGACGATGGAAAAGGGCGAGGGCGCGTTCACGCCGGCCGATCGCATCGGCCAGCTGACGATGCGCAACCTCGACATCACCGACACGCGCGCCAAGCTCGGCATCTATTCCAAGGTGGGGCTGCTCGGCGAGGGCACGGGCCTGCCGCTGCTGTCGCCGCCCGAGAAAGAGTGAACGCAACGAGCCCCGCGACAGGGGGGTCGGGCGACCGCTTCGACCGCCTCGACGCGCTGCGCGGCGTGGCCATCGTGTGGATGGCCGTGTTCCATTTCTGCTTCGACCTCAACTACTTCGGCTTCTTCACGCCGCGGCAGCACTTCACCGCCGATCCGTTCTGGACCACGCAGCGCATGGCCATCGTCAGCCTGTTCCTGTTCTGCGCGGGCGTCAGCCAGGCCATCGCTCTCGGGCAGGGGCAATCGTGGTCGCGTTTCTGGCGGCGCTGGGCACAGATCGCCGGCTGCGCGGTGCTGGTGTCGATCGGCTCGGCGTGGATGTTCCCGCGCAGCTGGATCGCGTTCGGCGTGCTGCACGGCATCGCGGTGATGCTGATCCTGGTTCGACTGGCGGCACCGCTGCGTCGCTGGTTGTGGCTGTTAGGGGCGCTGGCGATCGCGTGGCCGCTGCTGTGGCGCCATGAATTGTTCGATGCGCCCTGGTTGAACTGGGTCGGCCTGGTCACCCGCAAGCCGGTGACCGAAGACTACGTGCCCGTGTTGCCCTGGCTGGGCGTGATGGCGTGGGGCATGGCCGCGGGGCAATGGCTGCTCGCGGGCGGCAGGGGCTGGCTCGAAGGCCGCATCGCCCGCGGCGCGCACGGCCTGGCGCTGCTCGGGCGCTGGTCACTGAGCTTCTACATGGTCCACCAGCCGGTGCTGATCGGCGTGTTGATGGCCGTGGTGGCACTGAGGCGCTGAGCGACGCGTTCGAAGGCCACGGTTACGTTTGGCGCCAATGTCGCGCTCAGTGGGCGTGGCTGCGCTGCCGAAAGCCCGGCCAGGCGTCGATCAAGGTCCAACCGGACCATGAGCGCGGCGCCCCTGAAGCGCCTGTGCTGCACTGGTCGGGAGATCTGCGATGACGGTCCTTTCCTTGTCGTTTGCCTACTGGCAATACACCAGCACGGTCGCTGCCGTGCCGGCGCAGACTCCGGCGACCGCGCCGGCACCCGCACCCGCTCCGGCTCCCGCGGCGGCACCGGACGGCCGGCGCCACGCCCACGGTTGCGACAGCCCGCGTCGGTCGCCATTGGTCCGCGCGCTGATGGACGCGCTCGAGGCCACGGTCCACACGGCAGCCGCATTGAGCGCTTCGGGCGGCACGGCGTCGACGGCCTCGACTGTGCCGGCCGCCGCCACCGATGGCGTGCCCGCAGCGACCGATCACGCGGCGACAACGACCCCTGGCGCCGCCACTGCAGCCACCGGCACGACGAGCGACGACTCCGCTGCCGGCCTCGACCATGCCTTGATGGAATTCGCGCGTGCGTTGGCGCAGGCCTTGCGCAGCGACGGCGACCGGGGCGAACGCGCGCATGGTCACCACCACCCGCACGGCCATCGCCAATGGGGTGACTCGGCACAGCGAGTCCAGCAGCTGGGCACGCAACTCGGTGCTGCAAGTCCGGCCCATGCGCCAGCGAGCCCGACAGCGGGCGCCGCAGCCGCCGGTGCGGACTCGACCGCACCGGCCGCCGCCGACACGGCAGCGGCTGAGCCCGCCACTGTGAAGGTGGGCGACCAAGTGCTCGACCCCGCCGCGGTTGCGACAGCGGACATCGGCTCGACCACCACGCAAGGATCGATGTTGATCGTGACGGCCGAGCTGAAGACCCAGATCGTGTCGTCGACCGGATCGCGCAACAAAGACCGATTGCTCGATGCGTTCGCCAATCTGCAGCGGGCGTTGGGACAGCCGCAAGCCGACGACCGCGACTCGCTGAAGACGCAGTTGAGTGCGTTTCTGCGGGAGCTGGCGCACCAGTTGAGCGGCAGCGGCGACCCTCAGGCCGACGCGACACAGCCCGGCAGCCTGATCAGCGTGCAGGCTTGAGCCGACGGCGCGGTTCAGCGCGCCGGGTTGCTACGATCGCCGCATGGCGGCGAAGGTGCTGTTCGGTTTCCACGCGGTGACGGTGCGCTTGAAGACGGCGCCGGAGTCGGTGCGTGAGGTGCACGTCGATGCGTCGCGACGGGACGCGCGCATGCGCCAGTTCGTGGCGCGCGTGCAGGAAGCCGGCGTGCGCCTGATCGACAGCGACGATGCCAACCTGCAGCGCCTGTGCGGCACGCACAAGCATCAAGGCGTGGTGGCGCGAGTCGATGCAGTGTTCCAGCCGCGCACACTCGCCGAGGTGCTCGAGGACGTGAGCGGTGCGCCGCTGCTGCTGTTGCTCGACGGCGTGACCGATCCGCACAACCTGGGCGCCTGCCTGCGTGTGGCCGACGGCGCCGGCGCGCATGCGGTGATCGCACCCAAGGACCATGCGGTGGGCATCAACGCCACGGTGGCCAAGGTGGCCAGCGGCGCCGCCGAGACGGTGCCCTACCTGATGGTGACCAACCTGGCGCGTTGCATCGCCGAGCTGAAGGCGCAGCATGTTCGTGTGGTCGGTGCGGCCGACGATGCGCCGCAGACGCTGCACGAGGCCGACTTGCGCGGTCCGCTGGCCCTGGTGCTCGGTGCCGAAGGCAAAGGGCTGCGCCAGCTGACGCGCACGAGCTGCGATGCGTTGGTGCGCATTCCGATGCACGGTGCCGTGGAGAGCCTGAACGTCTCGGTGGCCGCCGGTGTGTGCCTGTTCGAGGCGCGGCGCCAACGTGATGCGTGAGGAGCCGATGGTCGCGGTGCGCGCGCGCATCGAGGCGGCGCGGTCGTTGTTCGTGCTCACCGGTGCCGGCATGAGCGCCGAGAGCGGCATCTCGACCTTTCGCGACGCGCTCCGCGGCCTGTGGTCGCGCTTCGACCCAGCGCAGCTCGCGAGCGAAGAGGGATTCCGCGACGACCCGGCGCGGGTGTGGGACTGGTACGCCGAGCGCCGCATCGACGTCGGTGCAGCCCTGCCCAACGCCGGACATCTCGCGTTGGGCGCGTTCGCGCGCTGCCGGCCCGGCGTGCTGACGCTGGTCAGCCAGAACGTCGACGATCTGCACCAGCGTGCCGGCAACACCGACACCATACGACTGCACGGCGACATCTTGGGCGATCGGTGGCTCGAACCCTGCGCACGCCGGCCGCAGTGCGAGGCGCGTCGCGCGCAGCCCGGTCGTCCGCCGTGCTGCGCCGACTGCGGCAACCTGGTGCGGCCGGACGTGGTGTGGTTCGGCGAGATGCTGCCAGCCGCGGCGCTGCAGGCGGCGGAGTCGGCCGCCGGGGCCTGCGACGTGGCGTTGATCGTCGGCACCTCCGGTGCGGTATGGCCGGCAGCCGGTCTGGCGGTGACGGCTCGGCGCGCCGGTGCCTTCGTGACCATCGTCAATCCGCACGACAGCGAGATCGACGACCAGGCTCATGTGGTGCTGCGGGCCACCGCGGCGCAGGCGCTGCCGGCACTGCTCGCACGCAGCTGAATCCGCGCGCAGTGGCGTTCGGCGGCCTTGTTGCCTCATCCCCCCTGAGCGGGATGCGCGGCACGCGCGCGCCGCCTATCGTTGCGCGCAGTGGCCCGCTTCGGGCCGCAGCACCGAGCCGCAACGATGGACCTCTGGAACTTGCGCCCTCGCCGCGAATCTGCCCGTCTGCAGGCGCACTGGCTGCTGCTGATCGCCGCCCTGACGTCGTTGGCGATGCTGGTGCTGGCGTGCATGTTGGCCGATCCGGGCGCCGTTCAGCTGTACTGAAGGCACGACGCGCCGCGCGCGCGAGAGCCGCGCCATCGAATTTCGCTACCATCGCGCCGGTCCGACAGCAACGGCGGGGTGCGTGACATGGCGATGGATGTGGTGGACTACGAGATCAAGGGCTCGGAGATGCAGTTCGTCGAGGTCGAGCTCGATCCGGGCGAGGCCGCCATCGGCGAAGCGGGCAGTCTTTTCTTCATGGACCCCGGCATCTCGATGGACGCCGTGTTCGGCGACGGCTCGGCCAATCAGGGCGGCCTGTTGGGCAAGCTGCTCGGTGCCGGCAAGCGTCTGCTGACCGGCGAGTCGCTGTTCACCACGATCTACACCAACCAGTCGAGGACCAAGCTGCGCGTCGCGTTCGGTGCCCCGTATCCGGGCAAGATCGTGGCGATGCCCCTGGGCGAGTTGGGCGGCACGCTGCTGTGCCAGAAAGACGCGTTCCTGTGCGCGGCGCGCGGCGTGTCGTTGGGCATTGCGTTCCAGCAAAAACTCGGCGTCGGCTTCTTCGGCGGCGAGGGCTTCATCATGGAGAAGCTCGAGGGCGACGGCCTGGCCTTCGTGCATGCCTGCGGCACGGTGGTCAAACGCGAGCTGGCGCCCGGCCAGTCGCTGATGGTCGACACTGGCTGCGTGGTGGCCTACACGCCCAACGTCAACTTCGAGATCCAGTATGTGGGCAAGGTCAAGACGGCCCTGTTCGGCGGTGAAGGGTTGTTCCTCGCCAAGATGACCGGGCCGGGCACCATCTGGCTGCAGAGCCTGCCGTTCTCGCGCCTGGCCAGCCGCGTGTTCGCGGCGGCGCCCCAGCGCGGTGGCGGACGCGAGGAGGGTTCGCTGCTGCCAGGCTTCGGCGCGGGAGGCTTGCTGGGAGGCATTCTCGGCGGCGACGATGATTGAGCGGCGCGGACTCGTCATCGGCCTGTTCGCTTGTGCTGCGGCGGGCGGCGTGGCGCGTGCGGCCGAGCGCAGCGTCTGGCTGGACGAGCTCACTTCGGTGGAGTTGCGCGATCGCATCGCGCAGGGCGCCACCACCGTGCTGGTACCGGTCGGCGGCACCGAGCAGAACGGCGCGCACCTTGCGCTGGGCAAACACAACGTGCGCGTGCGGGTCTTGGCCGGGCGCATCGCCGAGCAACTGGGCCAGACGATCGTCGCGCCGGTGATGGCGTACGTGCCCGAGGGCGAAGTCGATCCCCCGACGCAACACATGCGATATGCGGGCACGCTGTCGGTGCCGATGGCGGCGTTCGAGTCGGTGCTCGAAGGCGCGGCGCGCAGCTTGCATCGGCACGGTTTTGCGCATGTCGTGCTGCTGGGCGACCACGGCGGTTATCAGTCGAGTCTGCACCGCGTGGCGGCCAGACTCAACCGCGCTTGGGGCAGCGCGTCGTCGGTGATTGCCTTGCGCGAGTACTACACCGCAGCACAGGCCTTCGACGACACGCTCGCTGCGCATGGTTACACGCCACGGGAAATCGGCCGGCATGCTGGCCTGTCCGATACCGCGTTGGCCTGGGCCGTCGATGCGTCGCTGGTGCGGCCACAGGCGTTGCAAGCCATCGACGGCGTCAGCGGCGACCCGCGGCGCGCCAGCGCCGAACTCGGGCGCGAGGGCGTCGAGCACATCGTGGCGGCCTCGGTGGCCGCGATCCGCGCGCGCATCGCGGGCGCACAGACCAAACATTGAACTCGATGACGAACCGAGGAATCAGTTTGAAAAAAATGGGCACGCTGGCCACCGCGATCCGCGCAGCGGGCGCTGGCGCCATCGTGACCATCGGTGTCTGGCTGGGTTCGTTGCCCGCGCAAGCCCAGGCGCCAGCCAGCGCCCCTGCACCGGCCGCTGCGGCACCCGCCCTGTCGGTGGCCACCGTGCCCGGCATGCCGCCGGTGGTCGACGCGCTCAACCTCTACAGCGAGACTGCGGCCGGCAAGTTCAGCCCGGTGGTGCAAGGCGACCTCGAGCGGATTTACGTGCCCAATCTGCGTTCAGACGATGTGTACGTCATCGATCCGCAGGCGATGAAGGTGGTCGACCGGTTCAAGGTCGGCGATTCGCCGCAGCACATCGTGCCCTCGTGGGACCTGCGCACGCTGTGGGTCACCAACAATGCAGAGGGCACCACCGAGGGCAGCCTGACGCCGATCGATCCGCGCACCGGCAAGCCCGGCAAGTCCATCCCAGTGGACGACCCATACAACATGTACGCGTCACCCGACGGCAAGTCGGCGATCGTGGTGGCCGAGGCGCGCAAGCGGCTGGACTTTCGTGATCCGCAGACGATGGTGTTGCAGTATTCGATCGCGGTGCCAGGCTGCCCGGGCGTCAACCATGCCGACTTCTCGATCGACGGCAGCTTCGCGATCTTCACCTGCGAGTTCTCGGGCACGCTGGTGAAGATCGATCTGGTCAACCGCAAGGTGCTCGGCTACCTGAGGCTGCAGATGCCGGCCGTGCGCTTCAAGGAGGCTGCCGGCCCGCGCACGAAGCCCACCCAGGTGTGGGAGCCGGGCGAGACCGAGCGCTGCACCGCGACGCGCGGCATGCCGCAGGACATCCGCGCGTCGCCCGACGGCAAGCGCTTCTACGTCGCCGACATGCATGCCGACGGCGTGCACGTCATCGAGGGCGACTCGTTCAAGCAGGTGGGCTTCATCGCCACCGGCCTGGGCGCGCATGGGCTGTACCCGAGCCGCGACGGGCGCCATTTGTACGTCGCCAACCGCGGCTCGCACAAGATTCACGGCCCGCGGCGCGGCAACGGCGGCGTGGTGGTGATCGACTTCGCGACCGACCAGGTGGTCGCGCGCTGGGCGGTGCCCGGCGGCGGCAGCCCCGACATGGGCAATGTCAGCGCCGACGGCAAGTGGTTGTGGCTGGCCGCGCGCTACGACGACGTGGTCTACCGTTTCGATACCGGCAACGGCGAGGTGCGCCAGATCCAGGTCGGCGAGGAGCCGCACGGCCTGACCGTGTGGCCGCAGCCCGGGCGTTATTCATTGGGACACACCGGCAATCTGCGCTGACGCGCTCGCCAAGGGGCGCGGTCCGGCTTGGGTCAAGCCCCGCGCCGGACCTGCGATGATGCGCAGGCGATGAAGGAACTGCTCGATGCGTTCTGGCGCGCGCTGGCGTACTGCCTGCACCCGCGCGTGATCGGGCTGTCGCTGTTGCCGCTGCTGATCGGCGCCGCGCTGGCCGGGTTGGCGTACTGGCTGCTCTGGGATGCCGCGCTGGCCGCTGTGCAGGCCAAGCTGCAGGGCTGGTCGATCGTCGATTCCGTGCTGCAGTGGTTGGACCGTGTCGGCGCCGGCGCGGTGCGCGCGGCGTTGGCGCCGGCGATCGTGCTGATGGTGTCGCTGCCGGTCGTGGTGGTGATCTCGGTACTGCTGGTCGGCCTGTTGATGACGCCGGCGATCGTCAACCTGGTGGCGGCGCGGCGCTTTCCGCAGCTGGAGCGGCGTCATGGTTCGGGCATCGCCAAGGGCCTGTGGGTGTCGCTGAGCAGCACGCTGCTGGCGCTGGTGCTGCTGCTGGCGTCGATGCCGCTGTGGTTCGTGCCGCCGCTGATCCTGGTGCTGCCGCCGCTGATCTGGGGCTGGCTGACCTATCGCGTGATGAGCCACGACGCGCTGGCCGAGCACGCCGACGCCGCCGAGCAGCGCGAGCTGCTGCGCCAGCATCGGTTGCCGCTGCTGGCCATCGGCGTGGTGGCAGGGTATCTCGGCGCGGCGCCGTCGCTGCTGTGGGCACTCAACGCCATCACCGTGGTGCTGGCGCCGATGCTGATTCCGCTGTCGGTCTGGCTGTACACACTGGTCTTCGCCTTTGGCGCGTTGTGGTTCGTGCACTACTGTCTGGCCGAATTGCATCGGCTGCGTGCCAAGGCACAAGCCGACTCCATGCCCACACCCGGCACCGCGGCGCCGGCCGTGCAACTGCTGCCCATGCCGCCGCCATGAACTTCGGCCTCGTCATCGTCGGCGATGAAATCCTCTCAGGCAAACGCCAGGACAAGCACCTGCCCAAGGTGATCGAGCTGCTGGCCGCCCGCGGCTTGGCGCTGAGCTGGGCGCGGTACGTGGGCGACGAACGCGAGCGCATCACCGCGTTGCTGCGCGACGTCTTCGCCGGCGCTGACGCGGTGTTCTGCTGCGGCGGCATCGGTGCCACGCCGGACGACCACACGCGCCAATGCGCGGCCGCAGCGCTCTGCGTGCCGCTGGAGCTGCATCCGCGCGCCAAGGAGCTGATCCTCGAGCGAATGTGCGACGTGGCGCGCGAACAGAACCTGCCCTACGAGCCCGAACGGCCCGACAACGTCCACCGGCTCAACATGGGCGTGTTTCCGCGCGGCAGCGGGATCATTCCCAACCCGTACAACAAGATCCCCGGCTTCACCGTGCGTGACGTGCACTTCGTGCCCGGCTTTCCGGTGATGGCGCATCCGATGATCGAATGGCTGCTCGACACGCGCTACGCTCGCTGGCATGGCGCGCATGCGCGCAGCGAGCAGTCCGTGATCGTGATGGGTTCGATGGAGGCCACGCTGACGCCGCTGATGGAGCAGGTCGAGGCGCGCTTTCCCGGCGTCAAGGTGTTCAGCCTGCCGAGTGTCGACCACCCCCAGTGGGGTCGTCACATCGAGCTGGGTGTCAAGGGCGAGCGCTTGTCCACCGAAGCCGCGTTTGCGGCGCTGAAGTCCGGCTTGGCTGCACTGGGCGCGTCACTGGGCGCCGAACTGGTGCGCTGACCTGCCGAGGGGCGGCACCATGCCGGTGCTATCCTCGCACCGCCTGCGTGCGGCTTCGGGCGCGCCGGGCGCGTCTGGCAGGGGCGCTGTGATGGGCAGGTCAATGGCATGGTTTCTGCTAGATTGCCCGGTGCTTCGCGGCATGCAGCCCCGCAAGAGGTCGCCGCAGGCGGCCCTCGCATTTCTCTCCATCCACAACCACCAACACTCGCGTTTCCGCTAGGAGATTCTTGATGGCAAAGACCGTCGCCGATGTGATGAGCATGGTGAAGGAAAACGAAATCAAGTTCGTTGATTTCCGCTTTACCGACACCCGCGGCAAGGAACAGCACGTCTCAGTGCCCGTTTCGGCATTCGACGAAGACAAGTTCACCTCGGGTCACGCGTTCGACGGATCGTCGATCGCGGGCTGGAAGGGCATCGAAGCCTCCGACATGCTGCTGATGCCCGACCCGGCCACCGCCAACATCGACCCGTTCTATGAAGAGCCGACGCTGTTCCTCACCTGCGACGTGCTCGAGCCCGGTGACGGCAAACCGTACGAACGCGATCCGCGCTCTCTGGCCAAACGCGCCGAGGCCTACCTCAAGAGCAGCGGCGTCGGCGATGCGGCGTACTTCGGCCCGGAGCCCGAGTTCTTCATCTTCGACCAAGTGCGCTGGAACGTCGACATGTCGGGCTGCTTCGTGAAGATCGATTCCGAAGAAGCACCGTGGAGTACCGGCATGGAGTTCGAGGGCGGCAACCTCGGCCACCGCCCCGCCGTCAAGGGCGGATACTTCCCGGTGCCGCCGGTCGACAGCATGCAAGACATGCGCAGCGAGATGTGCCTGCTGCTCGAGCAGATGGGCATTCCGGTGGAGGTGCATCACCACGAAGTCGGCGGCATGGGCCAGAACGAGCTGGGCACCAAGTTCTCGACCCTCGTGCAGCGCGCCGACTGGTTGATGGTGCAGAAGTACATCATCCACAACGTCGCGCATGCCTACGGCAAGACGGCCACCTTCATGCCCAAGCCGGTGGTCGGCGACAACGGCAGCGGCATGCACGTGCACCAGTCGGTGTGGAAGGGTGGCAAGAACCTGTTCGCCGGCGACGGCTACGCGGGCCTGTCGGAGTTCGCGCTGTACTACATCGGCGGCATCATCAAGCATGCACGCGCGTTGAACGCGATCACCAACCCCGGCACCAACAGCTACAAGCGCCTGGTGCCCGGCTTCGAGGCGCCGGTGAAGCTGGCCTACAGCTCGCGCAACCGGTCGGCGTCGGTGCGCATCCCCTACGTGGTCAACCCGAAGGGCCGACGCATCGAGGTGCGCTTCCCCGATCCCACATGCAACCCGTACCTGGCGTTCAGCGCCATGCTGATGGCCGGGTTGGACGGCGTGGAAAACAAGATCCACCCGGGCGAGGCCGCCACCAAGGACCTGTACCACCTGCCACCGGAAGAGGACGCCAAGATCCCCACCGTCTGCGACAGCCTCGACCAGGCGCTCGGCTACCTCGACAAGGGCCGCGCGTTCCTGACCAAGGGCGGTGTCTTCACCGACGGCTACATCGATGCCTACATCGAGCTGAAGATGCAGGAGGTCACGCGCTTTCGCATGACCACGCACCCGGTCGAGTTCGACATGTACTACAGCCTGTAGAACGGCCATCGGCGGGCGTTTGCAGCAGGCAAACACCGCGGCGAACGTGTCAAAGGGACGGCCCGGGCGCCGTCCCTTTTTCGTTGGCTGTCACCGGTTTGCGACAATGCCGCGTTGGTGATGGAGCGCTGGCCCACCGGGCCCGGGAGTCTCATCCATGAAGCATTCGTCGTGGGCCTTGTTGTTCCTGGCGGCCGCGCCCGCGGCTTGGTCGCAGGGCACGGCTGCCGCGAGCACGGTCTACCGCTGCCCGGGACCTCCCATCCTCTACACCGACCAGATCACGGCGCAGGAAGCCAAGGAAAAAAATTGCCGCACCATCGAAGGTGCGCCGGTGACCATCGTGCAGACGACCAAGCCGGCGCCGCGCAGCGGCCCACCGGTGGCCTCGGGCC
>Ga0326726_10001590_pt1 | contig 21094 bp, 26 predicted proteins | sample MHFenrmetagenome_2_FD_207603 | JGI IMG/M metagenome (GOLD analysis project Ga0326726, IMG submission 207603) | Lab enriched peat soil microbial communities from Michigan Hollow, Ithaca, NY, United States - MHF15MN | ecosystem: Environmental > Terrestrial > Soil > Wetlands > Peat | place: USA... | reverse complement strand
ACTGTCCACCCTAACAATACACGGACAGCGTGAGCAGCGTCTTCTTTGCCAGCCGTTCAAAACATATCGGTATCTAAAATTAGAAGAAAAAAAGCTGTTCAGGAAAAATATTATCCGCATTAGGAGGCTATGACCGGAATGATAATCGTAACACTGAGTATGACTGTGCGCAGAGGCGTCATGAATTCAAGGATTCGATCCGAGGAATGCTCGAGCCTACGCGGGATGAACCGGGTTGCATTAGTTACTGTTTGTATGAGGATATTGAGAACAAAAATTTCTTTACCCTTGTGGAGGAGTGGAAAACACGGGTCGATCTCGAGACACACGTTCGTACGGACAATTATCGGAGGTTACTCGTCTTGATGAACCTCCTCAGAGTGCCTCCTAAGTTGCGGTTCAGCACCGTATCACGAACGACAGAGATGGAGCTCCTACGGGAGCTTGCGCATAAAAAAGGCAGGAACGGACAGAGTGATTCTCCCCGTCAGAAGCCAGGGACATCTTGGTTTACAATGTTAGATGCAGTTTTTTTTAAGGTAAGAATGCCATAAATCCCTGTGTCAAAACACGGGGCATGCGGGCATGTTTTCGCAAATCGTAAGTCATTGATACGCGGAATCATCATTCCTATTTTGGGAAGCATCATGCCCTCCCTTTTTCATAGCTTAGGTTTAATTCTGCTTCAGCAACAGTTTGGCGTTTACAAGTACAATGCCGATATCCCTACCTGAGCAAGAGGAGATTGCAAAACAGGATCTCTCCTAATGTTCCACTCGGTAAGCGGTTTTGTTTATCAGCAAAATATGTGGAGAAAGTGAAGACGATCCGTACGAAAGCCATACACGATCCTGACACGGGCGATCCCTATTCTCTTGATATGCCCTAAATATAAAGATAATTATGATTACGCTCATTGCAGACGGCCAGGTGTGCACGCTGCGATCAACTTTGTGCGCCGCTGGGCAACAAATTGCGCTCCTGGACACCGCAGAAGGCTCTTTTTCTCACAGGCTGGACATGACCCTCAAAGACTGCGCGCTCGAAATCGTGGTGATCGAGTGCTCAATCAGTGATAATATAGGGCTAGAACTTCTGAGGGTTATAAAAAGAAGACGGCCCGACGTGCCTGTTCTTTTCGTTTGTTCGTCGGATTCAGATCGTACTGTAGCCGAAGCGCTACGGTCAGGAGCACGTGACTGCTTTAAAAAACCGTTCGAAGTGCGAGAACTCAACGAGAGAATAAAAGTCCTTCAGACGCTCAAAAGCAGGCAATATGAGCAGCGAGTGCCGCTTAGGGTTCTGGATACGCTCCAGCCAATACCGGCCTCGGTCACGACAGCCGCTCCCGAAAATATCCTTCGCGCTCTGCACTTCATCGACCACAACCTGACTGACCGCACCCTCACCGCAAATCGTCTCGCCGAGAAGGCCGGCATGAGCCTGTACCATTTCTGCAGGACATTCAAACGTTGCACAGCCAAGAGTCCGATGCAGTATGTTTCAATCATGCGCGTGAAAAAAGCCAAGGACCTATTAAAAAATAATTCCGGCAACATGAATATTTGCCACATTGCCACGGCCGTCGGTTTTTACGATGCGAGCAATTTTAACAGGCACTTCAAAAAAGTCACCGGACTTACCCCTTCCGCCTACAGACGATCCGCTAATCTATCAAACCCGGAGTAGCATTTCACCGCAATCCAGAACAATAATACAGCAACCAAGCACAAGACAGTCGATGTTCTATTTGTTATCTTCAGCTATAGAACCAAAGTCTGCTCCGCGGTTGAAGTGCAGTCAAAACGATTGCTTTCACGTCGTCATGTTCGTTGTATTTCCTAACGTATGAGAGGTTAATGGTTTTTGTCTTGAGAGAAAGACATCGTGTTCCGGACGCCTCGGCGTATTTGTCGATGACATGAGGATCCCGAAGTGGGTAATGCAGCCTCCCTGGGTGTTCAGGATATGATTCACGACGAAGGAGGTGGGCAACAAAGAGGTGAGAAACAAGGTGGAACTAACGGGAGCAATTCCTTAACGGTGGTCCAAAGGAGGCACACAATGAAGAATCTAATGGTTCAAAGGCAGACGTTTAGAGGTTTGTTTGCAAGACTTGCCGCCATCGTCTTGCTCGCCGCGCTTCTTACCGCGGCCCCATTCCACACAGCATTGGCCGTGACCGCGCCATCACTGGGTACGGCGCAGAGCTTCGCGGTACTGGGCGGATCGACGGTGACCAATACCGGCCCGACCGTCATCACCGGAGACCTGGGTGTCAGCCCGGGCTCAGCGATCACCGGTTTTCCTCCCGGGCTCGTGATCGGAGGGACGATACATGCAGCTGATGCGGTGGCGCTTGGGGCTCAGGGTGCCAACACCGCCGCGTATCTCAATCTGGCAGGCCAGGCGTGCAATTTCGACCTGACTGGTCAGGACCTCGGTGGAATGACGCTTGTGGCGGGCGTCTATTGTTTTTCGACCTCGGCTCAGTTGACGGGAGCGCTCACGCTCGACGCCCAGGGTGACCCCAATGCGGTCTGGGTGTTCCAGATAGGGAGCACCCTCACGACGGCGAGCAACTCGTCTGTGCTGCTCATCAATGGCGGTCAGCCATGCAACGTCTTTTGGCAGATCGGCAGCTCCGCGACTCTCGGTACAACCACTTCGTTCATAGGAAATATTCTCGCGCTCACGAGCATCACCCTCACTACCAACGCAAACGTAACCGGTAGAGCCCTCGCGCAAAATGGTGCAGTGACGATGGATTCGAACACCGTCGCCATCTCCGTGTGCGGCGTGCCGCCCGTCACTCCCATTCCGCCCACGCTCGGCAAGGCCTTCAGCCCGGCCACCATTGCCGCAGGCGGCGTCTCGACCCTCACCATTACGTTGAGCAACGCTGATGCCGCAGCCGCCAGCCTGACCGCGCCGTTCATCGATACATTGCCCAGCGGCGTAGTGATCGCCGCCACACCCAATGCCGGCACCACCTGCGGCGGGATACTCACGGCCAACACGGGCACCTCGACGGTGACCTTGACCGGAGGCTCGATCCCTGCCCATGGCTCCTGTACTGTGAAGGTGGACGTGACCGCGCCGAGCGGTGGCAGCTACTTGAACTCGCTGGACATCGGCGTCTTGCAGACCAGCAACGGCAGCAATGCCGCTCCGGCTGTTGCGACCTTGACCGTTCCTCCTCCCTCCGCTATTACGCTCGGCAAGGCCTTCGGTCCGGCCACCATAGAAGCGACCGATTTCACAACTATGACTATTACCTTGTGTAACACTGGTTCCAGTATCGCCTATTTGACCGCGCCGCTCACCGACATTTTGCCCATAGGCCTCGTAGTCGCCGGTACGGGCCCCCAGGCCCACAACACTTGCGGCGGGACGTTCAATCCGGAAACGGGTGACACGACGGTGACCCTGACGGGAGGCTCAATCCCGGCCAACAGTTGCTGTACAGTCCAGGTTGACATATACGCTGCACTCGAAGGCAGCTACTTTAACGCGCTGGTCGCCGGCGCCTTGCAGACCAGCAACGGCAACAACGCCGCCCCGGCCGTCGCGACCTTGACCGTCATCCCCGAGAGCTCCCAGAACTGCGCGAGCTCCGCGCCCAAGCTCAAGAAGTCTTTCAGCCCGGCCACAATTACAGCGGGCGGGGCCTCGACTCTTACCATTACCTTGAAAAACCCTAAGAAGAGTAAAGTCGCCAGCCTGACCGCGCCGCTCATCGACACCTTGCCCAGCGGCGTGGTGATAGCCGCCATACCCAACGCCGGCACCACCTGCGGCGGGTCGCTCACGGCCAACGCAGGCGACACGACGGTGACCCTAACGGGAGGCTCGATCCCGGCCAATGGCTCCTGTACCGTGACGGTGGACGTGACCGCTGCGCTCGTAGGCAGCTACGTCAACTCGCTGCCTGCCGGCGCCTTGCAGACCAGCAACGGCAACAACGCCGCCGCGGCTGTCGCGACCTTGACCGTAAAAAAGCCTATCGCGCCCAAGCTCATCAAGTCTTTCAGCCCGGCCATAATCACCGCGGGCGGGGACTCGACTCTTACCATTACCTTGAAAAACTCTAACAGTACGGACGCCAACCTGACCGCGCCGCTCATCGACACCTTGCCCAGCGGCGTGGTGATAGCCGCCATACCCAACGCCGGCACCACCTGCGGCGGGTCGCTCACAGCCAACGCAGGCGACACGACGGTGACCCTAACGGGAGGCTCGATCCCGGCCAATGGCTCCTGTATAGTGCAGGTTGACGTGTACGCTGCGCTCGTAGGCTGCTACCGCAACTCGCTGCCTGCCGGCGCCTTGCAGACCAGCAACGGCAACAACGCCGCCGCGGCTGTCGCGACCTTGACCGTAAAAAAGCCTGTCGCGCCCAAGCTCGTCAAGTCTTTTAGCCCGGCCTACATCACCGCGGGCGGGGACTCGACTCTTACCATTACCTTGAAAAACTCTAACAGTACGGACGCCAACCTGACCGCGCCGCTCACCGACACCTTGCCCAGCGGCGTGGTGATAGCCGCCATACCCAACGCCGGCACCACCTGCGGCGGGTCGCTCACAGCCAACGCAGGCGACTCGACGGTGATCCTAACGGGAGGCTCGATCCCGGCCAATGGCTCCTGTACCGTGACGGTGGACGTGTACGCTGCGCTCGTAGGCAGCTACGTCAACTCGCTGCCTGCCGGCGCCTTGCAGACCAGCAACGGCAACAACGTCGCCCCGGCCGTCGCGACCTTAAAAACCAAATAAACTGAAGATTGAAGATGATTAAACCTTCAGTGTCACCACTCCAGAAAGTGATAGCTTCTGGAGTGGTGATGTTTTTTTCCCAGGGTATGAAATATCAGCGTCGCCGCCAGCGTTTTCGACTTGGTGCGGCCCTGCTCCCGCTTCTCAAGGTCCGGGGGGACAGGCCACCTACGAGATAACAATCTTGTTCAAACCTTGCCATGTGCTACCCCTTCCTCGACTTTTTCCTCGGACTAAAGGCTGACCCCTTTACATTTCAGTCGTCCCTTGAGAGCGTGCTTCTATAGCAGAAAAGATGATGCGCAATAATTTAATAGCGATACGATCCGAAGAAGAAGAGATGGAGGTACAAACCATGATAATCAAAACGATAACACATGAAGTTACGTTCTGCGCAAGCCCGCATGCAGTATACGAGGCGCTGATGGACCACAAGAAGCAGGGGCGGCAATAATCGCGTGCCTGCCGGAGGCAATGCGCGGGAAAATACGTGACCGTGCCGAGGTCCAAAAATTCAAACAGGGACACAATCCCAAGTTGTACATGAAGGATGAAGAAACAAACCTGGGTGCTGTGCTAAACTATTACTGTGGTGCTGTGCTAAACTATTACCATGCACATTGGTCATGAGTTACTTCGAGCGCAGGGTAAGCCCGCGGAAACGTCATGACGTGCCATTGACGATTGAAAGAAAAATCGACCATGAAAAAGCATATTACTGCATCGTTGTTCAGTTTGTCTGTGCGAGTTTGCTGCTGAGCGCTTTTTGGGCATCGAATGTTGTTTATGCCGATGATACCTGAGGCAAAAACCGTAACATTGGAGAAGTATCGGATAATTACGTCTCACAGTTAAATTGAGAAAGATGGGACAATAGGTACTCCCTATGCTTTGAGAGAGCAAAGGGATCGTCTGGGAGCCGGTTCGTGAATATTTCCGTACGAATTTCTGGGAGGTGCGCGTAAGCTTACTGCCTTCTGACTGGTCAGCAGCGTGAGCTATATACTAAATTGATCGCAACCTGAATTTTCTGCAAACACAAGTAGGAGGATATCATGGTAAATCGAGACCGCATATTCAAATCCCTGATCTGCATCTGGCTGATAACCTTATTTCTTGGGTGCGCAGCCACGCAGAAACACGAAAGTACCGGCCAGTATATCGATGACGCTGCGATCACAAGCAAGGTAAAAGCCGCAATCCTGGACGAACCTTCACTGAAAGTGTTTCAGATCAATGTCAAGACGTACCAAGGGGTAGTTCAGCTAAGCGGTTTTGTCGATTCGGCACAGAGCGTCAACAAAGCAGGAGAAGTTGCCGGCAGCGTCGCGGGCGTCAAAGAGGTGAAAAACGACCTGGTTGTGAAATAGATGCGTTACCTCGGGTGATTTGACGAACGGTTTGGCATGTTTTATCGATTCTGTCAAACGTCTAAAGCGGCGCTGGCTAGGGGGTGTGAAATCCGTGAGGAGCACTTCACGGTGGAAGAGAAAAGGTAGAATGATAAGGGGCATTCCGTGAACGCACTCCTCCATTATATCCTGAATTCACGGGGTGCCCCTTCAACTGCGAGTTTTGTGTTCTCACACTGCTCTATGGAGAGGTAAAAATGTCCCCTCTTCTTCAATGCGCAGTATGAAAGGAGAAATACTATGCCGCTGATTCAATTAGTACTTGTTTTGGTTGTCGTTGGGGTGATCCTGTGGGTGATTAATAGCTACATACCGATGCAGGCTACCATCAAGAAAATTTTGAATGTGGTAGTGGTTATTGTTGTGATTTTATGGCTATTGAGTGTCTTCGGACTCATAGGAAACCTCTCAACGATTCGTATTGGGAAGTGAAGGGTCTGACAACACTCTCAATGAAGTGAAAACGAAGCACTTGTGCCTGTAAAGGCACAGGTATCTCTAAAAGGTGAACACTATATAAAGGAGAAAGTACAATGAAAATGAAAACAATGTATTCTGTGACTCTGATGGTGGCTGTCGTCGCTCTGTTGGCGATCAGCGTGCCTGTGCGCGCGTCCAAGACGGATGACCGCATCGAATCATCAGCCAAAAAGTCGTATGTGTTCAAGACTTACCTCAAGGAAGATGATATTAAAATAGAGTCCAAGGACGGCGCCGTCACCTTGACGGGGACTGTCTCCGAAGAATCCCATAAATCATTGGCCCAGGAGACCGTGGCGGGCCTGCCCGGGGTCAAGACTGTAGACAACAGGCTGGAAGTCAAAGGGGAACGCCCCGCCGAAAAGTCGGATGCGTGGATCACTACGAAAGTGAAAACCACGCTCCTGTTCCATCGGAGCGTGAGCGCCATGACGGAGGTTAACACCACAGATGGAATCGTCACCTTGCGAGGCGAGGCGACAAGCCTGGCACAAAAGGACCTGGCGGCCGAATACGCCAGGGATGTCGAAGGGGTCAAAGACGTCAAAAATGAGATGACTTTGTCTACGACCTCGAAAAAGGCACCTCAAACAATGGGTGAAAAGATCGATGATGCTTCCATTACCGCCCAGGTCAAGCTGACGTTGCTGAACCATCGCTCGACGAGTGCACTCAACACCACGGTCAAAACGAAGCGCGGCGTGGTCACGGTGGGCGGCAAGGCCAGGAATGCAGCAGAAAAGGACCTGGTGACCAAACTCGTCAACGATGTAAAGGGTGTAAAGAGCGTAAAGAACCATATGACCACCGGGTAGTTGAGTTCAGGTACGCATAGATTGCCGGACCGGTGAGCGCGCGGGCAGCGGACCTTGAGCACACTGGAAGGAGGACCAAATATCGTGGACGATCGCCGTGGTACTGCTGATTCTGTGGCTGCTGGTGTTGGTGAGAAGTTGCACGTGAAAGCACTCCTCATCTATCCTGAATTCCCGGATACCTTCTGGAGTTTCAGGTATGCGCTGAAGTTCATTCACAGAAAGGCGAGCAGTCCACCCCTCGGTTTATTGACCATTGCAGCGATGCTTCCTGAAGAGTGGGAGAAAAGACTGGTCGACATGAATGTGGAAAGCCTGCATGACGACGACCTGAGGTGGGCTGATCTCGTTTTTATGAGCGCGATGTCTGTCCAGAAGGAATCGGTGAAAGGAGTGATTGCGAGATGCAAGGCAGTCGGTGTCACGATTGTCGCCGGCGGTCCTCTTTTCACGACCGAATATGAGACGTTCGGGGAGGTAAACCACTTGGTGCTGAACGAGGCCGAAATCACCATGCCCCGCTTCCTCGAAGATTTCCAGAACGACGACGCAGGCCGTCTCTATACCACTGATCAGTGGGCGGACATAGGCCAGACGCCCATTCCTCTCTGGGGGCTTATTAATATGAAGCATTATGCCTCGATCAATATCCAGTATTCCCGGGGTTGCCCCTTCAACTGCGAGTTTTGTGACATTACCCTGCTTTGCGGCCGCACGCCTCGCACAAAAGACAAGGACCAGATCATCCGGGAACTCGAGAGTGTTTACGCGTCAGGCTTCAGGGGCCAGGTCTTCTTTGTTGACGACAATTTTATCGGGAACAAAAAAAAGCTGAAGGAGGAGATCCTCCCTGCCATCATCGAATGGATGGAGAGGAGAAGGCATCCCTTCTCCTTTAATACGCAGGCATCCATAGAACTGTCCGATCACAAGGACCTCATGGGGCTGATGGTCAGGGCAGGATTCGATGTCGTCTTCATCGGCATCGAGACCCCCCATGAGCAGAGCCTGGCGGAATGCAACAAATTCCAGAACAAGAACCGCGATCTCCTCGCCAGTGTCAAAAATATTCAGAAGTCCGGCCTTGAGGTGCAGGGAGGATTCATTGTCGGTTTTGACAACGACCCCCTTACGATTTTCGACACCCAGATCAGGTTCATCCAGGCGAGCGGGGTCGTCACGGCCATGGTCGGCATCCTCATTGCCCTCCCGCGCACGAAGCTCTATGAGAGACTCAAAAAGGAGAAGCGGCTGCTGAAAGAGACCTCGGGGAACAATACTGCATTCGGGACGAATTTTATCACCAGGATGGACTATGACCTGCTGATCAACGGCTACAAAAAGGTCCTCAGCACCCTCTATTCACCCAGATACTACTATGAAAGGGTCAGGACATTTCTGAGGGAATATGTCCCCCAAAAGGAAAAAAAGATGCCCTTTCGATTTCGGCCAAACTACCTGGCCGCATTCTTCCGGTCCATCGTCGTCCTCGGGATCATGGGGAAAGAGAGATTCCATTACTGGAGGCTTTTGTTCTGGACCCTGTTCAGACGTCCCAGTCTTTTTCAGCAGGCCGTCACCCTCTCGATCTATGGTTTCCATTTCCGCAAGGTATTTGAGAAGCACCTTCGTTGAAGGTGGAAGAAAAAAACAAAAAGGGGATAAAAAGGAAGGGGACCAAATGTTGTGGACGATTGCTGTAATACTGATAGTTCTTTGGGCGTTAGGGCTGGTGAGCAGTTACACGATGGGAGGGTTCATTCACCTCCTGCTGATAATTGCTCTTATCGTGGTGGTGGTCGGGTTCCTTCAAGGGCGCAGAGCCGGGTAGGTTGCGATGGGTCATAAACCAAACTGACGACAGGAGGAGGCACAAAATGAAAACATACACGTTGTTAGGCATCATCCTCATTGTTGTAGGGATCGTGGCCTTTGCGTATCAGGGCATTACCTACACGACCAGAGAGAAGGTCGTCGATCTCGGTCCAATGCACATGACGGCTGAGAGGACGAGAACGCTTCCGCTGCCTCCGATTGTGGGCGCTATTGCGCTCGTAGGCGGCATCGTGCTGCTGGTCACGGGAAGCAAGAAAGGCTGAAGGGAGACAAGAGAGTGATGTGTGTAGGGGGCAACAAAATGAAAAAGGTATTTTTGGGAACACTGTTATTGGCGTTGGTAATTGTAGTTCCTATTCCAGCGATAGCAGGGGTAGATGTAAGTGTCGGTATTGGTCTGCCGCCGCTCATCGTATTTGCCGCACCGCCGGTGTTGATAGTGCTGCCTGAGACGTATGTCTATGTCGTCCCTGACGTAGACGCGGACATCTTCTTCTACAATGGTTGGTGGTGGCGTCCGTGGGAAGGACGTTGGTATCGCTCACGGTACTACGACTCAGGTTGGGCCTACTATCATAGAGTTCCCTCTTTTTATACAGAAATACCCTCAGGCTGGAGGAATGACTACAGGGATCATCACTGGAGAGGGCATCCGTGGAACTATCAGCGAATACCTCACCAACAAGTTCAACAAAACTGGAAGAGCTGGGAAAAGAACAAGCATTGGGAGAAGCAACAAACGTGGGGTGTTCAAGGTTTGCAACCCCGGAAGCGATCACAACAACCGTCTCGAGAGGTGCAACCACGACAGTCCCGGCCACAAGTAAAAGAGGTCAAACCAGGGCAGTCACAACCACAACACCGGGAGGCAGGTCCACAATCCCGTGAGGCGGCTAAGCCACAACACCGGGAGGGAGGTCCACAGTCCCGAGAGGCGGCTAAACCACAACACCAGGAGGCAGGACCACAATCCCGAGAGGGCCAACCACAGCACTCACAACAACAGAGAAATGACAGAGGGGAAGGAGAACAACAGGATAGAAGGTAGGATGACAAAAAGTTCACCCGGCTATCCCCCCTTGACCAAGGGTCTCCGCCCTCGGCTCCGACGCCCTGGACCCGATGGCGCGCGGTTCCCGTACGGTGCAGGGCATAGTCAGGGACTCGGTCAACTAATAGCAGGAAAGGAGAAAAGACATGGGCTTAATACTGATCATCATTTTGATCCTCATGCTTGTCGGCGCACTACCCACTTGGCCTCACAGCAGGAGTTGGGGATACTATCCCAGCGGCGGAGTTGGATTGATCCTCCTGATTCTGCTCCTCCTATTGCTCCTTGGGCGGATCTGAAGAGATTCTAGAGCACGAGAAATCACCATGAACTCGTCTAACAGGAGAGATGCGAAATAAGAGGCCGAGGTTGCATCACGCATGGATACTATAACGCAGTGAGACACGAATCAGGATTACCAAGGAGATCAAGCAGTTAAAGGAGGTGAGCAAAATGGCAAAGAAGAGCAGAGGCGGCAGAATGACTGCAGCTAAACGGCGCGCTGCAAAGATGCCCGGCGGAAAGGGTCCGGTAAAGGATCGTGCAGCAGGTAAACACATTATGAAGACGTAAGAAACAGCCATGAACTGCGTTCACAAAAGGGGATGAAAATCGGAGTTTGTCGGCTTCTCGATCATCATCTCCGCCTTGCGACGACGGATTTAAACCTATGAATGATTATGATCCTGCATGGGTTAATCAGTATTTATCCCGTTAGAGCTTTTCCCTCTAACGGGGTAAATCAGTGTTAAAGAATTTGCTTTGTTCTTTATTTCATCGACTGCGCTGAGACCCTTCGAAAGGACCGGCGACAGTACAGGTCTGCGGCAATTCACAATTGGAGCTGGAGGGGACAACATGATACAGAAAGAGTTGAATGAAGAAAATAAGGAAATAAAGAGCAAGGCGTATGAGCTTTACGAGAAACACGGCTTTAAGGACGGCAATGATTTTGTTGATTGGCTTGAAGCGGAGAGGCAGACGGGAACACGATCCAGGCTAAAGAGCAGGAAACAGATGCAAAATATTCTTCTTGCTATTGTGGGAATACTATGCGTCATCGTGGTGATCCTTTTAATTATGCTGTTAAGGCACGGCCCCAAGATGGAACTATCCGAAAAGAACCTTTCTGACCTGAAGGTCATGATGCTTGTGCTTGACCAGAAGGCCGATGAGGAGGTGGTCGCTTTTGGGGACACACATTTCGATTATAATAAGTCGACTCTTACCAATGAAGCGAAGACGCTGCTGGATAAGGATGTGCAGGTCCTGAAAGAAAACCCCAAAATGAAGGTCCGTATGGCGGGATATACCTCCGCGAAAGGCACGGAAGAAAGCAATCAAAAATTAAGCGAAGGAAGGGCAAATGCGGTCAGGAGCTATCTGATCGAAAAAGGTGTTGCGCCGGGGAGAATAACGATAATCGGGTATGGCAGGACAAAACCGGCATTGTATGAAGTGTCCCCTGGCGACATTAACACAAAGGAAGCGAAGGCCAACATGCGGGTCCTTTTTGAAGTTGTCGTGAAATAGTACGGGAGCGCTTCCATTACCGTCCCTGAGCGATCCGGTAGGAGGATCAAATGTTGTGGACAATCTTTGTCGTACTTATCGTGCTCTGGCTGCTGGGATTTATCACCGGTTACACGATGGGTGGGTTCATCCATATTTTGCTTGTGATCGCAATTGTTGCAGTGTTGATACGAGTCATTCAAGGAAGAAAAATCATATAGTCGATGGGGGCATGAGACATTAACGAAGATCATGTGCGGGAAATTCCCTCCAGCTGCCGTTGTTGCTGTTTGCGTGGGGACGGTGCCTGTTGAAAAGCGTAAAGAAGTCCTTCAACGGTAAAAGCGATACTTGGCCCGATCCGGCGCGAACGTAGCTGCATAAGCTGCAATTGTTGCATGGATGTGGAATAGGCGTGGCTTTTTCGAACCGAGCAAGCGGTCACGCAGATGGAGAGACCGCCTTTATGCAACTCCTGGATCAATTCATATCACAAGCAGGTAAACAGCCCGCAGACTGGACCAAGCAGGATATACAGAAATATCTGGACTATGTAAAAGCGCATGTGACAGGAGTAACAGTGTCAAAAGGATATGATAGCTGATTAAACGTTGTCTATGTCTAGATAAGGGCATGGAGTCAGCCATTTCCAGACACGTAGCATGTCCGGACGCAGTGCGAGAGCGACGAGATCAAAGGGTGAGCGCTGATATTGTGGTCAATGCCGAATAATTAACACCTGCGAGTATCATGAAAATTCCCGAGACGTTCGAACAAAACGAAACAGTGCGAATTGAGGCGTTCAGCGATAACGTTTTCGCCATTGCCATAACACTGCTGGTTCTCGGGATCAGGGTGCCGAGGGCTCACGAACTCGGTGCAGGCGACAGCCTCGGCTCAACGTTGATAAAACAGTGGCCTCATTACCTTGCCTTCGTGACAAGTTTCATTACGATCTTCGCCAAGTGGGTGAACCATCACCGGATCTTCAGTTTTATCCAGAGAACCGATCATCCTTTCCTGTACTGGAACGGCTTACTGCTCCTGTTCATAACGTTCATGCCCTTTCCGACGGCCCTGCTGGCGGAATACCTCCTGCACCCCGAAGCAAAGGCTGCGGGAGCGGTCTTTGCCGGCACCTACGCCGCGATCGCATTTGCGTTCAAGGGCTTGTGGCATCATGCGTCAAAGAACGGAAGGCTTCTTGCGGAGAACGTGGACAACAGGGAAATCCAGCAGATCACCAGACAATTCCGATTCGGGCCGCTGATGTACCTCGCGGCGTTCGCGCTTTCCTTCGTGTCGGTCGGCCTGAGCGTGGTTTTGTGTCTGTGCCTGGCCGTGTTCTCCGGCTTCCAGGGCTGGCCAACGCTGAGGTCGGCAGTGAGTTTCCTCAAAAAGGAGAAAAGGAGATAATAATCGTCGTGCTTGTTTTTGATGTTGTCACTCGCGCCAGTGAGCATCCTTACGAACCGGACGCCCCTGGTCTATTGCGGCCTGTTCGGCGACAGAGTTGATGAGCGCGTGTGTCACCTTCTGAAAAACGAACTAAGCGCGTGGTGGAGAGGTGACTTGTTCTGCAGAGGATGTTGCAGGCGCTGGTTGCGGTGAGGGGTGGGAAGAGTGGCAGGGCCGCGGACGGCGCTGCGCGTTGCCGCTGACGCCGAATGTTGGACAGTCATGAAAAATCAGCGCAGGTGAGAAAACATGACCCCTGATCTCAAGAAAGAGCAGAAAGCACCCTGAAACGAACGTGACCAACGATGACATGAATCTTACCGGAAAGATCGCACTGGCTCATCTGAAAGAGTTCCCGGACTATTACACCCGGCTTGCAACATTGGAGGCGGAAGCCGATAAACATTGGGGCCAAGAAAAAAATAAGCGCTATGATCGAGGAGGTATTTGTCCATGACTAACCAGAGTACTTCTCAGAGGGAAATCCGCTTCCTTATGATCGCAGCAGCGCCCGTGATTTTCGGAAAAACAGCCATGGAAGCGCAACTCAAGAAGTGGAGGACCAAGATCGTGGAGACCAGGGCCGGATCTGGCCGGGCGACGGCCATGACCGGGCCCCGGTATGGTGTGCAACGTTGGTGGCGTCTCATTGCCGGTATTCTCGCTCTCGCCCTCGTGACGCCGGTTGCGGGCCTTGCCGCAGAGCAAGTTTCCAATGAGCTCATTCTCCCGTCATTGAAGACCGCTTGGAATGCGGGCCCCGTTGTGGAACCTGTCTCCACCGCGCCCGTTTCCCCAACATTGGAGGCCGATTGGGGTACGGGCTACCGTAAGAGCTACCTCATCCCGGCGCTCGAGATCCCGACCTTCCTCTGGCTCCTCAACAGGTATGACCGCGCCGTTTACGGCAACGACGTCTACGGCACAGACTGGAACAGCGGATGGGACCACGTCGTCCACGGCCCCTGGAAGCTGGACACGGACCCCTTCGGCATGAACATGTTCATGCATCCGTACCTGGGGTCGCTCAATTACGGCTTCGCACGGTCAGCCGGCCTCAATTTCTGGGAGTCGCTTGGCTATACCTTCGCGGCGAGCTATGTCTGGGAGACATACGGAGAGACCGGACCGCCCTCCACCAATGACCAGATCATGACGAGCTTCGGCGGGTCGTTCCTGGGCGAGGCGCTCTTTCGGATGGCGAGCTACGTCCTTGAGGACGGCAAGCCGGGGTTCTGGCGCGAACTGGGCGCCGCAGGGCTCTCGCCGTCCACGGGCTTCAACCGTCTCGCCTTCGGCAACCGGTTCAAGGCCGTGTGGGTGAGCAACGATCCTGCCATCTTCACGCGCTTGCGACTCGGCGCGAGCCTGGAATCGCACGTGACGGACCAGGGCGTCGGAAGCACCCTTGTTGGGACCCAGGCGACGGCAGACTTCGCTATGGCCTACGGGCTTCCCGGGAAGCCGAACTATAGTTATAAGCGTCCCTTCGACTACTTCCATTTCGAATTCAGCGCTGTCGCAAGCAATAGCAACTCCTTCGAGAACATCATGACCCGCGGCCTCCTCTATGGAACGAAATACTCGGCCGGCGACGCCTATCGCGGGGTGTGGGGCCTCTACGGGAGCTACGACTACATATCGCCGCAGATCTTCCGCATCTCGACCACGGCCCTCTCGGTCGGCACCACCGCCCAGTGGTGGCTCTCGCGCGAGGTGGCGCTCCAGTATTCGGCCCTCGGCGGCATCGGCTACGGCGCGGCAGGCACCATCGCCGCCGTGGGCAGCCTCGCCGAGGGTATACGCGACTACCACTTCGGCGCTGTTCCGCAGGGGCTGCTCGCGTTCCGCTTCATCTTCGGCGAAGCGGCCATGTTCGACCTGACGGCGCGCGAGTACTATGTCAGCGGCGTGGCTTCTGACAACAGTAGTGGATCGGAAAGGATCTTCCGCGGGAATGCGTCGTTCACCGTGCGTGTTTACGGCCGCCACGGCATCGGCATCCAGTTCGTCGAATCGCGCCGGGATGCGTACTATGCCTTTCTGCCCGACAGGCACCAGACAATAGAAACCATCAGTATCGCCTACAACTATCTCGGCGACATCAAGTTCGGCGCCGTCGAGTGGCGCGACTTATACGCCGGCAGCCGCTGAGCCGCCTGAACAGGGAGGGGACCGGACATAGAATGCACTAAGAGAACAATTACGTTTTTCACCCGACGCCCCACAAAGGAGGGTGTTTTCAGCATGAGGTCGACAGAGAGTATCGCGTTCTTTGAATGGGTCGGACCTACCAACTGAGCGAATTCCTGCCGAAGAGGTATTTGTCCATGACCGAACAGAATAATTTTTCCCGCGGAATGCGCTTCCTTGTCATCGCGGCTGCGCTTGTGATCATCATTGGTGGCATCAATCAGGCGCAGTCGGTCCTGGTGTCCCTCCTTGTCGCTGTGTTCCTCGCGGTCATCGGGACGCCGCCGGTACTCTGGCTTGAGCGGAAACGCATTCCTTCAGTCATTGCGGTATTTATCGTGGTGACAGGCATGATCTCCGTTCTGCTGATCGTCGGCGGTCTTGTAGGCGCGTCCCTCAACAGCTTTATCGATGCCCTGCCTTCCTATCAACAACGCATACAGGAACAAATCTCGACACTCAAGGAGCTGCTGGCAAAGAAAGGCATCCGGGTCACGGACAAGATGCTGTTCGAATATATCAATCCGGGCGCGGCGATGAGGCTTGCTTTCGGCATGCTGGGAGGTTTGGGCTCCGCGCTTTCGAACATTATCCTGATCCTGCTCACCGTAACGTTTATCCTGCTCGAAGCCTCAAGCTTCCCTGTCAAGCTCCGTGCGGTCCTCGGCGACCCTCAGCAGGCATTTCCCCAGTTCACGAGGTTCGTTGATGATATGAAGCGCTATATGATCATCAAGACGGTGATCAGCTTGACCGCAGGTATTCTGATCGGGGCATGGCTCTCCATCCTCGGCGTGGATTCTCCTGTTCTCTGGGGTTTTCTGGCCTTCCTGCTCCACTATGTACCCAATGTCGGCTTTATCATCGCCGCGATCCCCGCGGTTATTCTCACCCTTGTCCAGCTCGGGATCGGCCGTGCCGCGCTCACCGCTGCCGGATATTTGGCCGTTAGTTTCATACTCGGCAACGTGGTTGAACCGAGACTCATGGGGCGGAGGCTCGGCCTGTCCACGCTGGTCGTATTTCTCTCGCTGATTTTTTGGGGAAGCCTGCTTGGTCTGATCGGTGTGGTTCTGTGCATACCGTTCACCATGACGCTGAAGTTCGCATGCGAGAACAATAAAAGCACACGATGGGTCGCCGTCTTGCTCGGGCCAGAGGAGCCCGCTGAAGGCATTCCGCCAGTGTCGAAAAAAGGAACCGATCCTGAGACCTGAAAAAAGTTATTCTTCAAGAAGACCAGAGCGGCAGGATGATGACCGAGGATTTCTTCGAGAGACCGCATCGCCGCACGCCCGGTCCGATAGACATGATTAAACTTTGGAGGGGGAAATGGTAGAAAGTACTCTCACAATCACTATGGCCCCAATTTTGCCAATCTTCCACCACTGACGTCGAAACCCGTGCGGAAGGAGCCGACGAACTGCCCTGCTCCGGCGAAATCGGCATTGGGCCGTACACGGTGGTAATTTTTTCACAGGATGATTAGAATCTGTGCAAGGAGAAAGAAAATGATCACGCTAATAATCGTATTGATCCTCATTGCGCTGGTGACGGTCTTTTTGGTACAGAATGCAATACCCGTTGTGAAACGAAAACAACGGCAAAAAAAAGAGACGCCGTGAAGTGGTCTTCGACGACATCGGCCGGAAAGTTCGCTCCGATCAAGGTCAGGACCTTTCCCAAGTACGAAGGCGTTTTCATGAACAAGAAGGAGCTCTTCGTCTGGCTCATGGACGACAGCCGGAGAGCCCCGGCTCTCATGAAGACCACAATCTCCATCGGTTCCATCGTGTCCGTCCTGACGAAGAGGGAACCGGGTAAGGACATAAAACGATAGAGATAGAGAAGTGAGCTCGAAACTTTTCCCTAGGTCACTGCGATGAAGACCGCTACTGTAAAACTGCTCAAATTGCTCCTATCCTTAATAATCATCATCGTATCGGTTATTTTATGCCATCAAATTATTTCAAATTCAATTTCCAACCAAAACAACAAAAACGACTATGCTGAACTCAATCACGTCAAATACGGTCTTTTCAGTGTTGAAGAATGGAAACGACAAATAACCGTAATTCTTGCAGATGAGATCGATAAGCTGTCTTTGTCAAAAACGGATGAGCGGGAGCTCCGAAACCATATCGAAGTTCTGTTGAACACACTTATTGATAAAGTCGACAGGAAAGTCAGAGAAGAGAACGCAGGCTCCGCGGAGGGTCGGATCAAACAATCCTTCATAAATATTTTTATCAGTCTGGAAGATATTAAAAAAGGCATTCCTGAATATGCGGATGCCATCATTCATGAGCTGAAGAAATCGAAAACAAGGGGTCAGATAAGGACCATGCTGAACAAACAGCTTAAACAATATTTAAACCAAACCTTTAATCCACAGGATACATCTCAATTGAGCCGCATCCTTCTTCGGACCGATTCTCAGGATATCGAAAGTGCGAGGATCAAGCTCAATAAGACAATTTCTGCTCAGCATGGCTTGATTTTTAAGGAGGCCGCCCTGTTGATCATTCTGTCGGTTGTCCTTTTTGCCGTGTCCGGTTTTAGCAAACAACCTTTGGCCCCCTCCCGGTATATATTCCTCGTTCTGTCTCTTATCATGCTGCTGATAGCCGGCGTAACCACGCCCATGATCGATTTGGAAGCAAAAATCTCGCAGATGAGTTTTGTGTTGATGGGGCATCCCATCCACTTTGAGAACCAGGTATTGTATTTCCAAAGCAAAAGCATTCTGGATGTATTTTGGATTATGATCACTCATAAGGACATTCAGATGAAATTTGTCGGGGTCTTGCTGATTACCTTCAGCATTTTTTTCCCCCTGTTAAAAATAACCTCATCACTGGGATATTATTACAATTATCACCATGCAAGGGAGAATCCGGTGGTCAAGTTTTTTGTCTTAAAATCCGGGAAATGGTCCATGGCCGATGTCATGGTGGTTGCCATATTTATGGCCTATATCGGATTTAATGGGATTATTACCAGCCAGTTCGGTCAATTAAGCTCAGCGGGCCAGGACCTGGAGATCCTAACGACGAATGGCACTTCTCTTCAGCCGGGGTATTACCTTTTCCTGACATACACCCTGTTGGCGTTATTGCTGTCAGGATTCCTGACCAGAAAACCTCAGGCATAGGAGTAAAAATCCATACGTCGATCGGAGTCTGCTAATAAGATGTTGGATTGACCCCGTCTCGCCCGGGGCAGCCTCCTGAGGAAGGAGTCAAAGAAAACACGCGAGGAGAGTAAGCATGACTTTCAAGAGAAAAAAAGTCTTTTTCATAACAGCGGGCGTAATCATCCTTGCTGTTTTTGCGGGCATCCTCGCTCTCCTGCTCAATATACAGGCCTTTAAACCGCAGATCGAGGCAGCCGCGTCGAATGCCCTGGGAATGGATGTCCGGATCAAGGGCAGGTTCGGCATCGATCTCTTCCCGGGTTTCGGCATATCGCTGAAGGACATCAGCGTGCGGAACGGGGGAGCGGATGTAGTTACCGTTGAGAAGATGAAAATAGGGCTGAAGCTCATTCCCCTTATGAGGCGCGAGGTCCGGATAAGCCGGATCGCGCTTATCAAGCCGGTCTTCTCCCTGGTCCGGTATAAGAACGGGATGTTCAATTTTGAAAGACCGGGACGCACGCTGGTGGAAAAGCTCCTTGACGTAACAAAGTCATCCATCTTGCAGGGGAGACTTGTTTATACTGATGAAAGGTCCCGCGAGAGGATCGAAGCGGGCGACTTCGATGCGACCATACGAAACCTTTCGTACGGCGGGACGGGTAGCGCGGAACCGATCAAGAACATCTCATTCGACGGGGATATCAGATGCAAGTCGCTCGCGATCAACAACTTCACTCTGACAAACCTCGTGATGAGAACAACAGGGGGAAAGGGAATACTCGATGTAGATCTGGTTCGTATGGACATCTTCGGCGGGACAGGGAAGGGGAGCATTCATGTGGACGTAACGGGAGGTTCGCCTCATTACCGGGTGATCACGGCTCTTCATCGGCTCAGGATCGAGGAACTGGTTCAGGCAGCCTCGCCCGGGAAATTCCCCCCGAAAAGCATAGAAGGGGTGGCCGACTTTGCCGCGGACCTGACGGCAACGGGAAAGAGCGCAGATGAGGTGAAGCGATCGCTTAGCGGCGACCTTTCTTTGAACGGTGAGAACCTCATGCTCTACAGCATCGATATCGATGCCCTTATCGTGAAGTACGAACGAAGCCAGAACTTCAACCTCGTGGATGTAGGGGCGTTCTTCCTCGCGGGTCCCTTCGGGCCGGTACTCACTAAGAGCTACAATTTTGGAAGCCTGTACGAGGAGCTGCAGGGTGGAAAAGGGCTCATCAAAAAACTCGTCTCAATCTGGAAAGTAAAAAAAGGCATTGCCGAGGCGACCGATGTGGCCCTTGCCTCAAAAAAATACCGGATCGCCATGAAGGGCGGATTGAACTTCATCAACGACCAGTTTGTCAACATGACCGTGGCGGTCCTCGATAAACGAGGGTGCGCTGTTTACAGCCAGAAAGTGCACGGGCCTTTCGGTAAACCGCAGATCGATAAGGTAAGTATCTTTGAGTCAATTGGGGGTTCCCTGTCGAACGCGCTGAAAGATGCATGGAAATTCATTGGTGGAGAGTGCACGGTATTTTACTCAGGTTCGGTGGCGCAGCCTGAGGGGTAAGCATCATCTGTGACAATGGGGATCCCCAGCGATTCGGATATGCCTTTTTTATAAGAGAGAGCGCTCAACAAACGCAATCGTGATCATGGGAAGGGGAGATATATCTTCCCGGAGAAAGGGGAGAAGTGATCATTGGATACACCTCTTCCCTCTCTTTTGGTTCACGTTCGCGCGCTCTCGCTTTCACTCACTTCATTGAATGAAGCGCCAGCCTGTTCCCCTCGGTGTCCTCGTACTGCGCGATGAACCCGTACTGTCCGATGGCCGTTTTCGGCATCAGCGTCTTTCCGCCGTTCGCGCTTATCCTGCGCAAGGTCTCCGGGATATCCTGAACGCTGAAATACACGACCGTTCCCGCATGGGACGGCTCATAGGATTTTCCCTTGATGAGCGCACCTGCAGCTCCCGGTGTGTCCTGCGCAAAGGGAAACATGGCCATTTTCATGCCAGCCATGTCCTCGCGGGACAACTTCACGTCGAACACTTTTTCATAGAATGTGACGGCTCTATCCAGGTCCTTGACCGGGATCTCGAACCAGTTTGCTATATGGGTCTTTACTGCAGCTGTTGCCATAGGTGCCTTCTTTCACCTGGACCCCCTGCCGCCCGCCAAGCGGATTGGCTCAGGAGTCATATTCAGGTTTTGTCTCTTTTTTCCGGAAAAGATCTTCCGGCAGCAAATGCATCCACCGGCTGACATACTTTTACAATTAAAATATACCACCGGATCTCGCAGGTATTTTGACTCGTGCAACCATCGTAGCAGACGCTCCGCTTCTTCTCTTCAGACGCCCATACTGCGGATATGTGCCAATACCCGTTCAACTCGCGTCTGCGGACTGCCCGTGACTTCCA
>Ga0326726_10001589_pt1 | contig 21114 bp, 23 predicted proteins | sample MHFenrmetagenome_2_FD_207603 | JGI IMG/M metagenome (GOLD analysis project Ga0326726, IMG submission 207603) | Lab enriched peat soil microbial communities from Michigan Hollow, Ithaca, NY, United States - MHF15MN | ecosystem: Environmental > Terrestrial > Soil > Wetlands > Peat | place: USA... | reverse complement strand
TAAGGTTCTTCGCGTTGCGTCGAATTAAACCACATGCTCCACCGCTTGTGCGGGCCCCCGTCAATTCCTTTGAGTTTCAGCCTTGCGGCCGTACTCCCCAGGCGGGGCACTTAATGCGTTAGCGCCGACACTCAGGGGGTCGCTCCCCCAAGCATCTAGTGCCCATCGTTTACGGCGTGGACTACCAGGGTATCTAATCCTGTTTGCTCCCCACGCTGTCGCGCCTCAGTGTCAGCGACTGCCCAGCAGGCCGCCTTCGCCACCGGTGTTCTTCCGGATCTCTACGCATTCCACCGCTACACCCGGAATTCCACCTGCCTCTACAGTGCTCGAGCCCGAGAGTATCGACGGCCGATTCAGGGTTGAGCCCTGAACTTTCACCGTTGACTTCTCGCGCCACCTACGCGCCCTTTACGCCCAGTGATTCCGGACAACGCTCGCACCCTCCGTATTACCGCGGCTGCTGGCACGGAGTTAGCCGGTGCTTCCTCACCCGGTACCGTCAGGCGCCTCGAAAAGCGCTGTTCGTCCCGGGCAACAGTGGTTTACACCCCGAAGGGCGTCCTCCCACACGCGGCGTCGCTGCGTCAGTCTCTCGACCATTGCGCAAGATTCCCCACTGCTGCCTCCCGTAGGAGTCTGGGCCGTTTCTCAGTCCCAATGTGGCTGGCCATCCTCTCAGACCAGCTACCCGTCATTGCCTTGGTGGGCCATTACCCCGCCAACTAGCTGATAGGCCGCGAGCCCCTCGAAATGCCCCTTGCGGGTTTCCTTGCCCAGGGACTCCCCCAGGCAATCGTATGCGGTATTACCCGGCCGTTGGGCCGGCTATCCCCCACATCTCGGTAGGTTGCTCACGTGTTACGCACCCGTTCGCCGGTTGCCCTTGCGGGCCCCCTTGACTTGCATGTGTTAAGCACGCCGCCAGCGTTCGTCCTGAGCCAGGATCAAACTCTCCACGAGGTTCGTTTGATATAGCTCGTTCAGACTCCGCTGTCTCTGCACGCTGTGTTTTGCTTTCAAAGACAGCGTGTCCGAATCACAGAATGTTCGGTTGTGAACTCTCCCTCATGCCCCGAACGGGACACGAGATCGATGAGTTCGCCTCGCACATCCAGATTCCCAAATTCAATTATCAAACAGCGTTGCAAACTTTCGCGTCGCGTCCAGCGACAGCCTTTAACAATACCCACCACACACTCTTTCGTCAAGCGGGCCAGGACAAGTTTCTTGCACTCTGCCAGACCGGACTCGACAACTCAGCTCCTTCAACCGAGCCCATCTACAGCCGTCCCTCCGTACCGCCTTCCGTACACCCGAGCCTCGCCAACCGCCGAGACCACTCGAGCACGGCAACCATGGGCCGTGTAGGAATCGAACCTACAACCTAGCGATTAAGAGTCGCTTGCTCTGCCAATTGAGCTAACGGCCCAGAGCATTCGACGGAGTCGCCACGCAGGCCTTACTTCCCGTTGAACGCGCCAGGAGGGAATCGAACCCCCGACCCACAGCTTAGAAGGCTGTTGCTCTATCCAACTGAGCTACTGGCGCTTCAGAAACGATGGCGCCTTGAGGTCGGGGCGCCCGGATTTGAACCGGGGACCTCCTGCTCCCAAAGCAGGCGCGATACCAGGCTACGCTACGCCCCGCGAGCCGTTCAATGTATCCGCGCTCAAACGCAGAATCAACTGCACCGGCTCGGCTGAGAACGGGCCCTCGGTGACACCAGCGACACCAGCGCACGGAACGCCCGGCCGCGATGGCTCACCCGCTCCTTCTCCTCGCGCGACGCCTCACCAAAGCTCCGCCCGAGCTCCGCCGAGATGAAGTACGGATCGTAGCCGAATCCGTTCGCGCCGCTCGCGACCTCGGCGATGCGGCCCTCCGCCTCTCCACGGCAGACGATCTCCCGCCCGCCGTCGACATACGCCGCCGCGCACACGTACCGGGCCCCACGCTCGGCGGTGCCGCGAAGCCGCTCCAGCAAGAGCCGGTTGTTCTCGTCGTCGAGCGCCTGCCCCGCCAGGTCTGTCCGCCCACTCCACCGTTTGCTCAGCACGCCCGGCCCGCCGCCGAGCGCGTCCACCTCGAGACCGGAGTCGTCGGCGAAGGTCGGACGCCCCGTGCGCTCGAAGAAGTATCTGGCCTTCGCCAACGCGTTCTCCTCGAAGGTCGAGTGGACCTCGAGCGCGTCCTCGTTAGCAGTCTCGGCGACCCCGGCGCTTCCGAGGTCGACTACATCGAGGCCGTGCGCAGCGAAGAGCGGTCGCAGCTCGCGGAGCTTGCCGGCGCTTCTCGTCGCCAGCAGCGCCGGCTGCGCCGGCTGCGCCGGCGCAGCAGACGCCGCGGAATCAGACGCCGAGGACACGTCGCTGCGCCGCGTCGAGCTCGCGCAGTCCCTTCATGGCCAGCTCGAGCAGCCCGTCCAGCTCGGCGCGATCGAACGTCCCGCGCTCGCCCGTTCCCTGCACCTCGACGAAGCCGCCCTCGCTGCTCATGACGACGTTCATGTCGACCGCGGCGCGAACGTCCTCCTCGTAGTCGAGGTCGATCCGAGGCACGGTGCCGAGCACGCCGACGCTCACGGCGGCGACGCGCCGCTTCACCGGCGACGCGGAGAGCGGCGCCTGCCGCACGAGCCAGTCGAATGCGTCGACGGCGGCCACACACGCACCCGTGATCGACGCCGTGCGCGTTCCGCCGTCGGCGACGAGCACGTCGCAGTCGAGCTTGATCGTGAATTCGCCGAAGCGGAAGTCGTCGAGCATCGCGCGAATGCTGCGCCCGATGAGGCGCTGAATCTCCTGCGTGCGGCCGCCGAGCTGCGTGCGCTCGCGCGAGGTGCGCGTCTTCGTCGCGCGCGGCAGCATCGCGTACTCCGCCGTCAGCCATCCTTCCCCACGGCCCCGCCGCCACGCTGGCACGCCCTCCTCGATGGAGGCGGTGCACAGGACCTTCGTCGCGCCGAACGACACGAGGCAGGAGCCCTCCGCGTACGGCGCGACGGCGCGCTCGAGCGTCACGGCGCGAAGCTCGTCGTTGCGGCGGGAGATGCGCGTCGGGTCGGAATCAGCGGCCACGGAGCTTCTCGATGGTAGAGGTAGTGGAATGCCCGGGTGTGAGCGGAACGACGACGACGTCGCCGCCCCAGGCTCGCACTTCGCGCGCGCCGACGATCGACGATTCGGTGTAGTCGCCGCCCTTCACCAAGACGTCCGGCCGCAGCACGCCGATCAACTCGTACGGCGTATCCTCCTCGAACACGACGACGGCGTCGACCGCCTCGAGCGCAGCGAGCACATAGCAGCGTTCGGCCACGGCGCGGAAGGGGCGAGATGGCCCCTTGAGCCGCTGCACCGAGGCATCGCTGTTCACACCGACGACGAGCGCGTCGCCATGCCGCCGCGCGCCGACCAGGACGTCGACGTGGCCCGGGTGCAGCAGGTCGAACACGCCATTCGTGAACACCACGCGACCGTCAATCGACTTCCGCCAGGCCCGCGCTCCTTCCCAATCGAGGATCTTGTCGAGCGGCTCGCGAACGGCGCTCAAAGCGGCCCTTCGGCGTGCGGGTGGAAGTGGAGCTCCTTGACGTACATCGGGAGCTCGACGTTCTCATAGTACTCCGCCTCGACCGAGATCGACGCGTTGTTCCGTCGAATGGAGATCTTTCCCGCGGCCTCGGGGAGACCGAGCGAGTCGGCGGACGCGCGCAGGTGGTTCAGGATCTGGTCGTTCGTGCGCTGGCTCGCGAAGCGAACCTCCTGGCGCATGTCGTCCTGGTATTCGTAGAAGCGCCAGTAGACGCTGCCGACGTTGATGCCGAAATACACGATCGCGCCGATGACGAGCAGCGTGAAGAGACAACCGAGTGTGCTGGCCCCGCGGATGCGCGTCACCAATTGCTTTGCACCCCTTCGATGATCTTCTGAACGAGCTTCTCGATCGCCTTCTGCCGGCCATCCTGCTCGGCGCGCTCGGCGTAGTCCGCCTCCTCACGCAGCGCCTTGTTCGCGTAGAGCACGTGGCCGTTGGACTGGTCCACGATCTCGACGTCGAGCGTGATCGCGAGGCGACGCCGCGCCGACACGGCCTGCTGCGGGTTGGCGCTGAAGCTCACCGGTACGTCGACATCGTACGTCTGGATACTGCCGTGAACGAGCGCATCGGCGCGATCGGAGGGCGCGTCGCGCACGCCGAGGCGCCGCTGGAGCTCTCGGCGCATCTGGTCGTAGAGCTCCTTCGGAATGTCGGGCGAAGCCGTCTGATTCTCGAAGGTGGCAATCGCCATCGTGTGAATGTGCGGAGGGAGGCCGCCGCCCGCGAAGCTGTACATACAGCCGCCCGCGGACAGGGCGGCCAGTATACTGACGACGCTAGCGGTCAAAACGCCAAATCGACGCATCGAACTCCGGAACCTCGTCCCGCCGGGTGATCGACAGCAGCAATGACCGGCGCGATCCCTCGTTTCGGTAACGAACATGCGCGCTGTCGACGCGCTCGACCCATTCCTGTACTTTCCCGCCGTCGACCCGCTCGGCGCGGGTCAACGTGTCGCCGTGAAACGTGAACCGCCACGCCACCGGACGACCCACGTCGGCACGCAGCACCGCTCCCTCGAGGCGTACGACGGTATCGGGAAGGCTCGGAAGGGCCGCGCGGCCGAGCGCCGCCCATAGCAAAGTAGGCGGTGGAACCAGCCGACGCACCATGTCGCCGCCCGGCGCCGAGAGCGAATCCCCAATCAGCACCGCCGCCCCGCCGCCGAAACCGCCGGCCAAAAAGAAATCCAAACGTGCGCTGTCGGGGTGGGCGATCCGCGCCACGCCGTCTCCCCGGTTCCGCAGCTCGAGCTCCGTCAGCTCCCAGTTGAAGACGAGCTTGTGGTGCCCGTCGGGAATCCCGGTGCGCGGGATGGCACTCAACGGCACCGGCGCCCCGGTGAGGGGGGACAACCGGGGCACGCACCCGACCACGGCGAGCGCCGCGAGGGCGGCCGCGATGCGCCGGATCACTCGCGCGGGAATAGTGCGCGCACCGATGCCGGTAGCGCCGTCGGACGGCCGGACGCGTCGATCGACACCAGCGCGGTGCGTGCCGTGACCAGACGGCGTCCCGATGCGACGTCGGTGATCAGATAGTCGAACGTGATGCTGCGTGACCGGACCTCCGCCAGAGTGGTGCGGACGCGAATGACGTCGTCGTAGCGGGCCGCGGCGTGAAAGCGCGCCGCGAGCTCCGACACCGCGAGCCCCACGCCCGAGCGCTCCATCTCGGCGTAACTCATGCCACGTGCGCGGATGAAATCGGTGCGTCCCACCTCACACCACACGAGATAGTTGGTGTGATACACCACGCCCATCTGATCGGTCTCGGCATACCGGACGCGGAATTCCACGTCGTGGAAGAGCGGCTCGGCGCGTGGCGGCAACGCATCTCGGGTCACGCGGCGAAGAATCGTCAGGGCTCGGGCGTTTGTAAAGCGAGTGCGGGCCGGGTAAGATTCGCGCGTGCCGAACGCGCCGTGTTACATCCTCTCCGACGCGCATCTCGGGTTTGCGCCGGCGGACGTCGAGCGAGCCGTCATCTCGTTTCTCCGCCATCTCGCGGGCACCGCCGGTTCCGTCATCATCAACGGCGACCTGTTCGAGTTCTGGTTCGAGTGGCGGACGGTGATCCCGCGGCGCGGCTTCCGAACCCTCGCGGCGCTCGCCGACCTGGTCGAGGCCGGCGTCCCGGTGCTGATGATCGCGGGCAATCACGACTGCTGGGGCGGCGAGATTCTCCGAGACGACGTCGGCGTGGACTACCAGTTCGGGCCCTGGACGGGCGACGTCGCTGGATGGCGTGCGCGCATCGAGCACGGCGACGGGCTGCGTCCCCGCGAGGACCGCCGCTACCGTGCGCTCCGGCGCGTGCTGCGGAACCGACTGGCGATTCGCACATTTCGTTGGCTGCATCCCGATCTCGCGACGCCGCTCGCGACCGGCAGCTCGCACGCGAGCCGGACCTACGCCGCGCGCGACGGCGGGCGCGGTCTGCTCGACGCCGCCGGACGCGCCGCCACGGCCGATCCGCAGGCGGAGCTCATCGTGTTCGGTCATTCACACGTCGCGGCGCTCGAGCGCCTGGCCGCCGGGGCGGTCTACGCCAACGCGGGATCGTGGCTCGACGCGCCGACGTTTCTCCGCGTGACGGACGACGCGATCGCGCTGCGACGCTGGGAAGGCTCAGCCGAGAGTGCGGATCTCCACTCCCTCCATCGTGCTGCCAAGAAACCGCTGCCCTAGCTGGAGAAACTGCAGCGGATCGTCGGAAGCGATGAAGCGATAGACCGGCTCGGCCGTCTGATCCGCGCTCAGGTGGGCGCTCGACAACGTGCGAGCCGTTTCGGCCGCGGTTTCCTCCGCGCTGTCGATCAAGCGGACGTCCGAGCCGAGCACGTCGCGCAAGAGCGGTTTCAGCAGCGGATAATGCGTGCAGCCCAGGACGAGCGTGTCGATCTCGGCAGCGAGCATCGGCTCGAGATATTCGCGCGCGACGAGTCGTGTGGCTTCGTGCTCGGTCCATCCTTCCTCGACCATCGGCACGAACAGCGGGCACGCGCGCGGCGTCACGAGAATATCGGGATCCAGCTCGTGGATGGCTCGCTCGTACGCGCCGGACTTGATCGTCCCCACGGTCCCGATCACGCCGACGTGCCCCGAGTGCGTGGCGGCCACCGCGGCGCGCGCGCCCGGCTCCACGACGCCGATCACCGGCATGTCCATCTCGCTCCGCAGCGCGCTCAGGGCGTGCGCGGTGGCGGTGTTGCACGCGATGACGATGCTCTTCACACCCTCATCGCGCAGAAACCCGGCGATCTCGCGGCTGTACCGGCGCACCGTCTCGGGACTCTTCGGTCCATACGGGACGCGCGCGGTATCGCCAAAGTAGATGATGCTCTCATGCGGCAGCTGCCGAATGATTTCGTGCGCCACCGTGAGCCCGCCGATCCCCGAGTCGAAGACGCCGATCGGGGCGGGATTCGTCATGGCCACGGGAGCGAGGCCACCAGCGTCGTGGCCAACGCGCCGGGCCGGACGCCCGACGGGACCTCGCGCAGTCCAAGCCGGATGTGAATGTCCCACAGATTCGCCGCCACGAACGCGTCGGCGCCGGCGAACAGGTGGTTTGCGACGAGGAGCGCGATCCAATCCTCGACGTGAGCCATGCGCGTGTGCACGTCCGCGTCGGTGAATCGCGGCGCGAGCTTGGTCGGATTGAGCGTGCCCTGCGCGTCGACATACGAAACGATGACGCTGTCGTTGACGGTGCGGCGCGCTTCGTGGACGTCCGCCGCCGACTCGCGGATCATGGCGATGCTGATCGCTTCGACGAGCAGAAACGCCGCCGCCGCTTTGTTGCGGCCGAGCACCGTCTGCGAATAGCCGGGCGCGAGAAACGAATAGAAGAACGCGCGGCGCGGCCCGAGCGGCGCGCGCAACGAATCGGCCGATGCGCCGGCGAGCGGCGCGGGCGGCGCTGCCCGCGTCGAGTCGGTCCGCTGCGCGCCGAGTGACCCGGCAAGGGGCGCGAGCGCGAGGAGCGACATCGTGATCGATCGCGACAGTGTGGGCATCAGCGCAGCGAGACGACGGATGAGTGGCGGGAGTGCATGGGAATCGAACCCACCCAACCCGACGTAGTCAGGTCGCGAACGGTTTTGAAGACCGTGAGAGCCACCAGGCTCCATCCACTCCCTCGGGTCTCACGCAAGCACGAGACCGTGCTGACGGCGCGCAACGATCTCACCGATCTCCACGCCCTGCGGCACGAGCGAAAGGTACTCCGCCAGGCGATTCGCGGGCACGGCGAGGAGCAGGCCGCCCGAGGTCTGCGGATCGACCACGAGCGCGCGGTCGACGTCCGACGTGGCGCCCCACTCGACGCGCGATGTGAGGTATGCCTCATTGCGTTCGGCTCCTCCGGTGCGGATTCCCGCTTCCCATACCCGGCGTGCCCCGGGGAGTGCCGGCACTTTCGCCGCGTCGATCACCAGGCTCACCCCACTCGCGTCGGCGATGTGCGACGCGTGGCCGAGCAGTCCGAAGCCCGTGACGTCCGTCGCGCACCGCACACCGACGGTCGCCGCGGCGCGACTCGCCGCCGCGTTGAGCGCGCGCATCGACGCGTAGAGCGATTCGGCCGTCGCGTCGTCGAGCACACCACGCTTCATCGCGGTGGCGAGCAGCCCGGTGCCGAGCGGCTTGGTGAGCACGAGCCGGTCGCCGACGGACGCGTTGGCGTTGCTGAACACGCGCTGGGGATGCACCCGGCCGGTGACCGAGAGTCCGAACTTGAGCTCTTCATCGATGATGCTGTGCCCGCCGACGACCAGCGCGCCCGCCTCGTGCACTTTGTCCTGGCCGCCGCGCAACACGTCGGTCAGCACATCGAGCGGCAGCTTGCCGGCGGGAAAGCCGACGATGTTCATCGCGGTGATCGGCTCACCGCCCATGGCGTAGACGTCCGACAGCGCGTTGGCCGCCGCGATCTGGCCGAACAGATACGGGTCGTCGACGATGGGCGCGAAGAAATCGACGGTCTGCACGATCGCGAGATCGTCCGACAACACGTAGACGGCGGCGTCGTCGTACGTCTCACGTCCGACGAGCAGCCTCGGGTCGGAGCGGACGGGCACGCCTTCGAGCGCGAGCGACAGATCGGTGTGGCCGAGCTTCGCGGCGCACCCGGCGCAGCGCGCGTACGCCGTCAGGCGAAAGGGCTCGTCGCGAGTGAGCGCAGGCGAATTGGTCATCGAAGGACTCCGAGGCGGCGACGGATCGTCAGGGGACCGCCACGACGGCGTCGATCTCGACCAGCACACCGCGCGGCAGGGCCGAGACCTGCACGGTCGACCGCGCGGGCCGCGCGTCGCCGAGCGCGCGCCCGTAGACCTCGTTGACGGTCGGGAAATCGTTCATGTCGTGGAGATACACGGTCGTCTTCACGACGTCCTTCCATGTGGCGCCGACGGTCGCGAGCACGCCGGCGAGATTGGTCATCACGCGCTCCGTCTGCGCGGCGACGTTGCCGGTCACCACCTGCCCCGTCGTTGGATCGATCGCGATCTGGCCGGCGGTGAACAGCAGGCCGTTCGCCACGATGCCCTGCGAATACGGCCCGATGGCGGCGGGCGCCTTGTCCGTGTGGACGGTCTTCACACTCACAATTCGCTCCCCCTAAGAAAATGGAAATCCGAACAGTCGCGCCGCGTTGGCGGCGGTCACGAGCCCAAGCGCCGCGGGCGATACGCCACGGACCGCGGCGACGCGCGCGACGGTGAAACTAACGAAGGCCGGTTCGTTGCGCTGTCCGCGATGGGGCACGGGCGCGAGATACGGCGAGTCGGATTCGAGCAGCAGACGATCTTCCGGAATGAGGCGCAGCAGCGCGTCGTCATCCCACTTCTTGAAGGTGACGATGCCGCTCAGCGAAACGTACCACCCCGCCGCCAGCCCGACCTCGGCGAGCGTGTGCGAGCCGGTGAAGCAATGCAGTACCCCGCGCACGCCGGCCGCGCCGGCCTCGGCCACCATCGCCGCGGTGTCGGCTTCGGCCTCGCGGGTGTGAACCACGACCGGCTTGTCGAGCTCCCGGGCAAGCGCGAGCTGCGCGGCGAAGGCGCGGCGCTGGAGCTCGCGCGGCGAATGATCGTAATGGTAGTCGAGGCCGCATTCGCCGATCGCGACGGCGCCGCGTGAGACCATGTCGCCGATTGCATCCGGATCACGGAGCGGGTCGAAACCCGCCGCGTCGTGCGGGTGCACGCCCGCCGTGGAGTAAATGAAACCGGGATTCGCGGCCGCCATCGCGCCCGCGCGCTCCGCCGCGACGAGGGACTCGCCGATGCAGACCACCGCCATCGCCCCAGCGGTTCGAGCACGCTCGATCGCGGCGTCCCGGTCGGCGTCGAACGCCGGATCCGCGAGGTGGGCGTGGCTGTCGATGAACGCGGTCATGAGACGAAATGCGAACCGCCGCGCGAGGCGGCGGTTCGAGCACTGCAGATCCCTCGCTTCGCCCGGGATGACAAGGAGCGCGCTCGGGATGACACGCAGACGCCTAGCGGGTCGCCACCGGCGTTCGCTGCTCGCGACGCCGCTCCTCGGCGGCCGCCCGTGCGGCGCCCTTGTTCTCCGCGCCGGTCGCGCGCGGCCACCGGTGCTCGATCCAGAGGAGGATCGGGCCAGCGACGTAGATCGAGCTGAACGTTCCGGTGAAGACACCGAACGCCATGATCCACGAGAACGGCCGGATCACTTCGCCGGCGAAGAGCAACAGGGACAGCGTGGCGGCGAGCACCGTCGCGTGCGTCATCACGGATCGCGGCAGCGTCTCGTTGATCGACCGGTTGAGGACATCGTACAGCGATTCCTTCCGCTGCTTCTTCAGGTTCTCGCGCACGCGATCGAAGATGATGATCGTGTCGTTCAGCGAGTAGCCGATCACGGTGAGGATCGCGGCGACGACGGTCAGCGAGACCTCGAGGTGCAGCATCGCGAGAAACGCCATCGTCGTGAGGATATCGTGCGCCGTCGCGACGACGGCGGCGACGCCGAAGCGCCACTCGAACCGAATCGCCAGGTAGATGAGCGTGACGAGGAACGAGATCAGGATCGCGGTGAACGCCTTGGTCTTGAGCTCGGCGCCGACGCGCGGGCCCACCGACTCGGCACGCTCGACCCTCGCGACATTTCCAGGGATCGTCTGCGCGAAGCTGGCGACGATCTCCGCGCCGATGCGCGGCGCGTCCGGGGCGGAGGTCGCCCCCGCCTTGGGCGGCACCTTGATCAAGAAGTCGGCAGGTGAGCCGAACGCCGCGATCTCGGAGCCGGGGAACCCTGCCCGATCGACCGCCGACCGAACCGCGTCCGGATGCGCGGCCTGCGCGAACTTCACCTGTACGACCGTGCCGCCGGTGAACTCGATGCTGTAGTTGACCGCCTCGCCGGTGCGCGCCTTGTGGTAGCCCATGAAGGCAAGTCCAAGCAGGATGAACCCGATCGTCGCCGCGACCGCGGTTCTCCAGAACTTGATGAAATCGTAGTTGGTGCCGTGAAGAATCCGCAGCATTTTCATCAGATGCTCAACGTCTGGGCGCCGCGCGAGCGGTTCAGCCACAGGAGATAGAAGGTTCGCACCACGAAGATCGAGGTGACGAGCGACGCGAAGATGCCGGCGATGAGCGTGACGGCGAAGCCTTTCACCGGGCCGGTGCCGTACTGATAGAGCACCGCCGCCGTGAGGATGGTGGAGACGTTCGAGTCGACGATGGCCGGCATGGCGTGCCTGAAGCCTTCGTCGATCGCCGTGCGCACCGTCTTCCCGCGGTCCAACTCCTCACGGATCCGCTCGAAGATCAGCACGTTGGCGTCGACCGCGATGCCGATCGACAGGACGAAGCCGGCGATGCCGGGGAGCGTCAACACGGCGTCGAACCCGGCCAGCGCGGCGAGCGTGTACAGCACGTACAGCGTGAGACCGCCGACCGCGAGCACGCCCGAGAAGCGGTAGTACGCGATCATGATGACGACGACGAGCACCACCGCGATGATCGCGGCGGTCCGTCCCCTGTCGATCGAGTCCTGGCCGAGGCTCGGGCCGATGACGTGCGTTTCGGCGACGCGGAGCGGCACCGGGAGCGCGCCGGCGTTGAGCACGAGCGCGAGATCCTGCGCGGCGTCGAGCCCCTTGCCGCCCATCGTGATCTGGCCGCGCGTACCGATCGCGCCCTGAATGACCGGCGGGCGGCCCATGACGCGTCGATCGAGAATGATGGCCATGTAGTCGCCGATGTGCTTGCCGGTCTCGGTGCGGAAGCGCCGCCCGCCCTCGTTGCTCAGCTCGAACTCGACGATCGTCCCGTCCGTGGGGCTCTGATTCGGGCGAGCCTTGGTGAGATACTCGCCGGTGATGATCGGCTTGGAGTCCACGAGATAGTACGAGCGATAGAATTTGCCCTGGAGCGGCGTGGAATCCGTTCCCGCGATGAGGTCCTTGCCCGGCGGAAGCGCCGCCTTCACCGCGGTGTCGGCCAAGTAGTTCTCGAGCGTCGGCACCTTATCGACTTCGACGTAGAACTCGCCCGGCATCTGGCCCTGCTCGATAAGCGAGGACATCGCGCCGCCCGGCTGGATCTTGAGGGAATCGGGCGTCGTCGTGTCCTTCGCCGCCGCAGCCTTGGCGCCCTTTTTGGTCGTGTCCGCCTTCTTCGAGGTGTCGGTTTTCGTCAGAAGACCCTGAAGGCCTTTCGCGACCGTCGCGGCGCCTTTGCCCGCCGTGTCGCTCTTGGCGACCAACCCGCGTGCCTTGATCACCTGGTCGAGCTTGGGCAGCGCGCGCTCGAGCGCTTGCGTCTTGTCGGTGATCTTGAACTCGAGGAATGCCTGGTCCTCGACGAGTTTGCGCGCGCGCTCAGGATCCTGAATGCCCGGGATCTGGACGACGATGCGATCGCTCCCCTGCTTCTGCACGACGGCCTCGGAGACGCCGAAGCCCTCGATGCGGGTGCGCACGACCTTGAGCGCACGATCGATCGCCTCGCCCTTCTTGTCCTGCGGAATCTTCTGGATCGAGTCGTTGACCTCGAGCGCGAGATAGGTGCCGCCCTTGAGGTCGAGACCCTGCTGCAGCGGAATCCGGCGGAAGGTGACGTCGTGGAGCAGTCCGTCCGACCCGCGCTGGCGTTGTGTCACGTTGCGCGGGAACAGAAACCAGACCGAGACGAGGCAAAGGGCCACGATGGTCAGGACGCGATACTTCAGGGGCATACGACCGCGAGGAAGAGGTGGGAGTCTTTCGACAAGCCTATAACGTTAACTGTCCCTTACGCTTGCGTCAACGCGAGACGCGCATCGGCGGCATCTCTGCCGAGTTGCGCCACCAGAGCGTCGATGCCGTCGAACCGTTTCACGTCGCGCAAGCGTTTGACGAACGCGACCGAGACGGATTCGCCGTACCAGTCGCCGCCGACATCGAACAGATGCACCTCGAGGCTTCGGCTGACGTCGCCAAACGTCGGGCGGCCGCCGAGGTTCATCATTCCCCCGAAGGAGCCACGCGATGTTTGTGCGCGAACGGCGTATACCCCGTCGGGGGGGAGAAGTTTTCTTGCCGCGGGCAGTTGGAGATTGAGCGTCGGATAGCCGAGGTCGCGCCCGCGCTGACCACCGGTGACCACACGGCCGCGCACGGCATACGGGCGGCCGAGCGACGCGCGCGCCCGCTCGAGGTCGCCGTGCGCGATCGACGTGCGAATTGAGCTCGACGACACCGGCGCGCCGACCGCGTCCAGCGACGGGGGAACCACATCCACGCGAAACCCGTTTGCCCGCCCGAGCTCGGTGAGCACCGCGGCGTCGCCCTGCCGGCCCCGCCCCAGCCCATGATCGTAGCCGATGACGATCTCCCGCATTCGATAGCGATCCCGAAGCAGCCGGAGCACGAAGTCCTCCGCCGAGTACCGGGCGAGCGCTGTGGTAAACGGCAGCACGACGACGAGCAGCGAGCCGTTGTCCGCCAGCGCGTCGAGCTGCTCTTCGTCGGGCGTGAGCAGCATCGGCGCCGCCGACGGATTGACGACCTCGAGCGGATGCGGCCGGAAGGTGACGAGCACGGCCGGCACGCCGTGCGCGTCGGCGCGCTCGTGCAGCCGGCGCACGATGTCCCGGTGGCCGGCGTGCACACCGTCGAACGTACCGACCGTGATCACCGACCCGCCCGCCAGCTGGGGAAAGCCCAACCCGTCACCCATCGCGCAACACCAGCCGGGGTCGCAGCTCGGCGCCGTCGGCCTCGGCGACTGCGATGAGAGAATCATCATGGCCGACGAGCGCGACGCGCGGCGCGGCCGTGCGCGACAGGACGGCGTTGCCGTGCACGACCCGCGTGAGCTCGTCCGCCGCGAGACGCTGTACCGGAAGGGACGGCACGGCGGACGCGAGCGGCAGCGGCGTGCACGCGCCGCGCTGCACGTCGTCCAGCGTCACGGCATCGTCCACCGAGAATGGGCCGGCCGATGTCCGCCGAAGCGACGCGAGATGCGCGGCGCTCCCGGCGAGGCGTCCCAAGTCACGCGCCAGGGCGCGAATGTACGTACCGCCGCCGCAGGTGATCCGCGCCGTGAGCGAGTCGCGATCGCGCGCCAGGATGTGCCAGGCGTGGACAGTGACGGGCACGGACTTGAGCTCGAGCGGCGCTCCCCGGCGCGCCGCGGCGTAGGCGCGCTTTCCTTCGACCTGCTTCGCGGAGAACGCGGGCGGCACCTGGTCGATGCGTCCACTCAGCGCGGCGATGGCGTCGTCGATCGCCGCGTCGTTCGGCAGAGGCGCCGAGCGCGTCACGCCGCCGGTGACATCGTCGGTGTCGGTCTCGGTGCCGAAGCGGATCGTTGCCTCGTAGACCTTCGGCTCCTGCTCGACGTAGGGCATGAGCCGGGTGCCGCGCCCGATCAGAACGATGAGGAGGCCCGTCGCAAAGGGATCGAGGGTGCCGGTGTGACCGGCGCGCTTGGTGCGCAGCGCGCGACGCACGACGGCGACGACATCGTGCGAAGTGACTCCCGCCGGCTTGTCGACGAGCAGAAGCCCGTCCGTCTCACTCGTTGGCGTCCCCATCGGCGCGTTTCGGCGGTGGGGGCGGCGGGGACGGAGGCGACGCGGGAGGCTCCTTGATCTGCGCGAGCAGGCTCTCGATGCGCGCGGCGCGCGCGATGCTCTCGTCCGCGTGGAAGCTGATCTCCGGCGCGAGGCGGAGACGCAAGGCCCGCCCGACGCGGGAGCGCAGGTGGCCGGTGGCGCTCGCCAGTCCCTCGAACGTCGCGGCGCGGTCCTCGTCGGTGCCGAGCACGCTCACGAAGATCTTGGCGTGCCGGAGATCGCGCGTCACGTCGACACCGGTCACGGTGGTGAGGCGCGAAATGCGCGGATCTTTCGCATCCGCGGCGAGGAAGGTCGCGATCTCCTCGCGAATCGCCTCCGCCACGCGGTCGGAGCGGCGATGCTCGCTCGGCATTTTACGACCTCAGGCTGTCGTCGTCGATTCGAGCGTGCGCGCGATCTCTTCCGTGCGGTAGCACTCGATGACGTCGCCGACCTTGATGTCGTTGAAGTTCTCGACGCCGATACCACATTCGAATCCTTCACGCACTTCGCGGACGTCGTCCTTGAAGCGCTTGAGCGACGCGATCGTGCCGTCGAACGCCTCGACGCCGTCGCGCACGACGCGCACGCGGCCCTGTCGATTGATCACGCCGCTGCGCACGGAGCAGCCGGCGATGGTGCCGATGCGCGAGATCTTGAACACCTCGCGCACCACCGCCTCGCCGAGCACGACCTCGCGCTCCTCGGGCCGCAGCATGCCTTCCATCGCGGCGCGCACGTCGGCCACGGCCTCGTAGATGATGCGGTACAACTTGATCTCGACGCCCTCGCGCTCGGCCGCGGTGCGCGCGTTGTTGTCCGGGCGCACGTGGAAGCCGATGATGATCGCGCCGGCGGTCTTGGCGAGGAGGATGTCGCTCTCCGTGATCGCGCCGACGCCCCGGTGAATGACCTCGACGCGCACTTCGCCCGTCGAGAGTCCGTTCAACGCGTCGGCGAGCGCTTCCGCCGGACCGCCCTGGTCCGCCTTGATGAGAATGTTCAGCGTATGGGCGACGCCGGCCGCCGCCTGCGCCATGAAGTCCTCGAGCGTGACGCCGCCGCGCGTGCCACGACGGCTCTTCGCTTCGCGGTCGAGACGCTCGCGCCGCTGCGCGACTTCGCGCGCCGCCGCGGCGTCTTCGACGACGAGCAGCTGGTCGCCCGCCATCGGCACGCCTTGGAAGCCAAGGATTTGGACCGGAATGGCCGGTCCGGCCTTCTTCACGATCTTGCCGCGCTCGTCGAGCAGCGCGCGCACGCGGCCCGAGTACATGCCGCAGATGAAGTCGTCGCCCACGGAGAGCGTGCCGTTCTGCACGAGCACCGTCGCCACCGGACCCTTGCCCGGATCGAGCTGCGCTTCCACGACCGTGCCCTGCGCACGACGGCTCGGATTCGCCTTGAGGTCGAGGATTTCGGCCTGGAGCAGAATCTGGTCGAGCAGAACCTCGACGTTGGTGCCCTTCTTCGCCGAAATCTCGGTGGAGAGCGTGGTGCCGCCGTACTCCTCGAGCACGACGCCGTGCTGCAGCAGCTCCTGCTTCACCTTGCCCGCGTTCGCCTGCGGCAGGTCGATCTTGTTGATCGCGACGATGAGCGGCACGCCGGCGTTCTTGGCGTGCGAGATCGCCTCGACGGTCTGCGGCATGACCGAGTCATCGGCCGCGACCACGAGCACGACGATGTCCGTCACCTGCGCGCCGCGAGCGCGCATGGCGGTGAACGCTTCGTGACCCGGCGTGTCGAGGAACGTGATGTTCTTGCCGTTCGGCAGCGACACGTGGTACGCGCCGATGTGCTGCGTGATGCCGCCCGCTTCGCCCGCGACGACGTTCGCCTTGCGGATGTAGTCGAGCAGCGACGTCTTGCCGTGGTCGACGTGACCCATGATGGTCACGATCGGCGGACGCGGCGCGAGATCCTCGGCCTTGTCCTCCTCGGGAGTGGTGACGCCCTCTTCGGCCTGATAGGCGTCTTCGCGCACGGCCTGGAACCCGAACTCGCCCGCGATGAGCTCGATCTGGTCGAAATCGAGACGCTGGTTGATGGTGACCATCAACCCGAGGTTCTTGAACGCGAACGCGACGATCTCGGTCGCGGGGACCTTTAGAATCTGCGCAAGCTCGCTGACCGTGATGAACTCGTTGACGCGAACGGTCTTCCGCTCGCGCTCGGCCTCGGCGGCGCGCGCCGCTTCCATGTCTTCGCGCGTTCCGCGGCGCATGTCGCTGGCACGGCGAGTCGCCGGCGACCCGCGCAGCGCGGCCATCGTCTTCGAGATGTTTGCATCCACCGCTTCCTGATCGACCGCGCCGCGCTTGCCCTTTTTCCGGCGACCACCGCGCTCGGCGACGCCGCCGGGGGCACCACCACCTCCGCCGCCACCGCCACCGCCGCCGCCGCCACCGCTGCGCTTGTCGTCACGGCGACCGACGCCGCCGCCCATGCCCGGACCACCACCCGGCGCCGCCGACGCGATCGGGCGCGGCGGAAATCCGCCGCTGCTCGCGACAGGCCGCGGGCGCGGCGCACCTGGCGTGACCGGGCGCGGACGCGGGCGTTCCGGCGCGGCAGGGAAGGACGCCGTTGGACGCGCGCCGTCGCCCGCCGTCGCGGGACGCGGAACCTCGACCTCGGCCGTGCGCGCTTCGCGCTCGGCGGCAGCAGCCGCCGCGGCTTCGGCCTGCGCGCGCGCGGCTTCCTCGGCGCGGAGCGCCTCGATGCGCGCGGCCTCGAGGCGAGCCGCTTCGGCCGCGATCGCTTCCTGTTCCGCGGCGAGCGCGGCGGCGGCTTCCGCCGCCGCGGCCGCGGCGGCCGCTTGCTCTTCGGCGGCGGCCTGCACATCGGCCGCCTTGCGCCGGCGACGGACCGGTTCGCCGGTGGCCGTCACCGGCTCAGCGGGAACCGGCTCGGGGACAGCCACGCTGCGCCGGCGGCGCGGGGCGGCCGGCGGCGCGGCCTGCTTCTCGGCACGCACGCGTTTTTCCCGCTCCCAGCGCGCGCGCACGCGCGCGACCTGGTCATCGGTGAGCATGCTCATGTGGCTGCGAATGGGAATGTCCATTTGCCGAAGAAGCGTGACGACTTCTTCGGAGGACACCGCGAATTCGCTCGCCAACTCACTCACTGAGAGCTTGCTCAAACACCCTCCTCTTGCCCTATCCGGGCCGACGTCACAATCGCGCTCACGCCGGCCGCCAATTGGCGGTCGACGATGCCTACCACTGCCGTCTGTTCACGTCCGACCGCGGCCCCAAGTTCAGCCGCGGACGGCACTTCTATAAACCTAACCCGACGTGCATTCAGCAGCGGCACGAGCTTGTCCCGACTGTTCGACGACGCGTCGCTCGCGACGATCGCCAACACGACTTTGTTGCGCTTGGCCGCCTCCCGCACCTGCTGCACTCCAACGATTGCGCCGCGACTTCGAACGCCGAGCCCGAGCAGCCGCAACACGCGCTGCCTGTCCGCGGTGTTCACCCTACGCTCCCTCTGCTCGCATCACGGCCGGCGTCACGCCGCCGAGGTCCCCTCGCTCCCCCGCCCTCCCTCTTCGTTGCCGCCGTCTTCCGTCGTCAACTCGTCGATCATCGCCATGATGCGATCGGCCTCTTCGGGCGCAATGCCCGGGAGCTTGAGGAAGTCCTCACGCTCGAGATCGATGATGTCGTTGAGCGTGCGATAGCCCGCTTCCTCGAGCACCGCCACGGTCGCCGGCGGCATCCCGCCGATGTCGGACAGACGCACATCGGCGACCTCTTCGGTCTCCTCCGGCAACGGCGCGAAGATCTGCGCTTCGCCGCCGCGCTCCATCCACTCGCGACTCGAGTACAGATCGATCTTCCACCCCGTGAGCTCGGAGGCGAGGCGCACGTTCTGCCCGTTGCGTCCGATGGCGAGCGACAACTGGTCTTCGTCGACGACCGCCTGAATCGTCTTGGTGCCCGGATCGCTGAAGACGCGCGCGACCTTGGCCGGCGCGAGCGCGAGCTTCGCGAAGCGCTCCGGATCGGGCGACCACGGCACGATGTCGATGCGCTCGCCGTTCAACTCGTTCACGACGGCCTGGACGCGCGACCCTTTGAGGCCGACGCACGCGCCGACAGGATCGATCGAGTCGTCGCGCGAGAACACGGCGATCTTCGTGCGGCTGCCGACTTCGCGCGCCGCCGCGCGGATCTCGACGATGTTCTGCTGGATCTCGGGAACCTCGAGCTTGAATAGCGCCTTGACGAAGAGCGGATCGCCCCTGCTCAGGATGAGCCGCGGTCCCTTGGGCGTCTCCTCGACCCGCTTGAGGACGGCGCGAATGGGTTCGCCTTGATGGAAGTGCTCGCGATGGTTCTGCTCGCGATACGGAATGATCGCCTCCGCCTCGCGGAACTTGTTGAGCATGACGACGAGCTTGCCGCGCTCGATCTGCTGCACTTCGCCGGACAAGAGGTCGCCGACGCGCGTCGCGAACTCGTCGCGGATGCGCGTGCGCTCGCCCTCACGGACGCGCTGGATGATGCGCTGCTTGGCGGCCTGCACGGCCGCGCGGCCGAAGACGGCGAAGTCGATGGGCTCTTCCATGACGTCGCCCACCTCGAAGCTGTCGTCGAACGTGCGGGCGTCGTCGAGCGAGATCTCACGGCTCGAGTCCTCGACGGCCGCGACGACGGTCTTCAGCAGCACGATGCGGATGTCGCCCTTGCCGTCGTCGATGTTGACTTCGGCCTGGACATTCGGGCCGTATTTCTTCGCGAGGGCGGCCAAGATGCCGTCCTGAAGGAGGGCGTACAGTTCGGCGCGATCGAGCTGCTTCGTGTTCGACACCTCGCGAAACGCGGCGAGTATCTCTGCAGAACTGACCATCCGATCCCCTCAGGTTTATTACAAGTGAAACGCCAGCCGTGCCTCCGTGACGTCAGCCAACGGAATGCGACGTTCGGCGCCCGATTTGGGCGAAACCACCGCGACTTCCGACCCCGACTCTCCCTCCACCGCGAGGATTTTTCCCTCGATGCGTCCGCCGTGCTGCGGAGCCAGGACGTTGGCCCACTGCCCGACGAACCGCCGCCACTCCGCCGCCGAGCGGAGCGGACGCTCGCCCGGCGACGACACCTGCAAGACGTACTCGGGCGACACGAGCCCGCTCCCGTCGAGCCGCGACTCCAACGCCCGTGACACTCGTGCGCAATCGTCCACCGTGACGGCCGCGTGGTCGCGCCGATCGATTCGCACCTCGATCAACGGCCGACTTTTCGTGCCCCCGCGCCGCAGCTCCACGAGGTCATACCCGACCGCGTCAAGCTCCGCCGCGACAACATCTTCCAGCGCATCCTTCACATCGTGTCGAGGCAGACGTCCAGAACGAAAAAATGTGGGGAACCTCCCCCACATTTCACTCGCGGCCACCTGGACCGCGCAGCAAGAATAAAGTAGAGCACCACGCGGGGCACGGCAAGTGGCCGCGCTCCGCGTGGTGCTCGTCGTGTTCCGTGCTACGATCGCCGCTACATCGCGGCTACATCGCGGCTACATCGCGGCTACATCGCGGCTACATCGCGGTAATCGTGAACACCGCGGACGGGAGTGTGCCCGACGACGCGGTCACAGTGAAGATGACCGGCAGCGGCAGCACCGTCGGTCCCGAAGTATCCAGCGTCACCTGCGCGTTCCCGCTGGCATCGGTCGTCGTCGACGTGGCGCTGAGCGTGCCGCCCGTCGTCGTCCAGGTGACCGTCGCGCCGGCCACCGCATTGCCGAATTGATCGGCGACGTGCACGACCATCGGCGCCGTGGTCGCGCCAAGAGTGATCGTCTGCGGGTTGCCGCTCGTGATCGCCATGGTCGATCCCGCCGCCGACACGCCTTCCGCCGAGATATCCGCCGAGGCGCCGGTCGCGATCGACGCGCGAAGCGTATTCGTTCCTGCAACCGTGCCGAGCGTCCAAATGACGCTGGCATCACCGTTCACGTCCGTCGTGCTCGTCGCCGACGACACGCTGCCGCCGCCCGACAAGACCGTCCACGTCACCACGACGCCGATGATCGGATTGCCCGCCTGATCGGTCACCTGCACACTGATCGGCTGCGCCAACGGCTGACCAACCGTCCCCGTCTGCCCGCTCGACGCGGCGCTGAACGTGAGCGTCGTCGGAATCGCCGTGATCGTGTTGAAGGTGGTGTCACCACACGCGGCCGCCGCAACGAGCGCCGCCGCAGCGACTGCCCACCGCCCCGTTGAGCATGCTCTAATACCACGTTCCATCGCACTGCGTTGCATCGACTGCCTCCTCCCAATTAAGAGTCCTGGTCTCCGGGTTGGGCAAGCCGCGCGCCGCACGCCTCGCACGGCATCGTGGAACGCGGCGCACACATCGAATCGAACATCGGCGGAGCGCGCCGGCGCGGCCGAGATCGCGCCGAGATCGCGCCCAGA